>Ga0190363_1001749_pt1 | contig 12765 bp, 13 predicted proteins | sample 48721867_MG_FD_161272 | JGI IMG/M metagenome (GOLD analysis project Ga0190363, IMG submission 161272) | Hydrothermal vent microbial mat bacterial communities from Southern Trench, Guaymas Basin, Mexico - 4872-18-6-7_MG | ecosystem: Environmental > Aquatic > Marine > Hydrothermal vents >...
GTCTCAAGCTACAAGAAGTTCTTTGATAATGCTGAAGACATATTTTTCAGATTGGATGTGAAAGGGAGGTTCGTTGACATCAACTCCAAAATTGAGACTCTTGGTTACACTAGGGATGAGGTATTGGGGAGAAAATCAATCAAGCTTATCTCGAGGGTAGACAGAGATACAGCAATCGAAAGATTTAACAGTGTTCTAAAGGGTAACAGGGAGAAGTTCAGGGTTAGAGTCATGAAGAAGAGCGGCGAGATAGTTGAAATGGAGGTTATTGAGTGGCCCTGGATGGAGAGGAGTACACTTAGGGGCGTCGAAGGAATAGCGAGGGACATCTCAGATATAGTTGAAGCAGAGAGGAACATAAGATCGTTGAATGAATATCTAGCAGTTCTTAACAAGATTCTGAGGCATGACATTCAAAATGATTTAGCTGTGATAAAAATGTATGCAGATCTCGTAAGAGAGGGAGAAGAGCTGGATGTAAGAACGTTCCTCCAGAAACTTGATGAAAAAGTCGATCATGCCATATCGACGATAAGGGATGCTAGAGAGATAGAAAAGATGCTCAAAGTTGGAGAGCTTGTGGGAGTGAATCTCTCGGCCGTTTTAATGAAAGTTGTAGAGGAATTCAACCGAGAGGCCAGGATAACCTATGAGATTCCCGAAGGAGTTTATGTTGAGGCAGATAGTGCGATAAACTCTGTAATCCATAACATAATTCAGAATGCGATCTTCCATAACGATAAAGAAATTCCTGAGATCGATATAACGGTAACGGAAACAAAAGACAAGGTTTACGTTAGAATAGCAGACAATGGCCCCGGCGTTCCAGATGAACTCAAGACATTAATATTTGAAGAGAATTTCAAGGGTGAAACCACAGGTAGATCTGGATTGGGGCTTTACTTGGTTAAAGAAACGATGAAGAGATACGGTGGAAGGGTTTGGGTTGAGGACAACGAACCTTGTGGTAGCGTATTTGTTCTGGAGTTTGTTAAATCTGGCATAAGTGAGGACTTCCTTAAGATTTCCAAAATGGATTTAAACGAGTAATTTATCTGGTTTTATGGTTTTCAATGTAAAAGGGATAGCCATCGATATAGATGGAACTCTGACTTTTAAAGATCGGAGCCTGAACTGTAAGGCGGTTGAAGCAATCAGAAAGCTTAGAATTCCTGTTGTTCTTACCACAGGTAACATTTCATGTTATGCCCGTACAACGGCAAAACTCATAGGAGTTTCCGATATTGTCATCTGCGAGAATGGCGGAGTTGTGAGGTTCGAATACGACGGTGAAGATATCGTTCTTGGGGATGTGGTGGAATGCCTTAGAGCAGCGGAATATCTGAAAAATTTCTTTGAGGTTGAATTGCTCGACTCTGAATACAGAAGGTCTGAAGTATGTTTAAGAAGGAAGTTCGGGCTTGAGGAGGGAAGGGAGGCATTGAAAAAGGGTGGATTTGATAAAGTCAGGCTGATAGACTCTGGCTTTGCTTATCACATAGTTGATGCAAGGGTGAGCAAGGGAAAGGCTTTGGAATATATCTCCAAAGAACTTGGGATCGATGTAAAGGAGTTCGCAGCCATCGGTGATTCGGAGAACGACATCGATTTGCTGGAGGCGGCTGGCATAGGCATAGCAGTTGCCAATGCGGATTTGAAGCTGAAGGAGAGGGCTGACATAATCACGAGTAAAAAGAACGGAGAGGGTGTTATCGAGGCGTTGGAGTTTTTGGGATTGATTTAACTTGATTTAGAAGAGATTTAAGTGATAAGTGGGTGATAGAGTGATAATTACACACAATTGTAATTAAAAGATTTATTGTAATGCTTAATCGGTTGTCATCTTTTAAACCAAAAATGACAAAAACTATTTCTTCACCTCTCCGCAAGACACTCCATGCGGTTCAAAATAATGAAAATAGAGCTGAAAGATGAGGACACAGTCCAGCTTTGGTTAAAGCGCTTAAAAAAGGATGCAACCTTACTTCCTGCTCCAGAATCAATTTTCTCCGATCCCATGAAGATAATAGAGCTTGGAAAACAGGTTGGGGCTGCGTATGTTAAAGCCTTGGAAGAAATGCAGTACGATTCTTTCATTACGGTCGACTACGAGAGATACAACCTTATGGATCTTAGGGTTGGAGATGTGGTTGAAATTGAAATAAAGCAGGTTGAGAGGGATTAAGTTAGGATTAAGTTAAGATAAATTAATCCAACTGAACTAACCTCCAAAATAAAATGAGAAATGAATAAGAAATAAATTAGACAACAAAATTAGACAACACCTGTTTTTGCCAAAACAACCTCGAAATCTTCCTCGCTTGGGTTTACATCTTCAAGGATGGTGTATCTCTTAGTTCTGATTTTTTTGGCATACATCAGTGCCTGCAAAACCTGTTCCCTCGTCAACCCAATCTCCTTTGCTGTAGTCGGGGCTTGAATTCTTTCCAGCGAGATTTTCATCCTCTCCCAGTTTCCCGTACCGTAGTGCTTTTCATGAAGGTACTCCATGATTATAGATCCTATGGCTACCTGCTCGCCGTGGGTGGCACTTCCGAATCCTAAGAAATCTAAGGCATGACTGAACTTGTGCTCTGAACCACTGGCAGGTCTGCTGTTTCCTACGATGGAAATTGCAACTCCACTTAAAATCAGCCCCCTAACGAGCATCGTTAAATGATTAATCTGCTTCAAGTCTAGCTTTTCAGCTGAACTCAGCATAAGATTGGCTGGCAAGACGGCCATGCTTGCGGCTATCTCGTTGTAATCCTCCCCTGTTTTCTCCCTTGAAAGTATCCAATCTTTGACCGCTACGGTATTGGAAATTAGATCACCATATCCTGATCTTAAGAGCCTTATCGGACTGTGTCGCAAAATTACAAGATCTGCTACCACTGCAGCTGGTGGTTTTGCTGTAACAGAGACGGGTTTTCCACCCTCCTTGAAACTGGCTATCGGAGAAGCAATTCCATCGTGAGATGCGACTGTTGGAACGCTTATAAAGGGAACGTTCATCTCTGAAGCAAAAACTTTAGCCACATCTAGGACTTTTCCTCCTCCGACACCCATTACACAATCCACATCTCTGTAACCGTGATCAACTATGAGCCTCCTGACCTCCTCCATGCCCCCTCCCTGAACGAAGTGGATTCCTGCTAGGCTCTCCTCAATTCTCTCCTTTATCTTCGCAGCTACAAGCTCGAAGGATGTTTTTCCAGTTATCAGATAAACACTTGAAAGATCTAAGTTCTCAATAAGATCCCTTATATATTTCCTTGGCCCTTCTCCGATCTCCACGAAAAGGGGCATGTCTACGGTATTCAAAAATTCCCTTTTAAGTTTTCTCTTCATTTTAAACCTCCAATAAAGTGATTTATATTTATAACTCAACTGAGAGCCTTTGAAGTCTTTCAATCCTTTTCTCGATTGGTGGATGGGTTGAGAAAAGGGAGAGAATCGAATCTCCCGAGAGGGCAGGTATTATGTAGAAGGCGTTCAAACCCTCAACCTCTTTCTTGTATTCCGGCCTAATTCTGTCCATCTTCCCTGAGATTTTTAGTAGAGCGGAGATCAAGGCATCGGGGTTTCTTGTCAGATAAGCACTTCCCATATCGGCAGCGAACTCCCTGTATCTGCTTAGAGCCCTTATAAGGAGGAAACTTATGAACCAAACCAAAGCAGATACACCAAAGATGATGAGGTTTGCTGAACCCTCTTCTCTTCTACCTCCGAACATCCCTGCGAACATCGCCCATCTCATCACGAACCATGCGACGGTTGAAAGAAAGCTTGCTATGGTTATGACTGCAACATCTCTATTTTTCACATGACTTAACTCATGGCCGAGAACCGCCTTAATCTCTTCCCTATTTAGTGTTCTCAGCAATCCGGTTGTGACTGCTACAACAGCGTTCCTCGGATTCCTGCCGGTGGCGAAAGCGTTAGGCATAGGTGTGTCGACTATCGCAATCCTTGGCATTGGAAGGTTAGCAGCCATAGTTAGCTCCCTCACCATTGAGTAAAGTTCTGGAGCTTCGCCCTCGTTCACTATCTTTGCACCACTTGCATAAAGCACGATTTTGTCTGAGAAATAGTATTGGAAAAAGAGGAATAATCCAGCGAAGATTATCAATCCTGTATATCCGATTCCAAAAGTAAAAAGTATCGTGAGGAATGCTAGGTATATTATCCCCAACATGAACATCGTCATGAACATTCTCAAGGTTAAGCCTCTGTCCCTTACCCATCCCATAATTGCAATATGGATTTTACTGTATTTAAATTTCTGCCTAATTCAGCTTATTTATTTTATTTATTAACATTCATTATAAATTTTTCAAACTCGCTTTTTTCTAGGTATCCCTCCTTCATATCGATTATCCGCTCGTTTGAGTCTATAATAATATAGGATGGGGTGACAAAATCCATATTTTTTTCTTTAAAACTCGATACGAACTTTTTGACGAGATCTGAATCGACCCTTACGTTGACTTTTACTGGGGTGAATTTTTCATTTAGAATTCCTGCAATTCGTTCATCGGAAAAGACTTTAGAACTCATTGATTTGCAGTATGGGCAGTTATCTGAGTAAAAATAGACAAAAATAAGTTTGTTATCCTTTTTTGCAAACTTAAGAGCCTCAGAATAACTTTCCCAATTAATGATGTCTGGATCTGAGTGCATCTGGGATGCTACAACGAGGATAATCCCAAGTGTTATCAAGATATAAGCAAGCTTTCGGATCATCGAGACGAGTAGGTCGAGAGGTATTTAAATGTTAAAATTTAAAAAAAATTTAAAATTGTTAAAATAAAACGTTAAAAGCGATCCTTTCTCGAAGGTGTTTTATACCTCTATGAACAATTCTGAAATGCCCACCCCGCCATGAGTTCCCTAAGCAGTGAGGGGAACCCCACAGGGTGGGCTACACTTCTTAGTACCTCACGGTGCTCCAGCATGGTTAAGTTAGTGTTTCAACACTCAGAATTAAGGCGTTACATCTTCATTCTTCTTCCTCATTCAGGGGCTTATAGACTACTTCTATATTTGCCTCTCTCAGGAATTCTAAGCCTCTCTCGTCAGCGTACCTCTTCCCATAAACGACCTTTTTGATCTTTGCATTGATTATCATCTTAGCACACATTATACATGGTTGATGGGTTGTATAAAGAGTCCCTCCGGCAATGCTAACTCCATGGACTGCAGCCTGAATTATGGCGTTCTGCTCAGCATGAACGGCTCTGCAAAGCTCGTGCCTCTCTCCAGAAGCGATATTCAGCTCCTCTCTGAGACAGCCTATATCGAGGCAATGGGGAAGCCCGGTAGGAGCTCCATTGTAACCTGTTGATAGGATTCTTTTGTCCTTTACTATAACGGCTCCCACATTCTGCCTTAAACAGGTGGATCTTTTAGCAACGACCTTTGCTATGTCCATGAAGTACGTATCCAAATCTGGCCTCTGTTTCTTGGAAGTTTTTACCCCTCTTTTTACTTTTACATCAACCATATGTGCACCTTCAATAGTTCTCATTTGGAGTTTTCACTTGGAGTTTTATGTCTTTTGTGTTTTAGTTGGAATGGAAATAATCGAGATAATTATCGAGATAATTGAAATATTAATTCCATCTAAAATAGCAAGTAGTCAAAATAGGATAGAAAACTAAAAATATCCCAGAGGTCTACCTTCTTTGATCATTTTTTGAAGGTGATGGAATGGCAAAAAGAGCGAAGCTTGTCAGCGATATCGTGGAACTGGTTCCGATTCTTCAGATATTTTCAACGAAAATGTACAGAAGGGTTTACGAATCTTTGCTTGACAGATGGATGACCTACGAAGAGCTTGAGAAGGAATTCGGAGATGGTGTGGAAGAGGCGTTGAAGATCTTGAAGCATGCGGGAATGCTTGAGGTTAAATGGAGAATGCCATCTAATCCAGGTGGAACGCCAGAGAAGGAATACCATGTTAGCTATACTCATCTCAGTGCTAACTTCTTCGCCTCGCTAAAGGATTTGAACAAAATTCTTGAGGTAATCTTTCTGCCCGATGACGAGCTCGAGGAGGTAGTTTCTAAGATAATTCAGGAGATAAATGTAGGCAGAATGTCGGTACCGCATATAAGCAGAAGTCTTCAGCTGGATCCACTTTTCATAAGGGCTGCTGCAAAGAAGTCCCTAAAACTCAACATAAAGGGACAGCTCGTAGAGCTTGCGAAGAATGAGGAAATTTAACTCTCTTTTTTTGATTACAACATCCATAGATGAAAGCAGAGAAATTTAGAAAATTCAAAACGATCAGAGAACTTTTAAATTACTTTAAGTGGAATCCTGAAGAGGATATCCGGGAAGTAAAAATAGAGTTCATAGACAGGCCAAAGGGGATAAGGGTGATTGGTGGAGACTCAGTGGGGGAGATAGGACATAAATTTATCTATCTGGACGATGAGACACCCTTGCCGTATCATAGAATTGTAAGAATAACTTATAAAGGCGAAGTCTGGTGGAAGAAACGTGGATACAAGCGATAGATGGTGTTATATTGAGAAGTAATTGAGATTGGAAATTGGAAATTGAAAATTAAGAAAATAAAAATCTAGGAGTAAGGTATAATGGGGGAATTAGAATTTAAAAGATCAAATGAGGAAAATAAAAATGATAGTAAAAAAGATAATACCGCTAGAATCAGCAAAAAGGAGATTGTCAGGAGTCGTCTCAAAACCTCGATGGATAAACTCGCTTTAGAGTTCTCTTCCTCACTTGAAGATGATAGAAACATCTTCTATTACGATATACTCGTTGATTTTGCCCATACCCTTGGATTGTATAAGAAAGGACATCTGACGAAGGATGACGCAAGGGAGATAGTTTTAGGATTGATGAAAATCAAGGACGAGGGATTCGACAAGCTGGATAAAGGATATGAGGATGTTCATGAGGCAATCGAGGCTAAACTTACCGAGCTAACTGATAGCGCTGCAAAAATGCATACAGCAAGATCGAGAAACGATGAGGTGGCTGCTTGTCTGCGATTGTATGCGAGAGACGGATTGCTTGCAATTCTGTCGGCAATTCTTGAGCTGAGAGAAACGATTCTAAGGCTTGCAAAGGAAAATGTGGATGTAATTCTCCCCGGCTTCACCCATCTGCAATACGCTCAGCCAACTCGGCTCTCACATCATCTGCTCGCATATCACGACATGTTATGGAGGGATTACGAGAGGACATTTCAGACTTTCAAGAGGGTGAACAAAAACCCTCTGGGAGCTGCTGCTTTCGCCTCAACCTCGTTTGAGCTTGACAGGGAGCTTACCGCTAGCTTACTAGGATTCGATGAAATAGTTGAGAACACAATGGATGCTGTTGCATCTAGAGACTTCGCCATCGAAGCTATATTCGCCTGCTCATCGCTGATGCTCTCCTTGAGCAGAATTGCTGAAGAGCTCATCTTATGGAGTTCAGAATTCAACTTCCTTGAGCTTTCTGATGCATTCGCTTCATCATCAAGCATCATGCCCCAGAAAAAGAATCCCGATATAGCCGAGCTAATCAGGGCGAGAGCAGCTAGGATCTGCGGAAATCTGAGTTCTGCTATGATGATCTACAAAGCCATGCCCTTTGCTTATAACAGGGATTTCCAAGAGATGAATCCACTGATATACTTCAGTTTGGAAAGTGCAGAGATTTCCACGATTTTGATGTCCAGAATGTTATCGACCCTTGAATTCAAAGCACATGAAATGAAAAGAAAAGCCTCAAAGGGATTTTCTGCTGCAACAGATATAGCTGATATGCTCGTTCAGAAGGTTGGAATTCCATTTAGAATCTCCCATAAAATCGTTGGTCAGCTGGCTTTAGAAGGAAAAACGAATCCTAGCTTAGATGATTTGCTCGAAGCTGCCGAAAGGGTGGCCAAGGAGTATGTTGGAAAAATAAAAGAGAAAGTTTCTGAGGATGATCTATCTGTTGAACCGGAAAATCTGGTGGAAAAAAGAAAAAATATAGGTTCACCGTCAAAAGCCGAAGTGAAAAGGATGATAGAAGACAGATACGGAAAGCTCCAGAGCGAATGGGACGAGCTTGACTCCGTGGTTGAAAAAGTTTCTCAATCGCTTGAAAGACTTTACGAAGAACTTCAAGAACTTATAGCATGATGGTGGTTTAAATGGATTTAGATGAGTTGATCGGGAAAAGGATAAAGGTTAAGGTTAAGGGCAAGACATTTGAAGGAGTCGTGATGCCCACAAGATCCGATAACCTCGTGCTAAAGCTCGATAACGGATACAATATTGGTTTGAAAGATTATGAGATACTCGAGGTTTTTGAAATTGAGCTGATTCCCACTTTTAAAGAAACCTTTGAGAGGCGCCCAGGTTTGCCGAACTTGAAGATAATTTCAACTGGTGGAACGATCGCGAGCAAGGTCGATTACAGAACGGGAGCCGTAACAAGTCAGTTCTCCTCAGAAGAGATACTTGCAGAGGTTCCCGAACTCAAGGAGATATGTAACATTGATTCGATGCTACTCTACAACATCTTATCAGAGAACATGAAGCCCAGAAATTGGATTGAACTTTCAAATGAGATCTATAAAAGCATAAAAGATGGACATGATGGGGTTATCGTTACCCATGGCACCGACACAATGGCGTATACGAGCTCGGCGATAGCCTTTATGCTCTCCACCCCCGTGCCAATCGTTTTAGTAGGCTCCCAGAGAAGCTCCGATCGACCATCGAGTGATGCAACGATGAATTTGCTATGCGCTGCTCATGCTGCAAGCTCGGAGCTTGGAGAGGTTGCTGTAGTAATGCATGCAACAACCAGCGATAATTACTGCCATATCCATCGGGCTGTGAAGGTTAGAAAGAACCATACTTCGAGGAGGGATGCCTTCCAATCGGTAAATCAACTTCCCATCGGCAAGGTAGAATATCCGTCCGGGAAGATCGAATGGAACATCGATTTCATCAAACGAAACGAGAGGGAGCTGGTTTTGAAGGATAAGCTCGAAGAAAAATGCGTTCTTGTTAAATTTTTCCCGGGCTTACCTCCAGACATCCTTGATTTCTATTATGACCAGGGCTACAGAGGTTTCGTGCTTGAAGGGACAGGATTGGGGCACGTCTCAACAGACTGGATCGACACGCTCAAAAGGCTATGCGACGACTCACTCGTTGTAATGACATCCCAGTGCATTTGGGGTAGAATATGTGATAGGGTTTACGATACGGGCAGAGATCTGATTAACGCTGGGGTGATAGAGGGCGAAGACATGCTTCCGGAGGTTGCCTTGGTAAAAACGATGTGGTTGCTTGGCAACTATTCGCTTGAGGAGGCTAAGGAGCTTGTAAAGAAGAACCTCGTTGGTGAGATAAATCCAAGGACATCCTATGTGAGGTGAGATTGAGCCTGGCTTAGAATCTAAAATCTAATCCCGCATTTTCGACACTTCATCGAATAGAGTCCTGAAACAACCTTTTTCATCTTTTCATCTTTGCTTCTGTCGAAGGATTTTGCATTTCCTTTATTTCCTGCTTGGAAGGGATACAGTCTAGGCTGTATCTCGTTCTGCCAGTAAGCAAATCCGTAATTTCGCTCTCCATCCAGTTCGTTGCAACCGAAATTCTCGCTGGGGGTTCGAGGAGTTTAGCAATCAAAGTTGAAAGCCTTGCTGTAAGGGTGAGGGTTTCGCTGGGAGAGTCGCAGAGGATTAGAATTTTGTTCTCGTCCTCCAACTTTACAAGTAGATCGATGAGAACGGGTGTATCTTTTAAATCAAGAACCACGTCTTCAAAAATCTCATTTTCAGAATATCCTTTAGAAAGGAGGAACTTCTTGACCCTCTCTTTTACCTGGGCTTTATCGATGTAGGGGATAATCCTCTTATCTGATTTGCTCATTTCATTCGATCTTTCTGTTTCCTTTCTCTCGAAGTTTTCACGATTCTCTGAACCCTTCGTATTCCTCGAATCTTTTGAATTCTTGTGGAAATCCATAAGTATAAAGAGATTTCATCCCACTAAATTCTTTTCGCCGTGGGGAATACGTCTATTGAGGATAGGTCTCCTTAGTAATCAAAGAGCAGATCAGTGATATTAAGACTGCGACGAAGCAAAACTTAAAAGCGATCGAATAAGCTTCAGGGGGGTACACAGCCCCTACTTTTCCAACCATATCCATAAGATACCCCATGATCGTTTGAAATACTGCACCTCCAATGAATGGAAATATGTTCACCATGCTCGTAGCTATTCCCGTAATTGCCAGAGGAAAGAGCTCTTTTGTTGATGTGAAGGTTATGATTAGCACACCTCCTGAGAAACCCAAGATGAAAGAGAGAGCGTAGAGGATCGGAATGCTTAGGGCTGAGGTTGCAAAAGCGAAGGGCATCCATGTGAGGAAGTAGATTATCGTGAAGATTATCAGCGTCCACTTTCTTGCTTTGAGTATCTTGTCTGATAAAAAGCCAATGATCGGGCTTCCGAGCATCATTCCGATTCCAACCATCATCAGGATCGCTCCAGCTTCCGCCTTATTAAGGCCGTAGACCTCTATCAAGTATGGCCCTCCCCACAATCCCTGATAGCCCATTATTCCTCCGTATTCAAAAAAGAACCATATCGCGAGGGGCCAGAAATATTTATTTTTTAAAACACTTTTAATTCCTTCCTTAATGTTTACTTTTCCTGTCTGGGCTTTTACGATCGGCATCAGACCAATGGAAGCTGGGGAATCTCTCACGATTACCCAGCAGAGGATAGCGAGAATCAAAGTTATCGCTCCGATTACCAGAAAGGAATTCCTCCAGCCGAAAAATATGACCATCATAGCAAGGGGATAGGCTGAGGATATAGCTCCGAAGTTGCCTACTGCAAGCAGCACGCCCGTAAGGCTGGCGAATTCCTGCTCTCTAAACCACTGGGACAGGATTTTTAGCGTAGGGATGTAGACTCCTGAAACTCCAATACCCATGAGCAGCCTCGCCACCAATGCCATCGAGAAATTGGCAGACAAACCGAAAAGGGTTGCTCCAACGAAAGCTATGAACGTGAAAAAGGTGGCGGTTTTTCTCGTGCCAAGTGTATCAGAGAGGGTTCCTACGGGTATCTGCATTACCGCATAGGGATAGAAGTAAAGGGATGACATTAGGCCGATAGCGACAGCTGATACAGCAAACTCCGCTATCAGTTCCTTTGCAATAACCGCCGAAGACGTGCGATGGAAGTAAACGAAGAAGTATATAGCTGCGAGAATACAAAAAATAATCCAGCGATGACGATAGCTATATTTCATAATTTCCATGGTTAAATTAATCATGATAAATAGATAAATTTATTGTCCTCAGTCCGGGAGGATGTGTTGTTTTAAAGTTAAAGTTATGGTTAAACTCATAGTAAAAAATTGGAGGTTATGCGATACATCAGATACGGCGGGATATGGTAAGATTTAACTATTCTCCTCCCCAACTTCCATTATGACTCAGACAATTATCGTAGTCGGTGGACAGTGGGGAGATGAGGGAAAAGGGAAGATCGTCGATTTTCTGGCTGAAAAGGCTGATGTTGTGATAAGGTATGCTGGCGGCAATAATGCTGGCCATACTGTTGTCGTGGGGGAGAAGAAATTCAAGTTTCATTTGATTCCTTCGGGCATCGTTCATGAAGATAAGCTGAATGTGATAGGAAATGGGGTTGTTGTTGATCCTGAGGTTCTTGTCAGTGAGATCGAGAACCTTGAGAGAATGGGTTTTAAGATTGACGAAAGAAGGCTTATAATCTCATCGAGCGCTCATACAATCCTACCAAAACATAGGGAAGAGGATAATCCAAAAAAGGATGCCCATGCGAAAAAGATCGGCACTACAGGAAGAGGTATCGGCCCTTGCTATAGAGACAAGATTGCAAGAACGGGGATGAGAATCTCCGAATTCGTTGAATCCTCTTCGGAGACTGCGGAAAAAATAAAGCCATTGGTTAAAGATACGTGTTTCATCATCAACCAGGCTATTGAGCAGGGCAAGAATGTGCTTTTTGAGGGCGCTCAAGGCACTTTACTCGATATCGATCATGGTACTTATCCTTTCGTCACCTCCTCAAATCCAACGGCCGGAGGAGCTTTAACTGGTACTGGCGTTGGACCTACCAAAATCGATTCGGTAATTGGGATTTTCAAAGCCTACACCACAAGAGTTGGAGCTGGCCCTTTTCCGACAGAACTTGGAACTGAAGATCAAACCAATGCCGAGGGAAGATGGGAGGACGTTGAGTCAAATTATGAAGAGGCTTTAAGAGAGGCGCTTGAGAAGGCAAATGAGGGTGACGAGTACTTCCAAGGCAAGTACATGAGGCTTAGAGGCAGAGAGTACGGCACAACGACGGGAAGGCCAAGGAGGACTGGATGGTTTGATGGGGTGGCGGCGAGATATTCGGTCATGATAAACGGGATGTCGGCTATCGCAATTATGAAGCTGGATGTGCTTCAGGGATTAAAGAAGATCAAGATATGTAAGGCATACGAGGTTGATGGAAAGGTTACGGAGAACTTTGTTCTTGACACAAAGAAGCTATGGGAGGTAAAGCCCATTTACGAAGAGATGCCTGGATGGGATGAGGATATAAGCGATGCAAAATCGCTAGAGGATTTGCCTGAGAACGCCCGGAATTATTTGAGGAGGTTGGAAGAGATATCCAATGCAAAAATCGCTTTGGTCTCAGTTGGCCCGAGAAGGGATCAGACAATAGTCGTTGATGAGAATGTGCTCTTCTGAAG
>Ga0190363_1001750_pt1 | contig 12763 bp, 6 predicted proteins | sample 48721867_MG_FD_161272 | JGI IMG/M metagenome (GOLD analysis project Ga0190363, IMG submission 161272) | Hydrothermal vent microbial mat bacterial communities from Southern Trench, Guaymas Basin, Mexico - 4872-18-6-7_MG | ecosystem: Environmental > Aquatic > Marine > Hydrothermal vents > Microbial...
TCAGTAATTGTTTCCCATGTAAGGTTTAAAAGAGGCATTTTAATTAAAACTGTAGAATTTGCTATAGGCTCTCCAGAATAATATGCATATCCTGAAATATTTACAATATCGCCCGGCATTACATAGTATGGCTCTAAATCAATCGAAACATTGACCAATGGATTTACTAAATAATAAGATGTTAGATTCATATACATACTATTCCCATTATCGCTGGAAACAGATTTTATAGCGTTTTTTACAACTGGAGAATACCAACCATGGCTATTGTTGCTTACAATATGATAGGCTTCAAATGTACCAGCTGGAACTGAAATTGTATCTAATCCAATGCAAAAAACCTCTCCTTCAACAGTTTCTGTTTCATTTATTGTTTCATTTAAAATTCCCTCAACATAAAAGTATCCCTCTGCATGTGATGTATATGAATATTCCCAAGATTCATTAACACATATTGGAAAATCATATTCTTCTGCTGGCGGGTTGGAAGAAGTATTTACATATAGTTCATAGTCAAAATCAAATATAAGAGTATGAATTACACCTTCTGAATATATTATTGAATATACTGCTGATAAATCTGCCCTCCTAACATACATAGTTCCTGAAATATTTCCAATCATTTCTCCAGATATTAAATCATAATAAGACATGTTTCCGTCAATTGCTCCTGTAATATTCAACATATATACATCATATGCTTTGCCATATGAAGTTACTGTAGTTAGATTTATAACGGTCAAAGTTAAATTATAAATTGTTCCGTCAAATGATACATTTTCTGAAAAGTAATGTATATCAATGTTGTAAACCCATTTCTCGCCAATATACCATGTTGCTATATCTGTTGAAGATTCGTTTCTTTCAATAGGAAATGCAAAAGCAAGCGTTAAGACAATAGGAAATATCAAAAGCTTTTTCATGTTGTTTTATAAAATTTTTTATACTTATGCTTTTCGACTTATGTCCCACCATGCCATATGCTTTCTTCATTTGTATAGATAAATATTCCCATTCCTTGCTTAATTTCAAAATCATATTCTGGAGGAGATATTCCAACTAAATATGATTGGTATTGTTGCAAGGTAGCATTCCATTTTGAAATTATGCTACAATTTGGTATTAAATTTCCCAATGAACTAGCTGTTAAATTGCATTTACATGGAATAGTGATTAAATTCCAACCCTGTAATAAATTAAATGTAAATGGAACGGTATATACAACATTTACTATTACGACTACGCTGCCTCCTCCTCCATTTGAATCAATATAAAGATTGCAGGAATGGTATCCTTCATATAGCCCGGTAGTATTGATATGTACATTTATTACATCATGTTCCCCTGTTGAATTTCCTTCTGTTGGATAAACATCTACCCAATCCCAATACTCATTTATGCTATAATATAATGTTCCATTTCCAGCATTCCATATTTCAAATTGCATAGTAGCTTCCTCTCCTACCAATATATCTCCAAAGTTTAATGTATCTGGACTATATGCTAAAATTGGGCCAACAACTATAAACATTACAGTAAATGTACCATTTCCTCCATTTGATGTAATTTCAATCTCACCTATATAATAGCCGGGTTCTAAGCCAGTAGTATTTATATAAACAGTAACTGTATCTTTTTGGATTGGGCTACAAGAACCACTTGTTGGATAATATGTAAGCCAATCATATTCATCGCTTAACTCCCATTCTAATATTCCATCTCCTGCATTCCATATTTCAAAAGTTGTCTCATATGTCTGATTTTCTTCAACAGCTCCAAAATCATATGATGTTGGATAATATGCAAGTATTGGACCACAGGGAACATATAGCCATACTCTAAATGCACCGCTTCCTCCATTTGAGCCTATAAAAATATATGCCTCATTGTGTCCTTGTAGTCCAGTTGTATCAACTGTTACTGTAACAACATCATGCTCACCAGTTGATGAACCATTCAATGGGCTACACCAAACCCAATCATAATTTTCTTGTAAATGCCAGTCTAATGTGTAATTTCCGCTGTTCCATATTTCAAAAGTTGTCTGATATGTCTGATTTTCTTCAACAGCTCCAAAATTATATCCATGTGGATAATATGATAGCTCTGGACCGCCTTCTAGCCCTCTTATCTTTACTGTTGGATCTCCAAATAGATTTGTTTCATAATAGCACCATCTCATGCATGCTTCATTTATCCTATATGCATTATCTTCTTTAGAATCATGATTTGCTTTTCCAACTTGATAATAATTTTCCCCATAAACAGCATCCCAAAACTCACGATCATATCTTTGGGAGGGACCATCTGTACTATAACCAGCGCCCCATCCATAACGAGCATTCCATACTCCCCCAAATGCACCATGAGCTGTAACTGTCCAATGTTCTGCAATGCAATCATTATAATCAAAAGCTCCAGCATCGCATCCTTGAGAATATGCAAACAGATACTCTGTATTTGTTAAACCATCTACATCAGAATTATATAATTTCATGTTATATGTCTCACTTGCATGTCCAATATGATTAATTATATGAACTTCATTATTGTTTATCCTGTTTATTAGCTCCGATTTTGGCCAATTATTTCCTTCCCAATCTCTATCATATAATTTACTTATGTTATATACATCAGATGGAAAGCCAATTGTAAAATAGCCATTTGCATCTGAATAATTTACAAATTCATCTTTATAATTTCCTCCCCATTCAGCAACTCCTCCAAATCCAAGATATTCTCCAACTAACAAAACATTAAATATGTATTCATGCTGTGTTTCTTGATATGCAATTGTTTTTGAAACAAAATTTTTCATCTCATCTATGCTATCTATACAAGCTCTTCCAACATATACTTCTGCAAATAAATCAACATCATTTCCATTTGGTCCATCTGTTGGCTCACCCCACCTTCCATCCATGTCGCTATTATAACTTCCATCTAAACAAGCATAATATAAATCTGATGGCATATATGTAGTGTAACCTCCTGCTGTTACATACAAATCTCTCGCTGGAACTACTGTGCTTCCTGAATCATCATCATCTCCTCCCAACAAAACATATTCTGTTCCCCAATTTAAATATGCATGTCTTATGAAATTCCTAATTTGAGCTTGTGTATCATTAAAAATAGCATATGAAGTATTCCAATAATTTGGATTGCTTTTAATATCCTCAACAGTTACAACTATTGTTGGTATTCCATGAGAAGTTCTATAGTTTGCTAAATATCTAAAAGTATTTGTGCCAGAAACATTGTACTCTTCTGTTGTAATAATTACAAATTCATAATACGGTCTATCATCTTTTATTGGATATGTAAAAACTTCATTGGGATTATTCACTTTTTTAATAACTTCATCTCTATCCTTCTTTAATCCTCTATATAATTCGTTTACTTCATTTGTTTTTTCCGTATAAACTTTTAAAGTAATTTTTTCGTAGAAATAAATTTCTTTTAGCTTTGGAATATATTTTACTGGATATAAATTTACAATTAATATTTGATAACCTCTAAACCAATATATTCCCACCTTTTCATAAGTAGATTTTGGGAAAGGTTCAATGGAATTATAAATGGTTTCATTTAAATAAGGAAGTTTTGGCTCCTCACCAATTATATGTGGCTCAGGCGTTGGCAAAACTAATCCTTTTCCAACCCATTTTTCTTTTTCAGTTATTACTTCTATATTTGCTAGTTCTGTTTTATATGGCAAAAGAACATATACTGGCTTAATTGGCAAATATGGTTGTCCAGGATTTCCGCCATTTGAAATAGAAGGCATATTAATACGGATATATTCATTATCTTCTATCCTTATTTTTTCTAATTTTGGCTTGCTGAAATAAAAGTTGAATACTATTTCTTTTTTCTCCTCGCTTTTTACTTGTATTGGTATTGCTAATAAAGAAATACAAACTAAAACAGCCACAAATTTTCCTTTCATGCTCAAATTATGTTTTTTTAGTATATATGCCTTTTGATGTAATTTCTTCCTCAAATTTACCATATACTTTATAAACCTTTTCATATTATCACCTGCTAATTTTTTGCTAACAATTTATTATCAATTTAATATAAAAACCTTTCGTTTTAAAAATTAAAAAATAAAGGGAAGAAGTATTTATCCTTCTCCATGCCATATGCTTGATTCATTTACCCATATAAAGATTCCCATTCCCTTCTTTATTTCGAAGTCAAATTGTTTTGGAGAGACCCTTACAATGTATGCTTCAAATTGTTGCAAGCTAGCATTCCATTTACATACTAGCATACAGCCAGTTATGTTTTGCCCTAAAGAACTAGCTGTTGTTGAATTTTCTTTAAACCACCCTATTAAATTCCACCCTATATGCAATGGAACAGATACAGTTTCAATTTCCCTTCCAGCAATTGTAAATATTGATGCATTTGTAACATATACAAAGTATCCTACTCCATCTTCTATATTAAAATCAAATTCATCTGGAGAAATTCCAACTAGATATGATTGATATTGCTGAATGCTGCTATTCCATCTCGAAATAATTGTACAATAGGGTATCATGCTTCCTAATGTTTTTGCAGTATAATAGCTTCCAACAGGAATTGTAATTAAATTCCATCCTGGAAGCAATGATATGTTGGCTGTTGCAAAGTATCCAATAGATAGATATAAAGGTAGTTCAATTATTGCTTCATCTGGGTCGTTGCTACTAACCATTATATAATACTTATTTAATCCCATATCTAATTGGCTGGTATCGATGCTCATGCTTAAATCGATGCTTTCATTGGGCAAAACAGTGCCATTTCTTGGAGTTATATTTATCCATTGTGGCTCTGGAATGTATTCAAATATCCATTCTTTTCCAATTCCTGATAAAATGTCACATGCTTTTACTTCATTTTCTCCATCTGTATCAAAATCAGCAGCAATAACGCTTGATAACATACCTTGGGTTTCGGTAATTAAATATACTTCTTCATATCCTGTTCCATTCCATCTTACTATATGTATATTTTCTGGGCCTATTAAAAATTCAAGTTGTCCATCATTATCAGCATCTCCAATGGCTATGCCTTCTATAATATTTTCTTCTCCAGCATAGTTATGATGCCATACTTGTTCATATTCATTTCCATTCCATTTGAAAATATAAGCATCTGTACTATCTAATCCAATTCCAATTTCATCTAATCCATCTCCATCTAAATCTCCACATGCAACACCATATGGATGAGCAGGTAAATTATCTGCTACAACATCAGCTACCCACTCTCCATTTTCATAATTTAATGCATATACTGTGTCTACTCCAGCGCATGCAATAACTTCTGTTTTTCCATCGCCATCTGTATCTCCGCTCCATACCATTGGGCATTCTGTTGCTTCTCCACTTCCCCATGATATTTCTGGCTCAAATTCATTTGATGTATTGTTCCATGCTAAAGCTGTTACATGATAGCCTGAAGATGAAGGTGGATCATTTGCTATCAATACTTCAACATCTCCATCATCATCATAATCACATGCATATACGTCGTATGCAAAATCATATCCTACGCCAGTATACCAATCTAATTCTGTCAAATTATTTCCATCCCAGTCATATGCATGTATACCATCTTCTCCACTATATTCCCATGAAACTACAAATTCTAAATCTCCATCATCATCTAAATCAACAACACATGCTCCAGATGGTACATTGTACCATCCTCCAGAATATGTCCAGAAATATTCCTGTACATATGTTTCTTGTTGAGCATCATATGAATAAATATAAGTTCCTCCACTTCCATATCCTCCCATCAAGAACTCATTTATTCCATCTTCATCTATATCTCCAACTGGCTGAGCTAGCTCTGAATGGCCATTTCCTCCATGACTATGTGTCCATTGTAAAGTAAATCCATGTGGGAAGGAAATTTCAAATGATAAGTTGGTTTCACCATAATTTGCAATTGATAAGGTATCAAAAATTTGCTGGCCTGGCGCGGCAAGATAATTTAAATTTAATGGAGTTATTGATATATCTGGGGGATGTATCTCTTCTCCTCCTCCGAGCCAATCTAATACTCTTTGCATAACTGTTGTCCTATCATACATATTGTTTATTGCTTCAAATCCAAATGAGAAATAAACAACTCTATATGTTCCATTGTATTTTATTCCTCCATAATATGGTGAGTCTTCATATTTAAAGACTGGTGTTGCATTCAAAATTGGATATATTCCTGAAGGCCAATTTTGATTATTTGCTCCATCTCCAGTTGCAATACAAATAGTTAAATTATCTCCAATTGGGTCTCCTTCTATTCCATTCAATGTATAAATATTTGTGTCATCAACTTGATAGTCTGCATGTAAATAATTTGTATAGAAAGGATCATCATGTATATCATAACCAATATCTTGTCCAGTTATAAATAATCTGCCACCATTATCTAAATATTCCGATAAAGCATCTGTATCAACAGATGTTAAAGTTGTTGACCAATCATCTCCAGTAAACCATACAACTGCTGTATGGCTAGCCATATATGATGGAGATGGACACCCTTGCATTCTATCCCAATATTCATAAACATAACCAGCAGATATTATTGCATCTTCAAAATAGGTTTCATAGTTATCGCCAACGTCATCATCAACAAGTAAAATGAAGCCTTTTGCAAAAACAACATTTATATCTATACTTCTTTGATTATTTCCTTTATAAGCTTCTCCAACAACATCTGCTCTTACTGATATTGGATATGTTCCTTCATATTCTGGACTCCAAAGAAGCGTTATTTCTTCTGTTTTTTTCGCTTGGATTAATACTGTTATTGTATCCATAATCGTATTGTTTACTATTAAGCTTACATCTACAATTTCATCTTTTTTGCCCAAATTACAAATATTTGCTTTTATTTTTGTAGTTGTATTTACTACTCCATATAAAGGAGATTCTATTGAACTAACTGCAACATCCGGTCCTGCAACAACTATTTTGCTTTTTTCATTATCATATGTAATGTTTTCCTCTACTCCAGGAATTGTTACATTAATTGTAACAATATACCATCCTTTAGAAGGTGTCCATGCAAAGCTTACTTCTTCAAATGTTTGACTTTCAAAAAATGGAATAGTTGTGCTATCAATTTCTGTTCCATTTACCCTAAAGCTGACTTTTACATTTGTTTCATTATTCTTTCCATTATTTACAATAGTTGCATTTACATATACTGTTTGGCCAGGTTCAACATGATCTTCTACTTCCAATTTTTTAATTCCTACATTGTGCTCTGGCAATTCAGGGGGCTTCAAAGTTTGAGCAGGGTCGCCAAATAGCAAGCAACCCTCAATAATTGCTCTCCAAGTTCCATATGAAGGATCCCAATTTATTGTTGGTGCTAATGCATCTTTTGTATATGCTTGTATTCTTCCAAGTTGCCAATTAATTGGGCCTCCGCTTTTGCTCGTATTTAACATATAATCAACAAAAAGTTTTTGCTGTAATGCACTGCTAGAATTTGTTGAATAATAATTTCCCCATCCATAGCATGTATTGTAAACTACTGCAAAAGCCAATTCTGTATCATTATGGAAGAGCATTGAATGTAATACTCCATCATCTGCAGCATCCATGTCTCCACAATGACAACCATAATCATGTAAAAAGAAAGGTTTTGTATTATGATATTCTGCTTCCCAAGTTGTATCATATACATCTAATGACATGTGTTCATTTGCGTGAGCAACCCCCCAAATAATTGTACATAAATCGCTATTAATTGCATTTTTCATTCCTTCTACACCATCTCCCATCCATCCCTCATTAGGTGGCTCTGAAGTATGAAGTTCGCTTGTATTGAATTCAATTCCAGGATTTTCTTCATTCCATGTATCATAACCATATAAAAATCCAAGCCAACTTGGCCATGGCCCATCTGAATCTGGATCGGGGCCAAGCCAGTTATCTGTTCCCCATAAAGTAAAATCCATAAAATCGTCTCCTTCACATAGCCAACCTGTATCTCCTGCATAAGAAGCAACATTATCTAAATAGTCTTTTTCTAATGAATCTGCATAATAAAAACTTTTAGTAAGCCAGTTTGAAACATCAATGCCCTCATCACATGGAATACTTCCAATAAATAATTCTGAATATAAATCAAAGCCGCTGTCTCCTTCTTCTCCCCAATCATTATCCATGTCATCATTAAATGTACCATCTAAATTACTCCAATACAAATCGCTATCAACATTACTTTCATATGCATAATCCATTTCTCTTCTTGGAATAGATGCTGGGCCATCATCATCTCCTCCTATCAATATGTATTGAGTTTCCCAATCCATATACGCATCTCTACAAAACTCTCTTATTTTTGCAGCTGTGTCATTAAATAAAGGCGTTGTATTCCAATAATCTGGGCATGCTTCAATTTCTTCTACAGTAACCAAGGTTGCATCCAATCCTTCTGCTTCTTTTCTTTCTATTAAATCGCTCCAATTATATGCTGCTTGGAAGCTTGCTAATGATTCGCGAGTTATTATTACATAGTCATAATGTTCTGATGGGTCACATATACCTCCAGGGTATTCTTCCCTTGTTCTAGCAATATAAGTATCTACAACTTCTGGATTTATAACCAATTTTCTAACCCATTCCCTATCATCTGGATTATTTCTAAAAAATCTATTTACATATCCAGTATATTTCAACTTTATTTCGACTGTAATATTTGGATAATAAAATATTTTTCCTTCTGCTGGCCTATATTTTATTGGATATAAATTCAAAGTTAAAATAGCATATCCTCTACAATATCCAACACCAACATATTCATACAATTTTTTAGGTATCTCATCTATAGAATTGTATAATTTTTGGTCGAAAACGAATTTTGGCTTTTTATCAAGCAAATCATTTATTGGAACAGGTTTTTGATAAGGAATTATTGGCTTTTCTTTTAAATCAATTTCTAATTCAATGCTTTTCCCATATACTGTTATATTTTCAATTTCCTTTCCATATGGCAATAATATTTTTGTTCCATGTACTGGTAAAGATGGCATTCCTTCTATGCCAGTACAAATGCAATCAAACATGCTTATTTGTGTAAATGTTTTTCCTTCTATTTCAATTTCTTTGAAAACTGGCTTTGAAAAAGAAATTGTATATTTCAAAATATCTATTACTGGAGGAACCCCTTCTTCCTTTCCTTTTATTGTAGGAAATACTGCAATTGTTAAAATAACCGCTACTAAAAAAACTTTTATTCCTTTCAACTTCATTTGCTCACCATTATTTTAAAAAAAAGAAATATATATTATTTTCCTAAGTTGTATGTTAGCATCCGTGCCATATACTTTCTTCATTTGTATAGATAAATATGCCCATTCCTTGCTTAATTTCAAAATCATATTCTGGAGGAGATATTCCAACTAAATATGATTGGAATTGTTGCAAGCTAGCATTCCATTTTGAAATTATGCTACAATTAGTTATATTTTGGCCAAGTAAGCTAGCTGTTGTTGAATTTTCTTTAAACCATCCTATTAAATTCCATCCTATATGCAATGGAACAGAAACATTAGAAATGGGCAATCCACCTTCAGTAAATGTTGTGTCATTGTTTACATAAACAAAGTATCCTATTCCTTGCTTAATTTCAAAATCATATTCTGGAGGAGATATTCCAACTAAATATGATTGGAATTGTTGCAAGGTAGCATTCCATTTTGAAATTATGCTACAATTTGGTATTAAATTTCCCAATGAACTAGCTGTTAAATTGCATTTACATGGAATAGTGATTAAATTCCAACCCTGTAATAAATTAAATATATACTGTATAAATTGGGCAAATGATTTAAAATGCATATACAACACTATTTGGGCCAAAAGTAATGGCAACAATACTTGGAGAATATGTAATATTTCCAATTTTAATATGCATAACATTGTCAATTGTAAAGAATTTCCAAAAACAAGAGCCATTGCTTTCTAAAGCATATACATATTGGTCATCTGAGCCTGCAACAACTTCTATATGCCCATCTAGATCTATATCAAAGGCTTTTACTACATTAACCCCCCGCCTGTAACAAAATTCCATAACTCATTCCCATTTAATCCATTATAAGCATGAACCATCGTATCATCGCCACTTCCACCAGCAACAACGTCATCTATTCCATCCCCATTCAAATCTCCATGAGAGAGAGCATAACTGTAGGAAGGATAAAATGGACTTACTGTCCATATAGCATTATGTGATAAACCATCGACCATGATAAGCTCGCCTGCTTGGGAGCCCATCTTTGGAGTAGCAATTGCAATGTCATTGAAAGCATCGTTATTAACATCAAAAACTTCTATATGGCTAACATAATCTACATTATCATATTCCCAAATTAAATTTCCGTTTGAGCCATTTATAACTACGACTTTATTGGCTGGCCAGCTAACAGCCGCAACTATATCTAATACATCATATTCATCCATTTGTGCAATCTCTATCTCTTTAATTTTTCCTTCAACATTTACTGTCCATATTGTGCTTCCATTTTTTCCATCTATAGCATATATATTTCCATCATCACTTCCTGCAACAACATCACAATTTCCATCATTATTTAAATCTATAGCTTTCAAACATTTCTTTCCTATCTCATCTGTTGCAAAAAAATTGCCAAATTATTGTTCCATTATTGCCATATAAAGCTGTAACAACTCTATCATATCCAGCAACTACAACATCTATTTGTCCATCATTATTTAAATCTCCTGTAGCTATGCTATATAAGTTATTAGTTGCATTCCAGTGCCAAATTTCATTCCCATTCTTTCCATCAATAACCCATACTTTATCTGCAGAAGTAACAGCCATTACATCCATATATTCATCATTATTTATATTATCTATTTCCAATGCATTTCCATATTCCTCTACATCAAACTCCCATAAAACTAGAGATTCAATTGTTTCAATAGCTTCAACAATGCCTCACCCTCCCGTCGGGACATCTCTTCCCCCTCCATATACAATATCCATTATGCCATCTTCATTAAAATCTTTTAAAATATGCTGAGTATTATAAAACTATCTCATCAACAAAAATTTTTTTATCAAATAAGAGTTTTAATAACATGAAAAAAATAGCAATATTGATAGTCTTTTTTATAATATCAATATTTCCAATTTTTATTGGAGGGAAAATAATAACTGTAGATGATGATGGAAATGCAGATTATAACAGGATACAGGATGCAATAAATGCTGCAAATGATGGAGACATTATATATGTTTATAATGGAACCTATAATGAAAATATATTTATTAACAAAAGGGTAATTTTAATTGGTGAAGACAAAAACAAAACAATAATAGATGGTTGCAATAAAAAAGATTGCATTGTTATTGACTTTCCAAATGTTGAAATAGATGGATTTACAACAAGAAATAGCAATAAGTCATATTCTGCTATCGACATATTTTCAGATAATTGCAAAATTAAAAATTGCATAATATTTGATAATGGATATGGAATTTTGGTTAGGAATGATAGAAACAAGTTATTAAATTGCGAGATTTTCAATAATGAAATTGGAATATATGTTCTTTCTGGCAATAATAATATATCAAATTGCACAATTTATAATAGCAAAGATGGAATATATATAAATGGGAGAAACAATATTATTCTACATTCATTTATATATAATAATTCATATGGAATACATTTAGAAAATGGTATAAATAATGAGATTAAAAATTGTAAAATATTTCTTAATAATATATCTGGCTTATTTTTGGAATGGAGTTCAAATAATAATAAAATATCAAAATGTAGAATTTTTGAAAATAGGGATGGAATAAGGTTATTTTCATCAACAGATGGTAATATTATTTCTGAATGTGATATATCAAATAATAGGGGAAATGGCTTAGAATTTTATGATACTTCTAACAATAATAAAATATTGTTTTGCAACATAAGAAATAATTCTATTGGAGTACTTTTACATTGGATATTTTCTGCACCTGTTAACTGTTTCCATTTTAACAATATAACTGGGAATAACAACTATGGAATATTTGCTGAGCAATGTATTGTAAATGCTACAAAAAATTGGTGGGGCTCACCAGATGGGCCTAGAAAAGGAGATAGGGTAAATAAAAATGTAGTATACTATCCTTGGCTTTTGGCCCCAATTGTAAATGAAAAGCCGAGCATTAAAATAATATCTCCTAAGGAAGGGGAGATAATAGGAGGAATTTATAATATAACTGGATTAGCATTCGATGAAAATGATTACTTAGCTTATGTTGAAATAAGGATTAATGGAAAATGGTATAAAGCATTTGGAAATAAAAAATGGTATTATTTGCTAAATACAAAAAATTTGTCTGAATATAAAATAGTTGCTCGTTGTTTTGATTATGTGACCTATGCATATAAAATGGTAAATGTAACTGTCGATAATGTTCCTCCAAAAGTTGATATTATAAGTCCAAAAGGGGGAGTATTTGATGAAAAAATTGTGATTAAATGGAGGGCAAGCGATGAACACGAAATTAAAATAGAAATTAGTTATTATGATAAAAAATGGATAGAAATAGCATCTAATGAAAAAAATGATGGAGTATTTGAGTGGAATGTAAAGAATATTCCAAATGGAATTTATAAATTGAGGATAAATGCAACAGATGTTGCAGGTAATATAGGAAGTAATGAAACTTTTTTTGAAATCGACCATACAATTCCAAAAATAGAAAT
>Ga0190363_1001751_pt1 | contig 12762 bp, 14 predicted proteins | sample 48721867_MG_FD_161272 | JGI IMG/M metagenome (GOLD analysis project Ga0190363, IMG submission 161272) | Hydrothermal vent microbial mat bacterial communities from Southern Trench, Guaymas Basin, Mexico - 4872-18-6-7_MG | ecosystem: Environmental > Aquatic > Marine > Hydrothermal vents >...
CCTTTGGTTAAAATGAAGCTCAAAAAGGCGATTAAAAGATAGGCTCGCCAATCTTTTACTCTTAAAAACCTAAAGAGAAGTTTCACCTTAGAGAGCCAAACCTCCATCAATATTGATTATTGCTCCCGTAATAAAAGAGGCCTCATCTGAAGCTAAAAAGGCAACAAGATTGGCTACTTCTTCTGGTTTTCCAAATCTGCCAAGGGCGGTCAATCTTAAAACAGTTTGTTTTACTTGTTCTGGAACGCTTTCTGTCAATCTTGTTTGAACAAAACCTGGACAAATGGCATTAACTCTTACCCCAAATTTTCCTACTTCTTTTGCCAAAGACTTTGTAAATCCAATGATTCCAGCTTTAGCTGCAGCATAATTTGTTTGTCCGTAATTTCCCCTCTGACCAACAACAGAAGAAATAGAAACTATATTTCCTTGATTGGCAATAATTAAAGGCAAAGCAGCTTTTGTACAATTGAAAACTCCTGTCAAATCCACATCAATCACTTTTTGCCATTCTTGAGGAGTCATTTTAGCCAAAGTCCTATCGCAAATAATCCCTGCATTATTCACTAAAATATCTAATCTTCCAAAATCCTTTTCAATTTCTTTTATCATTCTTTCTACTTGTTCATATTTTGAAACATCGGCAAAATAGTATTTAGCCTCAGAACCTAATTTTTCAATTTCTTCTTTTACCTTTTTTAGGTTTTCTTCTTGAGGGGGAATATCATTGAGAGCAATTTTTGCCCCCAAAGAAGCTAATTTTAGAGCAATTGCCCTCCCAATTCCTTGGGAGGAACCAGTAATTAAGGCAACTTTCTCTTTCATTTTTTAGTAATTTTTCCGACCTTTATTGGGTCTGATTTTCTCCTTTCTGAATGAATCTTTCAGGTAAAGAGAAGAAACTCACTGCCATTAAGATGTTTCCTAGAGGAAAAACAAGAAAGGCTCCTATAATAACAATTACAAGAATAGCTCCTAAAAAAATAATCCAGCCTGTTACTTCAAAAATATTCACTCCAAAAACGCTAGCAACTTCGTGGAAGCTCTTTTTGAGGAAATAACTCGCAACAATGCCTAAAATCCAAGCAGCAATAAAACTAGCTACCAAAACAAACCCTCCTTTAAAGAGAGCCGACAAGAAAGCTTTTTTTCCGGCTCCCAAAAGGATCCCTGGTCCTATAACTCCCAAAACCCCAAAAAACCCCAAAAAAATGATAGCTATCACTCCTAAGCTTAAAATGAAATAGAGAAGATAGTTTTTGAAGATTTCTCTCCTTCCTGAAATTTCAGCTAGCTCTTTCATAGCAAAAAGAATCAAAAGAGAGGAAACTAAGCCCAAAAGAGGACCGATTTTGAGAAAAAAACTAAAGAAAGGTAAAAGGGAGCCGATTCCACCAATTATTTTTAAAGTTTTTAGGTCTTTTTCCTGCTCCATCTAACTTTTCTTTGTTTTAATTTTCCGACCTTTTTAAAACAAAGTTTTTTTATTCTAACATCTTCTAAACTCTCTGGCAATTTCTTTTCATTTTTCCTCTAAAACGAATTCATCAGGAAGAGAGAAAAAACTTACGACCGTAAGAATGTTTCCAATGGGAGCAAGTTTGAGGCTTTCTCTCATATAAAATTTTTTAAATTTGCTCAATTTTTCTCCCAACGACTTCAATGTTTTCTATTCTAATATCTTCTAAAATTTTTGGTAATTTTTCTTTTTTTGTTATTTCAAAAAATACTCTGTCTATATTTTTTGGGGAGAAAGAGGCAAAAACTAAATGGAAATATCGAGTAAACTTTTTTTCATCTTGAATGTGATAGGCTTCAGCTAAGGTGAAGAGAGAGGGTAAGGAATTTTTCAATTTCTCAAAAATCTCTTTTTCAGAATAAAGGTATTTTTGAGCAAAAAAATTTTCTTTTTTTAAGAGCAAGAAAATATTTTTTGTCGCTTGAGCCTTTCCTATTTTTAAAATGGGCAAATTCAAAATCAAATCTGTCTCAAATGCTTCTTTTGAAATTTCAAGATCTTCTTTTTTTAAAAACTCACTTTCTGCTAAATTTAAAGGAAAAACCTTATACTTTTGACAAATAGAAAGTAATTTTGATTTGTGAGCTTTAGTACCAATTTCTATTTCGTCAAAACTTTGGGAAGCTATCTTGATATTCTCAGGTTTGACACCCATTTCAAATAAAAATTGCAATGTAGCTTCTAAAAACTGAGGGGAAGTGTTATCTCTAAAATGAGGATGGGAAGCTTTTTCTAGGGTTGGCAAGATCAAAATTTTAGAATTTTGATCAATTTTAATTCCTCCCAAAACTTCAATTGCTTTTTCAATGGCTTCCAAAAAATCGTATTTTACTTTAAAAATGGCTACAGCTTCTTTATCTTTTGCTATCTCTTTTTTAATTTCCTCTCCAATTTTGTATTCTTTTTCTGACTTTTCAATCCACCTATTTCCCTCTTCATCTTCCAAGAGCAAAATAAAATAGGGAGTTTTTTGATGAAAAAGAGAGGGAATTTCTACTTTTGCCACATCTACAACTTTTACCCTTTTTATCTTTTTCCTTTCTAATTTCAAAAAGCAATCTGGGCACTTTTCGATGTTGTATTGCCAAACTTTTTTACATTTTGGACACTGGAAAAAAGCCATATAGAATTAGTATATGGAAAAAACTTACATTTTGCCAGAAAAATTAAAACCAAAACTAAAAAAACCCTGGGGGAAAGCGATTTTTGGAAACAAAAAGGAGGTTTTAAAAAAATTTGAAAGATTTTTGAAAAAGAAAAAAATCAAAAAAATAATTACTGTAGGAGATTTTTGTTCAAAAAACTTACCTTCTCATATAAAAATTTTTGATGGAAAAATAAAAAGGAGACAAATAAAAAAGATTTTAAATTTTTCTTTAAAATGCAAAAATCCAAAAGGAACGATTCAAAAAGAAGTTTGGAAGATTTTAAAAAAAGCAATAAAAGAAAATAAAAATTTATTTGTTGAAGGGGAGGAAGATTTATTGGTAATTCCTGCTGTGTTGTTAGCTCCAAAAAATTCTTTAGTAGTTTATGGCTTTCCTCAAAAAGGAATTTGCGCCATAGAAGTTAACAAAAAAACAAAAAACAAAATTAAAAAGCTTTTAAAAAATTTTAAAACAAAATAAAAATCTTAAATAGATTTTTTATTAGTTGTCTACTAAAGTGAAAAATATGGGGAAAAAATTTTTAGCTAGAAATTATGAAGGAACAAAAGATTGGCTGAAAGAAGAGTGCTACCTCAGAAAAGAAGTAATTAGAAAAATTGAAAAGGTCTTTGAAAAATTTGGTTTTGAACCTTTGGAAACCCCAATCATTGAGTTAAAAGAAACTCTCACTGGAAAATACGGAGAAGAGGCTGAAATGCTAATGTATCTCTTCAAAAGAGGAAAAAGATGGATTGGCTTAAGATACGACCATACAGTTCCTTTGGCACGAGTAATTGCTCAACATTCAGCAAAAATTGTTCTTCCTTACAAAAGATATGCCATAGGTCCTGTGTTTAGAGGAGAAAGGCCCCAAAGAGGAAGATATCGGCAATTTATTCAATGTGATTTCGACATTGTAGGAGTAAAAGATGTTATCGCGGATGCAGAGATTGTTACTTTAAATTATCAAATATTGAAAGAATTAGATTTTAAAGAGTTTGAAATTCAAATTTGTGAAAGAAAACTTTTGACAGGATTGGCCAAAGCTGCTGGAGCAAAAACTAAAGAAGAAATTTTAACTTTCCTCAGAACTTGGGATAAATTAGAAAAACTCACCCAAAAAGGTTTGGAAGAAGAACTAAAGAGAGCGAAGACAAGAAAGGAGTTAATTCCCAAATTCTTTGCTATTACAGAAAAACTTTTGGCTTTGGAAAAAGAAAGTGTCTTGGAAAGCTTAGAAAGATTGTTTCCGAAAGAACCTTTAATAAAAAAGGGGATAGAAACTTTGCGAAAATTAACAGAATATTTAGATTGGTTTGGGGTTCCCAAAGAATATTACAGAATAAATCCTACTTTAGCTCGAGGATTGGATTATTATACGGGTCCCATTTTTGAAACGACAATCAAAGGGGCAAAAATAGGCTCTATTGCGGGAGGGGGAAGATATGATGATCTCATTGGAAGATTGGGAGGACCAGAAATTCCAGGGACAGGTTGTTCTTTTGGTTTAGAAAGGGTAATTGAAGTAATGAAAAAATTAAAAATCGCACCAGAAATTCAAACGAAAACTCAAATTTTTGTGGCTATATTTGATCCTACTTCGTTAGAATGCATAGAAAAGGCAATTCAACTTTGTACAAAGTTGAGAGAAGTTGGATTTTCTGTGGAAATGGGAATGGAAAGGAAAATTGGAAAACAATTAAAAACAGCTGATAAAAAGAAAATTCCCTTAGCTGTTTTTGTAGGACCAAAAGAAATAAAAGAAAATGTAGTGATAATTAAAGACTTGAGAGTTCCTTTCCAACCTGGAGTTAAAAATCAATGGAAAGTGCCAGAAAAAAAACTAGTAGAAAAAATAAAAAAACTTCTTTAAAGTTCCTCCTTCGGGAACTTTTTTAAGACGAACTTATTTTTAGGAAAAAATTAAGTAATCTTTTTAAAAATGTGCACAGTAACAGAACCCCCAGCTCCTCCAACATTGTGAGCCAAACCTATTTTGGGAATAGGTTTTATTTGTCTTTGACCACACCTTCCTCTTAGTTGATTTACAATTTCATAAATTTGAGCTAGACCTGTAGGGGAAATAGGGTGGCCTCTAGCTTTTAAGCCACCAGAAGGGTTAACTGGTAATTTTCCATCTAAATTAACAATGCCCTTCCTGATTAATTCTGCTCCCCTCCCTTTTTCGGCAAAACCTAAATCTTCATAAGAGAACAATTCTACTGAAGTGAAAGCATCGTGAACTTCTGCTACTTGAACATCTTTGGGAGAAATTTTAGCTTGACTGTATGCTTTTTGGGCAGCAATTTCTGTCGCTTTAAAGTGCCAAGGTTCTTCTCTGTTAAAAGTTAAAAGATAATCTGTGGCAAACCCAGATCCTATTACTTGAATGTCTGTTTTTTCTCTGCTGACAATAACTGCTGCTCCCCCATTGACTGATAAAGAACAATCATATTTTGTAAAATCTCCAGCAATTTTAGGAGCAGATTTTATTTTTTCTAAAGGAACGGGTCTTTTATAAAAATATGCTTTTTCATTCAATGCTGCGTTTTGATGATTTTTGAAAGCAATCAATTCCAAATCTTCATGAGAAGCTCCATATTTTTTCTTGTATTCTTGCCAAACTAAAGCATTTTGAACAGGAAAATTCAGACCCTCTGTTTGTTCAGTTTCTCTTTCAATAGCTGACATTATCCAATGGGTAGTAACAGGAGAAATATTGTCTACTAATTTTTCTCCAGACAAAACTAAAATGTTTTCAAAATCTTTCAAAAGTTTTAAAGCTACCCAAAAAGCAACCCCTCCCCCAGCACAAACAGCAGGAACGTTGATGATGGGAACATGGGTTTTAAAAAGGTCAGATAGCAAAGAAGATTTGTGAGTTTGATGTTCAGATTCACCTTCTGCTGACTCAATTCCAGTGAAAACAATACAATCTATTTGAGAAATTTTCATTGAACAATCTTCAAGGGCTTCTAACGCTGCTTCAAAAGCAAAACGCCACCAGGGTTTTTGCGAATAATCAAATTTTGTCATGCCTACTCCTTTGACAAACATAATTTTGCTCTTTTTAAAATCTTTGCGTTAATTTCAACTTTTATATTAACTTCCTTTCCCAATTTTACTACCGCTCCATTATAGTATTCAATTTCTCTCAAATCTTTTGGCTTTCCTTTTCTTCCTTTTTCAATGATTTGAGCTAGCTTTTTTCTAAAAGGAACCAAAAGAAAAAAGGGTAGATAAAACAAAAGAGAAAAAGTTTTCACAGGATAGTGAGGAAAATTCAAAAATTTTCCTCCTTTTTTCTTTACTACTTTAATGTATTCTCTCAAAGCTAAAAACTCTTCTTTGAAAATTTCTTTTTTGGAAAATCCTTCAAAAATGGAAAGACCATGAGTGGCAGAAGCTATACCAATTAAATTTAAAAACAATTTTGAATATTCCATGTTTTTTCTCTCTTTTTGAGGAACTAAATAAATTTCAAAACCAGCTTTTTTCAAAATTTTTTCTATTTTTTCTTCGTCTTCTCTGCCAGAAACTTTAGCGAGACCCATTCTAATTGGCAAAGAATACTCAATAACAATTTTTTCATCTTCTACTTTTTTATCTACTGGATTAAAAAGAGAAATTCTAAAAATTGAAATTTCCTTTTTGCCAAAAATTTCCTCTAAAGCCAAAATAGCATCTTCTGCTGCTTCAACGCCATTTTGAGACAAAAACAAAATAGGAATTTTCAAATTTTTCTCTTTTATTTTTTGAAAATAAAATTTAACAATATTTTTTACTGGATTGGGAACAGTTAAAAATAAAAAATCAAATTCAAATTCTTTTGGGAATTCTTTATCTTTTATCCATTCAATCTCTAATTTCTCTTTTCCTCTTTCATTTTTAACAAAAATTTTTCCTCTCTGGCCCAAATCAACTTCCCTTTCCTTTGCAATGCCAAAAACTTTGCCTATTTTCTTTAGTTCTCTTGCAAACATTGTTCCCGTTCTCCCTCCAGCTCCGACAATACCAATTCTCAGAAGTCTTTCTGCCATTTTTTATTTCCCAAACCTCCTTTCTCTCTTTAAGAAATTTTTTATTGCTTTTTCAAACTCTTTAGGTCCAAAATCTGGAAATAAAGTTTTAGTGAAATAAAATTGAGAGTAGGCTGTATGCCACATCATAAAACCTGCTGAATTGTGGGGATCTCCTTCACATCCTGTTCTAATTACCAAATCTACAGGTGGTAAATTTCCTGTCCAAAGATTTTCCAGCAGAGTTTTCTCATCAATTTTTTTTATTTTTTTCTTTTTTATTTTCTCTATTGCCTCTAACATTTCATCTGTTCCATTGTAAGCTAACAAAAAAGTTAAAAATTTTTTGTTGTGATTTTTTGTCCTTTTTATGATCTCAAAAATAATCTTTTTTACTTCTTTTGGAAAAAGTTTTTTCCATCTTCCAAACACATTTACTTTTACTTTTCCTTCAAAAATTTTATTTTCTTTCAAAAGCTTTTTGAAATATTTTTTGTAAAGCGAGAAAAATGTTTTTACTTCTTTTTTTGATCTTTTCAAAATGTTATCTAAAGAAGAGCCCCAAAAAGTAAAATAGGGAATTTCCATTTCCCAAGCTTTCTCTAAAATCCTTTCTAAATTTTTTGCTCCTTCAATGTGCCCTTGCCAAGGAAAAAGCCCTCTTTTTTTTGCCCATCTTCTATTTCCATCTGGAATTAAAGCTACGTGTTTAATCATATTGCCAAGATAGAGCTAAAGCTCCGGGACCTGCAATGGTCCCTAAAACTTCGCCAATTAAATTTACAAAGCAAATTTTACAATTTTTTATTTTTTCTATCATCTCTTTCAATTTTTTAGCTTCTTTTAAATTGTCAGCGTGGGTAATAGCAACTTTTATTATTTTTTCTTCTTTAAGCCTTGAGATTCTGTTTAAAAACTCTTTGAAGAGAAAAGTGGCAATATCATTTTTTCCTTTTTTAATCCCCAAAAATCTTATTTTTCCTTTTTTTATTCCCAAAAAAGGTATTATTCCAATCTTTTGAAATTTTTCCAAAATCTTTACTAGAATAGGAGGAATTCTTCCCGAGCTCTTCAACCATTTTGGATTTTTCAAAATAAAAATTAAACTTGTTCTTTTAACAGATTCCCTTAGCTTCTCTAGGATTTTTTCTAGGCTGAATTCTCTTTTGATCAAAGAGGCTGCTTTTAAAATTATCAAACCTTCTCCTCCGCTTCCACTCAAACTATCTATCACATGAACTTTTTCTTTAAAATTTTCTCCCAATAAATTTTTAGCAAAAAGAGCTGAATTGAAAGTTCCAGAATGTTTTGAAGTAATAGTGATACAAATTACTTTTTCAAATTTTCTCAATTTTTCTTTAAAAGCTTTCAAGAAATCTCCAACAGAAGGTTGGGAAGTTTTCGCAAAAGGACTCAGGCCCCTTTTTTCTGCTTCTTTAATTTTTTGATAAATATTCCCTTTCAAATTTTTCATTTCTCCAAAATCAACTTTAAAGGGAACAATCGAAACTTGATATTTTTCAACAAAATATCTTGGCAAATCTCCTCCTTCATCAGCAACAATACCAATTTTTTCTTTTTTTTCCATATTATTCTACTGGCTGAAAGCCACAAATTAATGTTCCGGGACCTGTGTGGGCTCCAATGACAGGGGAAGCTACACTCAAAAAAGAAACTTCAATCCCAATTTCTTTCAAAAGTTTTTTTAATTTTTTAGCTTCAATCTCATTGTCTGCATGCTGAATGATAGCTCTAATTAACTTTCCTTCTTTTCTTTCTTTTTTGCTCTCTTTTTTTATTTTTTTGAAAAGAGCTTCAGCTTCGCTCTTTGCTAGAACAATTCCTCCAGATTTTAAAACTCCTTCTTTGATTGTAATTAAAGGATAAAATCCCAATTTTTCCATTCTTTCTATCCATTTTCCCTTTCTTTTTGACAATCTTCCCCCAGCAACAATCCATTTTGGACTTTCAAAAAGAAGAAAAAGATGAGTTTTGGGAATTAATTTTTTCAATTTGAAAATGATTTCTTCTATTTCTCTTTTTTCTTGAATTAACTCAATGGCCCTCAAAACAAAAAGAGCTTGGCTTGCTGCAGCATGAAGAGTGTCGAAAATGAAAACTCTTTTTCTTTCTTTTTCTGGCAAAGCATTTTTTGCCTGAAAAGCAGAATTGAAACAACCTGAAAGTTTTGAAGAGATGGTTATACAAAGAACTTTTTCAAATTTTTCCAATTGTTTTTTGAAAGTTTCAAGATAGGCTTTTGGGGGAGGTTGGGACGTTTTGGGAAAATTTTTAATGCCAAATTTTTCCATCTCTCTCATTTTTTGATAGATATTTTTTCCTGGTATTTTTTCCCCTTCTGGCCAAGAAACTGGAGCTTGAACAGTTTCAATTTGATATCTCTCTTTAATTTTTTCTGGCAAGCAAACAACATTTCCTTCAACAACAATGCCAACAGAAACAGTTTTTACAGAATCCTCCCCTGAAATTTCCTTTGCCATATCTTGAATTTTCAGATCTAAAATTTTTCCCATCTTTGCTATTTTATCTCTCACTTCATCTGGAAAATCTGTATGGATGTGGATTTTTGTTTTCCCCCCAAAAGATATAATGTCTAAGCAATTTCCAAGTTTTTTTAACTTTTCTCTTATTTCCTTCTCTGGAAATTTTACTCTTTCCAAAAGAGCAACAATTTCGTACCTGTTTCTCAAAACTTGAACAAATTTTTTTATTGTTTCTGATGGTTTCTCTTTCTCTTTCTCTCTTTCTTTTGAAGGTTGAAGAGCTTTCAAATATCCTTCCAAAATAATCAAAAATCCCAAAGCTCCAGCATCAACAACGTTAGCTTTTTTTAAAATCTCCATTTTTTCTCTCGTGGACAGGACAGCTTCTTTTGTTTTTTCCATTGCTTTTTGGAGAATTTTAACAATGTTCTCTTCTCTTTGAGCCTCTTTTTCAAAAGTGATAGTAGCAGCATCGATAGCATCTAAAATTGTACCTTCTTTTGGATTCATTATTGATTGCCAAGCTCTCTTTTTCCCTTCCAAAAAAGCTTCAGCCAAATCTTTGGTTCCAATAGGGTTTTTGGTTAGTTTTGGCAAAAAGCCTGTTAAAAATCCAGCAAAAATAACGCCAGCATTTCCTTGAGCTGAAATTAAAGCTGCTTCCAAAATTGTTTCTGAGATTTCTTTGACATTCTGAAATTCTCTTTTCTCTATTGCCTTTTTTATTCCCTCTAAAGTTTTTGCCAAATTCGTTCCTGTATCTTGGTCAGGCACTGGAAAAACGTTGATTTTGTTAATTTCTTCTTTTTCTTTCTCCACAAATTCAAAAGCTTTCAAAAACATTTCCTTTAAATGATTTTGAGAAATTTTTTTCATTTTTTAAGTTTTTCTGAAAGGTCTTTTAAAATTTTTTCAGCTAAGTTTTTTCCTCCCAAACCAAAAGAAATGCCCAAAGCCAAAGAAACAATGGCTACAAATCCAATAAAAACAGAAAGGATCAGTTCAGGGACAATTTTTAATTGATATAAAATGGCCAAAATGGTTATTGTCCAAATAAAAAAGGAAAATCCTTTTCCCAAAAGGGGGGTGAAAGAAATTTTTTCTTTTTCTAAAGTTCCCACAAAAATTTTCTTTGAAAAATCTAGCAAATAGAGAGAAGTAAGAAAGATTAGAATGGCAATGAAAATGTTGGGATAATAGTTAACGATAGATTCAAAGAAATTGCTTACTTTTTGCAAATTTAAAATTTCGAAAGCCACCATGAATGTAAAGAAAATGAAAAACCATTTGATAAGTTGAGCAATGAAGTCTAATACATCAAATCTTTCACTAATTGCCTTAGCTAATTCTTCCCCTCCTACTCTCTTTAAGACACTTTTTAATCTAAGTTTTTCGAAAACCCTCAAAACCAGTCTTTCAAAGAATTTAGCTATTAAAATACCGAAAAGTAAAGTAAAACTAGCAAAGAGAATTTGGTGGGGGATATCTTGGAAAGAAATTAAAATCGGCATTTTCTTATCTTACCATTTGGCAGAATGCAATTTCAATTCATAACCTAGGCGATTGACGATAATGTGTAAAAAGAAAGTGGCAAAAAAGAGGAAAACCCAAACTTCGATTTTCAAATGAAAAAAAGGTTGCAAAAGAAGAAAACAACCTATTACATAGTTTGTTTGGTCAAAAGGTAAAAAAGGAGCTCCAGGTTTTAGACCAATTCTTCTTTTGATGAAAGAGAAAGATAAATCTCCTAAAATTTGGCCTAGAGAAATTAAGGCTCCAAACAAAAAAATGTTAATTTGGGAATAATCCAAAAGAGAAATTTTTTTAAAGAAAGGAAATTGGTACAAAAATTTTTGAAAGAGAGCAGTTAAAAAGCCAACTAAAAAAGAAAAAATTACGCCTCGCCAAGTTTTGTGCGAACCGAAAATTGGTTTTTTTAAAAATTTTTTCCCAAAATCAACAGGTTTGCCCAAAAATTCTAAAGATTTTACCTTTTTTATTAAAGGAGGAACCATGTTGGCAAAATAAGCTGGCAAGAAAAAATAAAGGGAAGATAAAATGAAATTTAGCATTTTTTAAATTAGCAACAAAAAATGCTAAACTCAAGCAATGAAATGTGATTTTCATTGTCACACTTTTTTCTCCTATGACAGTTTAGCCTCTCCAGAAGAGATGGTAGACAGAGCAATAGAAGTTGGTTTAAATTGTTTAGCCATTACAGACCACAATGAAATTGAAGGAGCAAAAAGAGCTAAAGAATATGCTAAAGGAAAACCAATTTTGATTATTTTAGGAAGTGAAATCAAAACAAGAGAAGGAGATATTTTAGCTTTAAATATTAAAGAAAAAATTCCTCCTTTTTTGTCTGCCAAAGAAACAATTAAAAAGATCAAAGAGCAAGGAGGATTTGTCATTTTGCCCCATCCCTTTTCTTTTCCAGAAAATTTTAAAGGAAATTTAAAGGAAATTTTAAAGGAAATTGATGCTATTGAAGTTTTAAATGCTTCTACTTTTTGGGGAAACAAAAGAGCAATGGATTTAGCAAAAAAATACAGCCTACCTTTTACTGTCGGCTCTGACGCTCATTTTCCAAATTTTTTGGGAAAAGTTTTTTTAGAAATTGAGGGTGAAAATTTGACAGAAAATGAAATTTTAAAAAAGATAAAGAATAAAGAGGGAAAAATTAGAGGAAAGGAGGCTTCCTTTTTTGAAAAAATTTTTGATCATTCAAGAAGAAATTTTGCCAAAATCTTAAATGCTTGCAGAAAAAAGAGAAAAATTTAAAAAAATTGAAAAGTTTTTGGCAAAAATCTTTGCTAAATTGGGACCAAGTCCAAATCAGTATACTTTAAATTCTGTTTTTTGCGCTATTTTTTCTTTTCTTTTTCTTGCAAGCAAAAACTTTGCCTTTGCCCTTTTTCTTTTTTTGCTAGCTGGTTTTTTCGATTTTATAGATGGGGCAGTGGCAAGATACAAAAACAGAGTAACAAAAACAGGAGCTTATTTGGATACAATCTGTGACAGATATGTAGAAGGAATAATTTTGTTAGGTTTTTTGTTTTTGCCTTTACCAAAAATTTTTTTGGAACCAAAAATTTGGATTTTCCTCTCTCTTTTTGGTTCTTTGGTCACAACTTATGCAAAAGCTGCCGCCAAAGAAAAAGAAATAGTCAAAGAAGAATTGAAAAAAGGATTTTTTGGAAGAGCAGAAAGAATAATTTTGATTTCTTTGGCTCTCTTTTTGGGAATTTTCAAAATAGATTTTGTTATTTATCCTTTAATCCTTTTGGCTATTTTCTCAAATTTGACCGCTATCCAAAGAATTTATCTCTCTCTTAAATCTTCAATTGCATTTTCAAAGTGAGAAATTTTAATTCTTTTGTTTTTAATTTCAATTGAGATAACATCAATTTGCCATTTTGTATCTAAAGGAATTTTATTTTTTATTAGCCAACTTTCAGCAGAAAATATCAATTTTCTCTTTTTGGAAAAATTTATTTTCTCTTCTGGTAAAATTTCTATTTTTGGATTTTTCAATGTTTTCACTTCAACAAAATGAATTGTCTTTCCTT
>Ga0190363_1001752_pt1 | contig 12759 bp, 9 predicted proteins | sample 48721867_MG_FD_161272 | JGI IMG/M metagenome (GOLD analysis project Ga0190363, IMG submission 161272) | Hydrothermal vent microbial mat bacterial communities from Southern Trench, Guaymas Basin, Mexico - 4872-18-6-7_MG | ecosystem: Environmental > Aquatic > Marine > Hydrothermal vents > Microbial...
GAGAAAAATACAGACGGGAAAAACAATATTAAAAAAATACGTTCAAGAAGTGGACATGAATTGATTTTTAATGATGATAAGAGCTCTGGAAAGGAAAAGATAGAGGTTCATACTGCTGGCGGACATCAAATCTTGCTTGATGACAGCAAAGGGAAAGAAAAAATCACTATAAAAGACAAAAGTGGGAATACCATTGAAATAGATTCAGTCAAAAATGAGATAAAAATTAAAAGTTCAATGAATATATCCCTTGAAGCACCAATGATAGAGATAAAGGCAAATGCAACCTTAACATTAAAGGGAGGGATAGTGAAAATCAATTAATGGAGGTTTAAATGCCACCAGCAGCAAGGATTGGGGATATGACAGCTCATGGAACACCATTAGGGCCTGGTCCTGGTAGTCCCAATGTATTTATTGGAGGAATGCCTGCATGGCGGGCAGGTGTAGATATACATAACTGTCCTCTTGTAAGTGGTACTGTACCCCATGTAGGGGGAGTGGTGCAGATGGGAAGTACAACTGTGTTTATCAATGGCTTTCCAGCTGCCAGGCAGGGAGATGTGATTGTTGAAAATGGGCCGCCTAATACAATTACCATGGGTTGTACAACAGTAATAATTGGATGAATAAGGGGTACAAATGGCAAAAGAATTTTTAGGTATTGGCTGGAAGTTTCCGATAAAACTAGATTCTTCAGGTAAGTTTAAACTCTCAAAATATGAGGAAGATATAGAAGAGTCCATAAGGATCATTCTGGGTACAATTCCAGGGGAACGGGTTATGCAGCCTGAATTTGGCTGTGGCATATATGAATATGTATTTTCAACCATTAATATCTCTAATCTAGCATTAATAGAAGAGGAAGTAAAAAAGGCTTTAACCTTATATGAGCCCCGTATAGAGATAATAAAAGTAAAAGCCTCTCCAGATACAAATAGAGATGGGCTGGTTTTGATAGAGATAGAGTATCGGGTGATTTCTACAAATACTCGTCAGAATTTGGTGTATCCTTTTTATCTGACAGAGGGAGTATGATGGATGTTAGATCCAAAAATAGATAAGAGATTAGCAGGTGACATTGAGAAAGACATTAAAGACTTGGTTCCTGCCTATTTGCCTGATTGGAAACCTGAGCCAGGGGAACCTGGATGGGCAGTTGCCCAACTCTTCTCTAAAATGGTAGAAGAAATTCTTAAAAGGCTAAATCAAGTTCCTAAAAGACTTTTTCTTGCTTTCTTGGATAAACTTGGAACAAAAATATCTCCTCCCTTACCTGCTATGGCTCCTATAACATTTTATTTGGCCGAAGGGGTTAGTGAAAATGTAAAAATTCCAGCCAAGGTATCTATTGCAACCAAAGACCAAGTTAATTTTGAAACAGAAAAAGAATTTACAGCCACAACTGCAAAGCTTAGTGCTTTACTAAGTGTAGACCCAGATCAAGATAAGGTATTTGATCATTCTGAAGAGATACAACAAGGAAGTCCAATAGTCCTTTTCTCAGGAGAACAGGATGATGGACAACATATCATTTATATAGGAGATGATAATCTATTTAATCTAAATAAAGGTTTTGGAAAAGATTTATATATAAAATTGACCGTTCCTTTTATTGAAAATTGCACATGGCAATATTGGGGTAAGGATGAAGATGGTAATGAGGGTTGGATAAGCTTTGAGATCAAAGATAATATCCATCTTTATAAGCGATTACCTTTTCCAACTTCCAAAAAAAATATAAATGGACATAATACATATTGGATTAGGGCAGTGTTTAAAGGTGCTTGCCGTAAAGAAATTAAGATTAGCCATTTAAATATAGATTATGAGAGCAAATCAGGCGTTGATGCCCTTTTTTACAATGATGTGCCTATTGATGTAAGTAATCTTAAAAAAGAAGACCAACCTTCCTACCCCTTTGGCCCTGAACCAAAATTACAGGATACATTTTATATTGCTTCTAATGAGGCTTTCTCAAAGAAAAGGCTTAATATTGAGTTAGAGTTTTCCTTAGAAAAAGCAAGTACAGAAGGGGAAATTAAAGAAAAACTTGAATTTTCTTGGGAATATTGGGATGGAAAAGGATGGAAAGCCCTTTCCTATAAGGTCAATGAATGGTATTCTGATAATAATGATAATAACAGCAATAAAAAATTATTTCCCAAAATTCTTACCTTTACATGCCCTAATGATATAGAAAAAACTGAAGTCAATGGGGAGCTAAATTATTGGATAAGGGTAAGATTAATTGGCGGAGGTTATGGAAGTTATATATCAAAATATGATCCTCAAATTCGTGCATATAAAGTTATTCCAGTTTTTAAGCCACCCAAGATAAAAGATATTTCAATTAGGATTAAAAAGAAAGGAGTTTCTCCTCAATATCTAATAGCTTACAACAATTTGGAATATAAAGAATTTTCTAATAAGATATACACCATTTGTGTTCCCCTCTCTGATAAACAAAAAACCATATATCTTGGCTTTGATAAGCCTTTCAACGAAGGTCTTATTACTTTGTTTTTTTCCCTTTCAAAAAAATACTGGGAGGCAGAAAGATATCTTGAATGGAGTTATTACAGTAAAGACAGCTGGAAGCCCCTAAATGTCAAAGATGGGAGCAATGGCCTAACTCAAAGTGGTATATGTGAATTTATCGCTCCTTTGGATCAAGATAGATGCAAAAAATTTAATAAAGAGCTTTATTGGATAAAAATAGAGTTGGTTGAGAAGATTCCAGCCAAAATATACCCTCTTTTTCTTTCACTTTCCAAAATCTATCCTAAGGAGTTTGTTTCTATAGTTGCCCACAAGCTTTTAAAAAACCCAATATATGCAACTTATTTATATCATCCTTTAAAACCATTTCCACATCTTGATTTGTATAAACCAGAGGAAAGAACGATAAATATTGAACCCTGTGCCCCAGACTTGATCCCATTTCATCCAGCCCTACATCTCTCTACAGAAAAAAAGGCACATCAAATAGAGCTAATGGGAATTTATCTAAATACCATTTGGGCTACTCAATCAGAGATCATAGAGGATGAGATATTAGGTTCAAGTGATGGCTCACCAAATCAAAAATTCTCCTTACTTAGGCCCCCAGTGATAGAACTTAAAGTTTGGGTGAAAGAGCCTTCACCACCTGAAGATTCATCTATTCCTTATTATAAAGATGAAGAAGGAGGTTTCTGGATTTTATGGAAAGAAGTAGATGACCTGCAATATTCCTCCTCATCATCCCGGCATTATACCCTTGATCATGCTACAGGAGAAATTCGGTTTGGGGATGGTAGGACAGGACTAATCCCACCTATAGGTAAAGATAATATAAAAGCCACATATAAAACAGGGGGAGGCAAAAAAGGGAATGTAGCTGAAGGTAAAATAGATACCTTAGTAACTCCTGTCGCTTATGTGGATAAAGTAAAGAATCATGAAAAGGCATCTGGAGGGGCTGATATAGAAGATATTGATAATGTTTTAATAAGGGCACCTAAAAGATTAAAAACTCGCTCTCGTGCGATTACGATTGAAGACTATGAACTGCTTACCAAAGAGGCATCAACAGAAATAGCCAAGGTTAAAGTGATTCCAAATCTGGATAACTTCGGTAAATATCAGCCAAATTGGGTAACTATTATCATTGTCCCTGAAAGCAAGGCGTCCCAACCTATGCCCTCTAAAGGGCTAATTAAAAATGTTGAAGATTATATAAAAGAGCGGTGTTCTTTAACTACCCATATTCAAGTTATTCCTCCTGTTTATGCAAAGGTTGATACAGACGCAGTTATTCTTATAAAAAAGTGGGATTTATTAGCCTCTATTAAAAAAGAAGTGCAGGAAAAAATTACTTTATTTCTTCATCCCCTATATGGAGGAATAGAAAGAAAAGGATGGGAATTTGGCACTATTCCATGCCTATCAGACTTTTTCTTTCTTTTAGAGAAAATCCCTGGAGTTTCCTGTATCAAGGAATTAAAGCTTACTATCAGGACCTTTGACCAAAAATTAATTATTACCTCTGAATCCTCTCCTGTGTTAGATGTTTCGCCCTATGTCTTGGTCTGCAGTGGGACCAACAATATAATTCTTGAAGGAGAGTAGGATGTCATTACCTATACCTGATTTAGATAATAAAAACTTTTCCCAAATAATAGAGGAAGTTAAAGCTTGCCTGCCCACCTTAGCCCCTGAGTGGACAGATTACAATCTGTCTGACCCTGGAATAACCTTTTTAGAGCTTTTGGCCTGGTTAACAGACATTGAAATTTACCGTTTAAACAGAATTACAGAGAAACATATTCTAAAATTCCTTAAACTCTTAAATTCTTTACCAGAACCTGTTAAACCTGCCACAACCTGGGTTACATTTTCTCTTCCAGAAGATTACACCAATTTCATTCATATCCCTCAAGGCACAAAGTTAATAGCCACAGACAAAGATATATCTTTATATTTTGAAACTACAGAAGACATCTATGTCCATCCTGTAAAAATTAAAAAGATTGTCCTTAGCAATGAAAGAGGAATAACAGAATATAATGAAAACTCAATTCCTCAATATTTTTATGCCTTTGGTGAGGAAGCAAAAAAAGGCAGTTGTTTTTATATAGGTTTTGATAGGCCATTGAAAGACAAATTTTCTCTTGCCTTTATTCTATATGAAGATGACCTTCCTCTTAGAGGTGAACATGGAAAAGAAAGTCCTAAAATAATACCTTCAGCACAGATAGAATGGAGTTATTGGGATGGTAATAAGTGGGAAAATTTAGAATTAATAAAGGACAAAACCCTGCATCTTTTCCAAAATGGCTCAGTTATCTTTAAAGAAATAAATAACATGCAGGCAAAAGAAGAATTCTTTTTTATCCGGTGTAAATTAAAAAAAGATGGCTATGAAATTGTCCCAAGGATAAAGAAAATCTTAATAAATACCACCAAAGCTATTCAGATAAAAAGAATCATGAACGAAGAATTAGGAAAAAGTAATGGATTTCCTAATCAGACTTTTTCTTTAAAAGAATTTCCTGTGGTGCCATCAGATTATTTTAAAATAGAGCTTAAGATAAAATATCTTAAAGATGAGACAGAAACCACTGAAGTATGGGAAGAGGTAGATACTTTATCTGCATGCACCCATAAAGATAAAGTCTTTAAAATTGATAGAAAGAAAGGTCTTATTATTTTTGGTGACGGTATAAATGGAAAAATTCCACCAACAAATTCAACCATTTTTTGCTCTTATGCTGTAAGTAAAGGCAGAGAGGGAAATATACCAGAACAATGCAGATGGCGGATTTTAGATGATATAAAAGATAAAAATAAACTTTTCATAAAAAATTACTTTCCTGCCTCTGAAGGAAGTGATCCTGAAACAATAGAGGAGGCTTTTTTAAGATTTAAAAAGGACTTATTAATCCCTTATCAAGCAGTAACAGCCAATGATTATGAATTTCTGGCACTAAATACACCAGGCCTTCGGGTGGCAAGGGCAAAAGCTATCGGCAGTAGCACCCTTAATCAAGTAAAGGTGATAGTAGTGCCTTTTAGTCTATCTCCAAGGCCTTATCCAAGTGAAGGCTTTCTTAAGACCGTGTGTTATCACCTTGATAAACATAGGCTAATCACTACAGAGGTAGAAGTATTACCCCCTGAATATGCCATTATCTCTGTGCTAGCCAAAATAAAAACCAAAGATGAGGCAGATCCAGAACAGGTAATAAAAAGGGCAAAGGCATCTCTTAATAGATTCTTCCATCCTTTATACGGCTGGAAAGATGGAAAAGGCTGGCCTTTTGGAAAGGCAGTTTATATCTCTGATGTATATGCAGTCCTTGAAGGAGTTGAAGGGGTAGATTGTGTCTTTGATGTAGAGATAAAGGTAGAAGGTGCATATTTATCTTACCAGGATGGAAATGTGGTACTTAAAGAAAATGCCCTTACTACCCCTGGAAACCATAGTTTTAGTGTTCTTACAACTTTTGAAATTTGTAGGAGATAGTGATGAAATTTACAAAGCCTGTTTTTTTAATAGCCTATCCTTCAGATATAAAGACATATTCAGAAACTATTACTTTAACCGATGAAAGACTAACTCTATCTTCAGAAGAAAGGTATTTTTTTAAAAAAGAAGTCTTTACTAAAGAAAATTTTATCTCAACTTTTGCCATATCTGATACTTGTCCAATCATCTATCTCCTTGATAAAAACGGTGACTTTTGGATCTATGACATAAAAAGTCAAAGAGTAGAAAAAATTAAATATGTAGGAGGAATAGGAGAAGAAACAGGAAAATTTTTAGAACCCAAAGATATGGTTGTATGCAAAAATGTTCTCTATGTTATTGATAAAAATCGCCTTCAAGCCTTTTCTCTTATTACTTGGCAGGTTATCTGGGTTGTAGGACCAGAAGAAGATGCCTATGGTCGTAAGATAGAAGGGTTTGAACCTAAATCATTAGCTATAGATGAGTTTCAAAATATTTATGTGCTTGATAGTAGCAAAAACAGGGTCTTAAAATTTAATTTGGCAGGGGAGCTAAAAGAGATTATCTGGGAAGGAAATCTTCAAAATCCTCTCTCGCTGTTTGTAAAAGATAATACACTTTATCTACTTGAGTCTTCAATGATCCGAAAAGGAATAGATGTTATTGATTTACCTGAAACCATTATATCACCAGTAACTTTTAGTGTTAATTCAAAGAAAAACATATACATAGGCAGTGATAAATTTGATGAAGATAAGGGAAGTTTATGGGGATTAAATTCTAAAGGTGAATTAATTGATACAGTCATAACCTATAAAAGAACATGTAAAAAAATACTCTTTGATAATAAAGACAACTTATGGATACTTGATACAAATGGAGTCCTTTCTTTAATAGCTTCTGAAAAGGTTTATCAAGAAACAGGAGAATTTCAACATATCTTTGATAGCACAATCCCTGAATGTGAATGGCATAGACTTGTAGTTGATAGTGAAGTCCCTGAAGGGACATCTTTAGATGTTAACATTGTAGCAAGCGAGTCAGTCAACAGTAATGTATCTTTTAATTCATTTCCTTTTGGTCTAAAAGATATTTTTCTTTCTCAAGTAAAAGGCAGATATTTAATTATAAAGATAAGATTTCAAAGTGATCCACAAAGAAAAAAAACCCCAGTCTTAAACTTTATCAAAGTTTTCTTTCCTAAAAAGACATATTTACAATACTTACCAGCTATTTATCAGGAAGATAAAGAAAGCAAAGACATTTTAGAGCGATATCTATCTATCTTTCAAACTATCCTTGAAGATATAGAGGATAAAATAGAAAAAACACATCTCCTTATTGATCCTGAAACCACCAGAGGAGAATTTCTTAATTGGCTTTCTTCATGGGTGGGTCTTATTAGAGAAGAGAGATGGGGTGAGGAGAAATGGCGTAAGTTTTTAGGAAAGGCAATAGAGTTTTTTAAAATGCGTGGGACAAGGGAGGGCTTATCAAATTTGATTGAGCTTTTTACAGGTAAAAAACCAATTATTATTGAACCATTTCAACTGGAATGTGAAAAGAAGCCTTTAAGGCTAGGGAGATTTTCCTTTTGTGTACTTCTAAAACCCAAACAAGTAAGAAATCACCAGGAGTTTGAAGCAGTCAAAAGAATTGTTGCCCTCTGGAAGCCAGCTCACACAGAAGGAAAAACAGTTTTGTTAAAAGAAAAGATGTTGCTTGGTGACTTGTTATATTTGGGAATTAACACATATCTCAATCCACCAGAGCCTATCTTAGGCAAGGCAATTTTACCCATAGATACAAAACTATTAGATATAGAAGATAATGCTCAAATAGAGCGTCATAGCCGTCTTGGCATTGATACAAAAATAAACTTTTAAGGGGGGCAAAGATGGCGAATGAAAAAAGAATAGAAGAACAGATCAAAGATATAGCATGCAGCACAAGCCTAAAATCATTTCAGAGAAATCGTTATTTTTATGGTAAACTGCTTACTGTAAGGGATTTTGAGGATGAACAGGCTTATATGAATGGAAAAAGACATCTTCTCAATAGAACACTTCATGGTTATGGCATTGTTTGTGGATTTAGAGATATTGGGGTAAAAGAGCAAGATGGTAATTTATCTTTAATATTTGTAGATGGTGGCTTTGCTATTGATGGATGTGGGAGAGAAATTGTAGTGCCTTCAGGCTCAATAAAAAAGATAGAACACCCAAAAGAGGGCAATCTCTATATACAAAGAAAGGATTGCTATACAGAAATGGTTGCTGCTGCATCAATCGCTTCTGGTTGTGAAGAAAAATGCTGTCCAAACAGAATAATGGAAGACTTTGAAGTCTATCTGACTGAAACTGATCCTGAAGCATTAACTGCATGCAATGAGATAAAAAAAGGTAGTCATTTAGAAAATTGTCCTAAAGCCGAAACAAAAGATGTATTTATAGGATCATTGAAAAAAACATCAACTGGTTGGGTTGTTGATATAGAAGAAAATAAAAGAATTTATATACCAAATACTAAACTTCTTGCAAGACGACTTGAATGCCACATTTCAGAAAATGGTATCGATCCTTCTAAGGATGATGATATCCGAGATAAACATGTATCCAATGCTGATGCAAAAAGGTGGAATAGTGCAATATATACAATTAATAGAAGAAGCCCTGACGATAAAGGAGATTTTAAAATTAAAGCAGGTGAAAATATAACTATTACTGAAGGAGATCATGAAATTTCTATATCAGCAACCTATGCTGGCGGGAACTATCTTGAATATCCTGAAAATGGTATACTTACCTTGGAAGGTAATGAAACAGTAAAAATTCAACATAATTTTGGCAGATATCCAGTTGTAGATGTATATGAATATATAGAACAAGAAGGTAATATTGTAGGGACAAAAGATGATATCTACCATATGGCTGAGGTTACTGGGAAAAAAGTAGAAGACGTAAAAAAAGAAGTTGGTGCAAGATCAATTCATGAATTAGCCCGAGAAGTAGAAACACCTATTCGAAACGATTTTACCCTAACAAAAAATCTTACTACTCTGAATGAGCACCTTGCACCAAGAGAACATCTTACACTTTCACCAATTGCTTCATTAATTGCTGAAAGTAGGTTTTCTGATATTGCAGATGATATAGTAGTGCTCAATAGAGTTCGTTTTTTGAGAAAAATAACAGGTAGAACACCAAATGTGGAAGTAAGGCATCTTAATAAAAACACAGTCCTTATTCATAATATTTATAAGAGCAAGACATTGAGACTAAAAATAATTTTTATTGCATAACTAAAAGGAGGATAAATGCCACAATTTAATAAAATCATAGGCATTCTCAAGCCAAATAGCTATTTAAAAACAAAATTTGGAGAAATTTTACTTACAAAAATTCCGATGCAGGCAGCGCAAAGTCCTGAATCTGCTGCATTAGAGATTGATGAAAAAGATGTTGGCAAAATAGCAATAGTTGAAGGTAATCTTTCAGGCGATGTGCTTTATTCTGCTCAAATTATAGAGATAGCTCCTTCAATAACAAGTGCCTTAATAAAAAGTTTGATAGAAAAAGGGATTCTATCTTTAAAAGACCTTCAAACCCAATTAGCAAATATTGAATCCAAAGAAAAAAGGAAACTCTGTGCTTTGGTCATTGGGCATAAAAAGGCTTCTCCTGGGGCAATAAATAAAAACACAGGGATAACAGAATTTGAGTTTAATGACGATCTTGCAATAAGGATTGAAAAGAAGATTAAAAATGTTGATATTCAAAGGGTTTATAGAAGGACTTATAAAGAGCTTCCACATGACATAAATGAACTTAATCCTGATTTTATTGTCAGTCTCCATTGCAATGCCTTTAATACAAAGGCCTCTGGCACAGAAGTTCTTTACTATCACAGGTCTGAAAAAGGCAAGAAAATGGCTGAAATTCTTTTAAAACATTTAGTTGAGCATCTAAAATTACCAAACAGAGGCATAAAGCCAAAGACAGCAGAAGATAGAGGTGGCTATCTTTTACGTTATACAAAGGCCCCATGTGTTATTGCCGAGCCATTTTTTATTGATAACGATGATGACTTAGCAAGGGCACAAGAAGATATAGACGGATTGGCAGAAGCATATGCAAAAGCAATAGAAGAAATTGTAGAAGTTGTTTAGTAATATTTAAGGGGTAAAAAATGTATGATAGAGCCAAAGTAGCTGCCAAAAAATCCAAGGCAGAAGAATTTAAAACTACTCAAACCCAAAAGAATAGATTTAATAATCATAGTTCACCACTTGACCAAATTTTATTTCTTCAAAGGACTATAGGCAATCAGGCGGTGGAGAGGTTGATAAGAAACGTCCATAGTCCGTCGTCCGTAGTCCGTGAACAAATACAGGCAAAGCTTAAAATCGGCCAGCCTAATGATATTTATGAGCAAGAGGCAGATAGGGTGGCAGAACAGATAGTCAGTAGTTACTGGTCAGTAGTTAATAATCAAATGAAAGAAGGAGGAATTCAGAGACAGACAGAAGAAGAGGAAAGAAAAAGGGAAGAAGAGGAAACTCTTCAGCTTAAGGAAATGCAGGGCAATATTCCAGAAGTCACTCCTGATCTTGAATCCCGCATTCAATCAGTAAGAGGTGGTGGTCAACCTTTACCCAAATCCATACGTACCTTTTTTGAACCACGATTTGGATATGACTTTAGCCATGTTCGCATACACACCGACCCAGAAGGAGCCAAATTAGCAAGGGCTTTAAATGCCGAGGCATTTACTTATGGAAGGGATATTTATTTTGGAGAGGGAAGATATAATCCTAACACACTAACAGGAAAACGGCTTTTAGCACATGAGTTGGCGCATGTGGTGCAGCAGAGTTCAGCAAAGGTTGAAAGCTCAGGAATTGCCAAAAACGTATCATCTTCCCCAGGACAAATAATTTCTCGCTGGAAAATAGAAGGCAACATAGCAACTGTCACAAGGAAAGGAGATACCCTCTGGGCACTAGCGAAAAGAATAACCGGGGATGGAAGAAATTGGCGTTTTATCAAGAAGATCAAAATGCAATCGCCCAAAGCGGAATCCCCTGAATATTGGCGCTATTTGTGGATTGGTGATACATTTGACATCACGGACCTTGTGCCTTATGTGGAAGAGATTGCTTTTGAGGAAAAGGCCAAGAAGAAGGGCAAAAAGAAAGTCGAGGAGATCGTCTTCGAGGAGGGACTGGTCGTTGAACCGGCAGAAACCCGGATGACGTTTGAGGAGTGGTGGGAATCTTCTGAAGGATGCCAATTCCAGAATTATAAGAACAAATTGGAGATGGCTGGTTATAGATTCGAGACTATGGACTTCGGCGAGTTCGGCGAAATACCGGGTTGGACAATAATACCACCAGAAAAAAAAGAATATTCCGTTTATGCACCATATCCAAAGGCATTAGAAATAGTTCGAGATTTGTTCGAAGCAAAGCCTCTTTTCTGGTACGCACTAGAAAAAGCACGGGGCCTGTTAGAACTTGAGGATGCAGAACCGAATAAGAGAGCGTGTTGTGTATTAGATGTTGTGCTAAGGGGTGGGGCAACGGAATACTTTAGTTATCATGATACTGAAGAGGCAGCAAGCCAGGCTTTCTGGACATTCAGTAAAGAACAGATAAGCTCTGTCTTAAAAAGTCTAAAAGTTGCGTATTCAGGCGCAACAAATATGACTGAGTTCTGCACGGGCATATTGAGTATTGACCATGCGATATTTTATGGGTTAGAGCATATATATGACCTCCGTGCTAATCGGCCCTTTAGAGTGTACACACAAACGGTTGAATACCTATACAATTTAGTAGAGAAATGGAAGGATAACCCTCATCATATATATTCATGTTATAAATAAGCTGCCTCATTTCAACGAAACCAAGTAGTAGTCGAGACACGAGGGGTCGCGACTTGAATTGTGGATTTTGGTAGGGACAAAAGCTGCAGCACCAGTAGGGCTGTCTTAGCTATGCGGGTACCTAAAGAAAGTGCTCAAAAGGGGTCACCCATTAAAAGGTAAAAGTCAAGACAAAAATCCCCCCTTACTATCAAAAACCAGGGTCAAACCTACAAAATACATTTTGCTTTTCTTAAAGACACAACTCCACCTTTCAAAGTTGAGAAGATTTCTTGAAAATTGGGGTCAAATGGTTTATGAGTCCCTAAATTGCCATTAGGAAATTTAGGGAAAGACCCAAAATCTGCGATTGATTTTTTATTTTAACGACAAAGGACTACCTCAATCCCATTTAAGACCCTATAGACCACACCACCTGCAGAGACCTCTATCTTTACCCTTGGCTTCATTTACTGATTTTTAGCACATTAGCAGCATTAAGTAAATAAATATTATGGATATATATACCATGGCCCGTAACACCTACATTGTAGTTCTTAAATCAGAAATTATTTTTTCTATTCTAAACTTATTGTTTTTATATGCCTTTTTAATTATTCTAGATTTAATAAAAATATTACAAATTTCGCATTTTTTCTTAGAATCTAATTCAATATAAGGCAGCTTATCTTCTTCATTCACAACCGATAAATCCGCTTGAAATAGTTTTCCTAATCTTTTAATTTCTTCAGCAGTTTTATCTTCTAAAATAGACCTCCATAGGTTTCTTATTTTAAAAATGATTTTTCCAATATTCTTCTGTTGGTATTCCAATCAAAAGACGCCTTTCTCTATCGTATTTTAAATTAGGATCACATTTACTAATACTGTACTTTGAC
>Ga0190363_1001753_pt1 | contig 12736 bp, 10 predicted proteins | sample 48721867_MG_FD_161272 | JGI IMG/M metagenome (GOLD analysis project Ga0190363, IMG submission 161272) | Hydrothermal vent microbial mat bacterial communities from Southern Trench, Guaymas Basin, Mexico - 4872-18-6-7_MG | ecosystem: Environmental > Aquatic > Marine > Hydrothermal vents >...
TTTTTGCTCCGCTTGTTACCACCCTAACTGTTATGTCTCCCCTGTCAGCCCTCTCATCGAGAAGATACTCCACCAGAAGAGCCGTGCCAATGGCACCCATTTTTAATACGCCTACTTTAACCATGTCGACCACCATGGTTTTTTCAGAGTAGCATGAATATAATCGTTTCCTTTTTATCCTTCGGTAGCCTCGAGTAACCTTGAGTAATTCTGGGATAAGACATTGTCAAATCCAACCAAACTCAATTTTAAATCTTAGCCATCTACGCCTCAAGTTCTTGGGGTTGTTTTCTTGCTAAAAATTTCAACGTTGCTAGAATACCGACTCCTATAGCTATCGGAATCATGTTCAATGTCGCTCCAGCTAGCCCAACTCCTCCCACTATAAGTTTCAGTTCATTCCTAAGAGGTTTTCTGTAGTAACCCGTTATTGCTATTGCAAGCAAATACATCACGACTACAGCTGCGAGGAAATAGTACAGTACTTTCAGAACCATCACCACATCCCACGCCTGAACCGTTATAAGGAACATTTCCGGATGTGTGAAATAGATATACGGGCCAACATACCCGGCGAGAGCATACTTGACCGAATTTCTAGCTGTCTTCCAGAAATCTCCCCCTGCCAAAGCCGAGCCTGCATAGGCAGCCAACGCTACTGGGGGTGTCAGATCGGCGAGTATCCCGAAGTAGAAAACGAAAAAGTGGGCTGCGAGAAGGGCTATCGCTGCTCCAGTTCCAGGGACAAGCAGGTCATAAATCCCAGTTCCGGATACAGCCGTATATACAGCTGGAGCTGCAACCAAGGAAGTTATAACGTAGTTTGCAGTTGTTGGAACGCCCATGCCGAGTATTAGGCTAAAGATCATCGCCATAATCAGAAGTAAGAGGAGGAAACCTCCCGTCAGATCTACGAGCTTATATCCGAGACTCGTTACAAGCCCGGTCATCGTAAGAACACCCTGAATTAAACCCGCACTCGCTGCAGCAAGCATAACACTTGTAGAAGTGATACCGGCATCGATCATGGATTCATAGGTGGCTTTGTACATGGTTCTCCCCGCTTCTCCCTTCGATGTATAACCAACCATGAGAGAGAACAGTATTCCAAAAACACCCGTCATTAGAAGAATTGCCTCCTTTCTAATACCTAGGAACTTTGTAAGTGCTATAAACAGAATGAACAGCAGGCTAATGTAGAGCTTTTCGTTGAAGTGTACCTGCTTAGATGTGGCTGCAAGAGCAATCAGAGCTATAGCTATTACCAGAAGAATCGTAGCAACTGGCATCGCTATTTCCCTCCCCGTGAACATGAGAAGGGTTGTTATGACTGCAATGCCAACATAAAACTGCTCATTTCCAGGAATCTCCTCTCTGGATATCCATGCAACCCATATCGCTATTCCAAGCGAAGATATCGCAACTATGTGTGGAGCCAATCCCCAAACGAGTGCAACCGTAATAACAACAATCGGTAAAAGAATGTAGCTTTTTCTTGTGAAATAGCTAAGTGGTTCAAAGGCGCTTTTTGAAATTCCCTTTAACCCCAAACGCCTTGTTTCCAAGTCTATGAAAAGGTACACTCCAGCATAGTAAATCAACGCCGGTATGACTGCTGCTATGATCAGCTTGTTGTAAGGAACCCCCAGAAATTGAGCCATGATGAATGCTGCGGCACCCATGATAGGGGGCATCAGCTGTCCACCCGTCGATGCAACAGGCTCGACTGCTCCTGCAATCTCCTTGGGATAGCCAGCCTTTTTCATCAGCGGGATCGTGAATGTTCCCGTTGTGAGAACGTTTGCAACGGAACTCCCGCTAACAGTTCCCATCATTCCACTTGAAACTACAGCAGCCTTAGCCGGCCCTCCCTGTCTGGTACCGAAGAGGGCGATCATGAACTTGGTTATGTAATCGCTAACCCCGATTTTCAGCAGAAATGCACCAAAGTAAATAAAAGCGAAGACGTAGATCGTCATCACGTAGAACGGAATCCCGAATATGCCCTGATCGAGATAGAGATACTGTACGAATCTACTCCAGTTAAACTGCGTGTCTCTTATACCATAGGCCAAGAACACCAGAACAATGGTTGGAAGAATCCATCCAACAGTCCTTCGAGTGGCTTCTAAGACCAGAGCTATCGCGATAAGGCCAAAAAAGACGTCGTAGGTATTTACATTGTAGTACACAGTATAGGAGGGAAATCTCCAAAACATGTAAAACATGCTTGTCAGTCCAAAAAAGATTAAAATATAATCATAAAATGGTATTTTCCTGAGATGTTTCTCCCTCTTAACAATCGGGTATAGCAGGAAGGCTATCAGCAGTATCATAGCAAGTACAAAAGCTTCTCCCTGCTTATCTTGGAAATCCAGCCGCAGAAGTAGGATTTTTAGCCCAAGCCTCTCGAAGAGATCATAGATGGAGTACGTAAAATTGAATATAAAGAGAATTTCATACACACCTATCAAAACCGCTGCTACCTTTACAACGGTAAGCAATTTTGGACTTAGGCTTCTTTTCTTTTCCAGCACTATCTCTTTCTTCTCAGCGGCGTTATTTTCAGCACTCTTATCAGACTCGCTTACCATCAGCACCACCTAAATAGAGCGATTATAGCAGGTGTTTTTAACACCCTGAATTGAACGATTCCATCCTCTCCGGGATTGGAAAATATTACTTTTCCGTTCAATCCAATCGTAACGTTGTTAAGCGATATAAACCAGTACTCCCAGCTTTTTCCAAGATACATGTCCATATTTTTGACGAAGAAACCATTCTCAACCTGTGCTTCTAGAGGTTGTCCAGCGTCAAACTGCTGCCATTTCTCTTGAACGGCTGATATTCCTGATCCATCGACCCGATATACATCTATAACCTTTGTGAGGGAAACACTATGCTTATAGTCTACTGTCAACGTCAAATTTGAAATAATAGGGGAATAACAAACCGTTTTATCATTAAATTTAATTTCCAAAGCGTTTATTGGGAAGAGGGATAACAAAAAAACCAAAAATAAAAATAAAATATATTTTTTCAAAAAGTTACACCTCAAGGCTTGAGGTTGCTTGGTACACTTATGCCCTGCTCCTCATAGTACTTGATGGCTCCGGGATGGAGCGGTATCATAAGTCCCTCAAAGGCATGATGCATGTCTATTTGCTTTGCAACCTGATGGGCCTTTGCCAATTCATCGATGTTCTCGTAAAGCACTTTTGTCATTTCGTACACAGCCTCATCTGGAACATCTTTATGGACTGCTAAGGTTGCCTTAACGGCTATCGTCTGAACATCCTCATCCAATCCATTGTAAGTGCCTTTAGGAATCGTAACCTTGACGTAGAATGGGTAACCCTCGCTATGGAGTTTTTCTACGACATCATCAGGCACAGGGAGTAGGCGAACCGGTGTCTTAACGGCAATCTGGTCTATTGCCGGAGCCGGATATGCGATAACCGTGAACTCTGCGTCAACCTGACCCAAAACAAGACTTTGAGCTGCCTCACTGAACGTCTGGTAAATTGGCTCGATATCATCCCATACTTCTGCAGCCTTCAAGACCCTTTCAGCCGTCGCAGCACATCCACTTCCCGCAGCTCCCACGACGACTTTCTTCCCTTTAAGGTCTTGAAGTGTTTTGATGTCGCTATCAGCTCTAACAACGATCTGAATTGGTTCTGGATACAGAGTTCCAATCCCTCTCAGTTCTTTGATCGGCTTACCTTCAAACTGGAATTTCCCTTCCCAAGCATACCATGTGACATCGTTCTGTATAATTGCAGCCAGAGCTTCGGCTTTCCCTATCGCCTTCGAATTTGAGACACTCGCACCGCTTGTAACACCTTTTGCAGCAATAAGATTGCTCTTCTTGTTCAGAACTTTAGCAAACATCGATCCCACGGCGAAGTAAACACTGCCAGGCCCCGAGCCAGTGTAGATTGTAATAACGTATTTACCATCCTCTTTCGGTATTTTCGCACCAGCTGGTGTTGGAGTGGGTGTCGCCTTTGGTTTTTCTTGCTGGGCACAGCCAGCGAAGACCAGAGCTGCTATTACAAAAATTGCTATTAGATATTTTAATTTTGCTTTCATTCAACCACCACCATTTTAAGAACCTTTAAACTTTTACCGGTATATAAGATTTATTAATTGTTGAGAATCTGATTAAAATCGGCAAAACCGCTTTTAAAACTTTGTACGTATGGCTCTATACTGATCTGTAAGATCTAAATGGTTTTGTGGTTTATAGATATTTGTCTATGCTTTCCAAATTTTCATATCTCTCAAATCCTGCAAGGATTCTTATTTCAACGTCAATTCCGCGTTCTTTCAGATAAGCAAGGGCTGTCGAACCGGCAATAACTACGACTCCAACCCTGTAATTGTTTACAGGTACACCCAGTACGTCTTCATTGGCTTCTCCTATATAAAGCACACCATTTATCTTCGCCTCCTCCAACTTGTCAGTAACTTCAACGGCCTTTTTTCTAGCCACAGCCGGTATTTCACGAACGTCTGCCGGAACAACTCCGTAACCACGTTTCACAACTCCACTGACGTTGCACAACCCGCTTTTAATAAAAAGATCAATGGGATCGATAGAAGAACCGATGTAGGATATTACATGGGTAAAACGAACGGGTTTGTAGTCCATGTACTGCACGACACCGGCAAAGGTTGGAAATGTGTTTATCTTCGAATTGATAAAAGCAGCATCGATAACAGACGTGCTAACAAGGCCTATACCCACCTTATCCTCAGATAGCTTTATACGATTAGTTGATTTCCTGTAAATCTTAATTAGAGGACTTATAACCAAATCAGCGTCCAAACATTCCTTTATCAGTTCTAGGGACTTATCAAGATCAGATTTGTCAATCACGCCCACATTAAGACTTACAAGTCCTTTCCTCGCATGAATATCCAAATCCGATTGATATGCATACTCCTCACGCCGCTCAATGAAGGAACCTATTCTTTCTTTAAGCATCCCTCTCCGGAGCTCTTCAACACCTTTGCTGGATATAACCCTCCCTGCTAAGCCCACTTTTTTTGTCAGCCCTGCTTGATCCAGAACTCTTAAATAGTATTGTATAGTGTCCTTCTTCACGGTAATTGCCTTTTCCTCAAGCTTTTCTGCTATGGTTTTTGCTCCTAGAGGCATATCAGAATTGGCAAGAACTCTGAGAATGTTGTAGAGAATTGGATTATCAATTGTTGATTTCATTAGGCCTCTAACTAACCCAAGAATTAAAAAATTTTGGGACAATAATTCGATCCGGGATTAGATGTAGCCAAAAATTGAAAGAATTTTAACCTCAACTTCTAAGCAAAAATACTAAGAACTTCGGCTGCTGCATCCAGAAACTCGTTCATCTCTTTTTCAGTATGGCTAAAGCTGAGATGACATCTCTTCATCGGATTGGGAGTGAAAAATATCCCCCTTCTCCTCATTTCCGCTGCAAATCGCTTGAATTTCTCTTTGTCTATTCCAGCAATCGATGAGTAATCTACAACCTCCCCTTCAGCAAACTGAATTGCAAATATCGACTTATAGCCCACTACTCTAGCGGTAACGTTTGTGTCAGCTATCAGATCGTTTAAAGCCTTTCTGTATTCTTCTCCGAGTTTTGTGATGTGATCTATGACATTGTCCCTCTCGATGACTTCAATCGTTTTCTTTGTTGCCGCAAGGCCAGACGGATGGCCGCTGTAGGTTCCCGAAACCAGAACACCGTTGTGGACCATCGACATTATCTCTCTCCTACCGACAATTGCTGCAATTGGATAGCCGTTGCCCATGGATTTACCGATCGTTGTTAAGTCTGGAATGACACCGAATTCCTCCTGAACCCCATGGATGTTGTGCCTGAAGGCTGTGATTATCTCATCGAAGATTAATAAGCTGCCATAGGTTTTTGTCTCTTTCCTCAACGTCTTTAAAAACTCTTTTTTAGGTATAATCGCCCCCACACTGTGGGGAATTGGTTCAAGTATGACTCCCGCTATTTCATCGTGATGTTCTGCCATCAACTCCTTAAAGGCATCACTGTCGTTAAATGGTACTACCAGAGTTGTATCGTACGCGGCTTTTAAAATTCCTTTGGAATGTGGATAAATTTTTCCCATCTTATCGGGAGGAGGATTTACATTGAAAGCAACGTAGTCATGCCAACCATGATAGCACCCTTCGAATTTTACGATTTTCTCCCTGCCGGTGTAAGCTCTGGAAAGCCTTATCGCATGATAAGTTGCCTCCGTACCCGAGTTGACGAAGTCCACCATTTCTGCAGATGGAATCAAATCGATCAGTTTTTCAGCCACCTCAACCTCCAGCTCGCATAATCCGGCTCCGAAAAGCACACCCTTGTCCATCTGCTCTTTCACGGCCTCATTTACTTCCGGATGGTTATGGCCTAAAATGATCGGGCCAAACGCTAGATGATAGTCCGTGTAAATTCTGCCATCTACATCCTTTATTTTGCATCCGTATGCCGTTTCAGGAACAAAAGGTTCAGGATAGTGGGTTTCACTTCTCAATCCCGTCTGTGCTGCCTTAGGTATGATTTCTAATCCTCTTTCATAAATCTCTCTGCTCCTCAATTACACCACCTATTTAAACCTTAAGTTATTTAACCCATTCAAGGTTTATAAATTCTTTTCTTTGTTTAGATTCATCCTAACAAAAATTATCTTCATGAAATTTAACTGAAAAATCTCGAATTTTAAGAAATTCTTAAGGGAGCACGTGTTTTTAGGTGAAAACGACAGATCAAATAAGTCACACAAGCTGAATATCAGACCAAAAGGATTAAGTAACCCTTATTTAGTCAAGGTTTAAATATGGTGGACAGCATTTTTGATAAGCGCGGATTATTGGAGGACATACACAAGCAAATTGATGAGACTGCAAGACTCTTGAAGCTTGGCAAAAACACCGTTGCCAAGCTGAAATTTCCGGAAAGGGCTGTTGTAGTTTCCTGTCCCGTTGAGATGGAGAATGGAGAGGTTAAGGTATTCACCGGATTCAGGGTTCAGTATAATGGAAGTAGAGGGCCTTACAAAGGAGGAATAAGGTATCATCCTGACGTGACGCTTGAAGAGATGATCGCAATGGCGGCTCTAATGACATGGAAGTGCGCTGTGGTGAACATTCCTTTCGGCGGTGCAAAAGGTGGGATAGCCTGCAATCCCATGGAAATGACAAGAAAGGAGCTGATGAGATTGACTAGACGATATACCGAGATGATTAGGCCTCTAATCGGCCCCGAAAGAGATATCCCGGCTCCAGATCTAAATACGAATGAAGAGGTGATGGCGTGGATAATGGACACCTACAGCATGGTCAACCAGTACACGGTTCCGGGAATTGTCACTGGGAAGCCGAAGTGCATAGGAGGATCGGAGGGCAGGAAAGAGGCAACAGGCAGAGGTGTGGCGATAATTACAAGGGAAATCGCAAAGATGGTTTTCGGTAAGCCTACAAACGTAGCAATCCAGGGTTTTGGAAACGTCGGAAGCATTGCAGCAAAGGTTTTGAGTGATTTTGGTTTTAAGATAGTGGCCGTAAGCGATTACTACGGCGGAGCTTACTCAGCGGATGGTTTGAACATCGACGAACTGCTAAGCCATGTCGAAAAGGAGAAAACCGTGTCAACCTATCCCAAAGGGGATAAGATCTCAAATAAAGAACTGCTCGAGCTAGACGTGGACATGCTGATCCCGGCTGCAGTTGAGAGTGTGATAAACTCCAAGAATGCAGATGATGTCAAGGCTAAGGTTGTTGTTGAGGCTGCGAATGCTCCGATAACCTACGAAGCTGATAGAATTCTTAATGAGAGGGGGATAAGGGTGGTTCCTGATATTTTAGCCAACGCTGGTGGAGTTGTTGTAAGCTACTTCGAATGGGTACAGGGATTGGAAAGGTATTTCTGGAAGGCTGACAGGGTTTTCAGAGAGCTCGAAGACATAATGATAAGCAGTCTGCATGAAGTTCTAAGCGTCTCAAAAGATAAAGGAGTTGACATGAGAAGAGCTGCAATGATGCTTGCCCTGAAAAGAGTTGCTAAGGCCCATGAAGCGAGAGGACTCTGGCCTCAATAGTCTCATTCATTTTCCTCTTTGTTTTTGTTTCCATTTTCAAATCTTTTATTTTATTTCTTTTCCAAAGAAAAAATCGAAAGTGTTATCAATTGAGAATCTTAAAATTATTAAAAATCAAGCCATGAGGAGGTATTACCGTGGAAAAAAGAGATGTAGCTGTTCTTGGAGTTGGACAAACAAAATTTGGACATCATCCAGACAAAAGCCTCATTGATCTATTCGCAGAGGCTTTTTACGAGGCATTTAACGAATCAAACATAGAACTAAAAGATATTCAAGCGATATACTACGGAAACTTTGTGGGAGAAATGACAGACGGCTCAGCCAACCTTTCAGGCTTCATTTCTGATGAAATTGGATTGAAGGGGATTCCGGCCAGAAGATATGAAGCTGCATGTGCAAGCTCAAGCGTCGCTTTCAGAGAAGCTTATCTCGCCGTCGCACATGGCATCTACGATTGTGTCGCTGTAGGAGGCTCAGAAAGGCTGTACAATGCCGGAACTGCCATTGGCACGAGAGCTTTGGCAACAGCAGTAGATGGTTTGCATGAGATGACTGCCGGCTTAACTTTTCCCGGAGTTTTTGCTTTGGCAGCGAGGCTATATGCAAAGAAGTACGAGATTCCCATGGAGAAACTACATGAGAAAATGGCTCATGTTTCCATCAAAAACCACAAGTACGGGGCGATAAATCCTAAGGCTCAGTTTTATAACAAGTTTGGCGATCTCAAGGTAGAGGATGTGCTAAATTCAAAAGTGATTTGCTCCCCTCTGACGCTATTCGATTGCTGTCCGATGACAGATGGGGGGAGTGCTGCCATCATAGCTTCAGCTGATTTTGCCGAAGATGTCATCGATAACCCGGTTTACGTTCTTGGCACGGGTCAATCAGGTGCTGGAGGGTTATTCAGACAGAAAGAGGACATGATTAAAGCGATTCCAAGGAAGATTTCAGTTGAAATGGCGTACAAAGAGGCGAAGGTGACCCCAAAAGATATCGACTTCGTTGAGATCCACGATTGTTTCACCATAGCTGAAATAATCGCAAGCGAGGCTATGGGTTTCTTTGAATACGGAAAGGGAGCTGATGCGGTTGAAGAAGGTGAGACTTGGGTTGGTGGAAGCATACCGATAAACCCGGATGGTGGGCTAATTGGAAAGGGGCACCCTGTCGGGGCTACGGGCACGTCTCAGGTATATGCTGCAGTGAAACAGCTAAGGAACGAGTTCAAGTATAACCAAGTTAAAGATGCCGAAATTTGCATAACGGATACGCTTGGAGGGGATTTTGGAACTCTCGCCAACATAATCCTGGGAATTCACAGGAGAAAGTAGGGGGGTAAAACATGACGGACGTGATAAGCTTTAAGGAGTATTTCGATGCTCTGCTCGAAGGAAAGCTTCTCGGCCTTAAATGCTCCGACTGTGGAGCCTACACATGTCCCCCAAAGGCTGTCTGTGATAGTTGTGGGAGCAGAAACGTTAAAAGAGTTGAGCTGTCTGGAAGGGGGAGAATTACTACGTTCACAACCACTTACGTCGCACCAGTTGGATATGACAAGGAGGTACCCTATACCGTCGCGATGGTTGAGCTGGAAGAGGGACCATGGATAGTCGGAAGAATTGAGATCGAGAATGCGGACGAAATAGGCCAGGACCTTATAGGAGAAGAAGTAGTGGTTGAAGGAAAAGAATATCCTACGGAGATGTTTTATCCAGACAAAAAGAGGAGGGTAGTTCCTGTATTTAAGCTTGTAAAGGCTTAATAGGCTAAGACTTAAAAAACTTGAGAACTTAAAAAGAATTTCAGGAGAGTCGAAGATGAACTTCGAGTTTGATGAGGAGCACAAGATGATCCAGGATTCGGTAAGAGAGTTTGCAGAGAAGGAGATAATGCCCTACGGAAGGGAGTACGATGAAAAAAAAGAGTATCCAATGGAAATTTACAGGAAGGCAGCAAAACTTGGATTTATTGGAGCAAGCATTCCTGAAGAATACAACGGAGCGGGTATGGACTGCATTGCTGAGGCTATAATAAGCATGGAGTTCTGTAGAGCGGATTCTGGAATTGGTTCAGCAATTGACCTTGCAACCCTAGGCGTGCCTATGCTTCTTCACTTTGGAACGGAAGAGCAGAAAGAGAACTTTATGGCAAGAGTTCCAAAGGGGGATGGGCCTTCTGCCATAGCGATAACCGAGCCGGACTGTGGTACGGACGTAGCTGCTTTGAGGACGAGAGCTGTTCTTGAGGGTGATGAGTGGGTACTGAATGGAACAAAGCAGTTCATAACCAACGGTAAAGTAGGGTTTTATACCGTGGTGCTTGCAAAAACGGATCCCGAGGTCTCACCTCCCCATCGCGGCATATCTGCTTTCCTTGTTGAGACCGACAGGGAAGGGTACCAAGCGAACTTTATCGAAAAGATGGGAATGCACTGTCATGATACAAGTGAGGTTGTACTTAGGAACGTGAGGATACCCAAGGAGAATTTAATAGGCCAGGAAAATAGGGGTTTCTATCAGCTAATGCGATTTTTCAACGAAAGCAGGATAAAAATAGGGGCACTCCACTTGGGAATTGCGATAGGGGCATACGAAAGAGCCTTGCAGTATGCCAAGGAGAGAAAGGCCTTCGGAAGGGCTTTGATCGATCATCAGGCGATACAGTTCAAGTTAGCCGACATGTATACTGCTATAGAGGCTGCCCGTCTTCTCGTGTTTAAGGCCGCATACCTCGTGGATAAGGGCGAGCCCGATCCGGCTTTGAGCAGTGCTGCCAAGCTTTTTGCAAGTGAGACGGCGATAAAGGTTACTTATGAGGCCGTCCAGATATTCGGAGGTTATGGGTTCAGCAAGGAGTACGATGTGGAGAGGTACTACAGGGATGCGAGGGTTGGAACGATATACGAAGGGACGAGTGAGGCCCAGAGAATCGTTATAGGCAGAAGGTTGGCTGGAAAGATTAAAGTTTAGGTTACCAATTTTAATTTTTGTTTTAAATTATTTAAATTTTCCAAAATGAGAGGTGGTAGAATGAAGGTAGATGATGTTAAGGTTGTGGGAGTTCTCGGAGCGGGAACGATGGGAAATGGAATAGCCCAAGTCTGCGCTGCAGCAGGATTTGAGGTTGTGATGAGGGATATAGAGCAGAAATTCGTTGATAGGGGAATGGAGACTATAAAGAAGAGCCTTTCAAAGTTCGTTGAGAAGGGGAAGATCTCCCAGGATGATATGGACTCTATCCTTTCGAGGATAAAACCCACTCTGGAGATGAAAGATCTCGAGAATGCAGATTTGGTGATAGAAGCTGTTATCGAGAACATGGATGTGAAGAAAGCCGTCATAAAGGAGCTGAATGAGCTCGTTAAGAGTGATGATGCGATATTTGCATCGAACACATCGACTCTCAGCATAACGGAAATGGCTGCAGTATCCCGAAAACCTGAGAATTTTGTTGGAATTCACTTCATGAATCCGGTTCCCTTGATGAGGGGTGTGGAGATAGTTAGAGGTTTGCTCACAAGCGATGAAACTCTCAACTTTGCTGTGGAGTTCGTAAAGAAGATTGGAAAAGAACCGGTCGTGTGTAAGGATTCTGCAGGCTTTATAAGCAATAGAATTCTGATGCCATGGGTTAATGAAGGAATATACGTTCTCTACGAAGGAATAGCAACGAGGGAGGAGATCGATAAGGGAATGCGGCTCTTCACAAACGTTCCCATGGGACCGCTCGAATTGGCAGACCTCATTGGACTGGATATCGTGCTTGCTGCTGTCGAGACCCTACACAGGGAGCTGGGAGACAAATATAAACCCTGTCCATTGCTTAAGCAGATGGTTGCGGCTGGCTTGCTCGGCAGAAAGACGGGGAGAGGATTTTACGAGTATAAGTGATTTTTGGTTGAATTCTTGAGCCGTTAAAATTCACCCATTTTTTTTGGACTATTCCAGAGAAAATAGATCTGAAATCTTTCGTTTTCCTCTTACCACGAATTAACAAGAATTATATACCATCAATTTATAATAGAGTTGGTTAACTAAACCAAGTTCCGAGGTGGTGCATTGTAGCCATAAGCTCTGTTTACATGGACAAAAGAGACATCAAAGAAAGTATATTTGCTCTTTCTCTTGTAACACTAGGGAACCTTGTCACCGGTTTTGTACTGGGATTCTCTTCGGATACACTTAAAATTCTCCCGGCATTGATACTACTCATCCCTGCCAGTATAGGACTGAGAGGAAATATTTATGCCTCTTTAGGATCAAGACTCAGCTCTTATCTCCATACAGGAAGGATAAGCCCGAGTTTTGAGCCAATTCCGGAATACACCGAAAATTTGATGTCGTCAACATTTCTTTTGATGGTATTCAGCATCCTGAGCAGCTTGTTTGCTGCTATAGCCGCTCATCTGATGGGTCTCAACACATTCAGAGGAGAGAACATTTCATTCATCTCTTTAACCTCAGATCTCACCACAATCTCTGTGCTTGCAGGAGTGCTCTCCGCCTTGCTGATGATCCCGGCAACCTTTTTTCTTGCTATAGGTAGCTTTAGATATGGCTGGAATCCAGACAACATTACTGCTCCGTTTATTACTTTGCTGGGGGACATGATCACTTTGCCCATCCTC
>Ga0190363_1001754_pt1 | contig 12732 bp, 17 predicted proteins | sample 48721867_MG_FD_161272 | JGI IMG/M metagenome (GOLD analysis project Ga0190363, IMG submission 161272) | Hydrothermal vent microbial mat bacterial communities from Southern Trench, Guaymas Basin, Mexico - 4872-18-6-7_MG | ecosystem: Environmental > Aquatic > Marine > Hydrothermal vents >...
AAGAGCGAGCGGATGATGGCGATCATCAATAAGGCCTATGAAGAGGGCGACCTCCAGCTCCTTCGGAAACTCTCGGTACAGGTCGATGGGGAGATCGAAGAGCCATCCAAAAGACGGAAGATAGAGAGGCTCAGGGAAGAGGACAAGAGGTTGGATCGCGTGATCGTCGAGCTGAGGGAGGAGATGGAAAGGATAAGGAGATCGCCGATGTACAGGCTGAAGTGCCAAGTTGAGGCCGCGAAAAGGCGGGGCGAGGATCTGTTTGAGAGGATGGCCGAGGAGGTAAGGATCAAGATCAAAACCCTTAGGTTCCGATTGGAGCTTATGAGTGCAAGGTTTAAATCCATAATGAGCCTCAGAGAGAGCTTGAGAGGTATGATGAGATGGCTTTAAAGGACAAGCTGAGACCCGAGACATCCAGACTTTTCCTGGCGATGGGCGTGGGGATAGCGACCATCCTGTTCGCCTATTACGGAGGGAAACACGCCGAGATATTTACCGACATAGTTCTCGGCGGACTCGTGGGCGTGATCCTCTATTTTCTGACCTCTAAGCCGTTTAGAAATCTCAGGCGCGAGAGAATCAGATGTGTCAACTGCGGCAAAAGGTTCACGATCAAGATACCCGTCAATAACTTCATCACCGGCTTCGCCAGAGGTGATACTAAGCCCCAGGTCTATCCCAACGAGAAGACGCTGCTGATAACACATAAGAAATGCGGCAAGCCGATGTATGTCTTTTACAGGGAGACGCCTCCGCTTGAGGTGCTCGCCAAATCCAGAGGAGGTAGGTGATGTATCCGAAACTTTTTCAGATAGGGCCGATAACCGTCTGGTCGTTCGGCGTGATGATGGCGCTGGCATTCATCACAACCTCAACTCTTCTGCAGAGGGAGCTTGCCCGTAGGGGCGTTAATGGCAATATGGCGAGCTGGATAACCATAGCGGCCATCGCCGGAGGGATAATAGGTGCCAAACTCTACTGGGCCTTCGAGCACTTCGGGGAGTTCATCCACAGCCCTCTCTCGTCGCTCTTTACGGGAAGCGGGTTAACCTGGTATGGAGGCGTAATGCTGGCCGCTTTGGCGGTCGTGCTGACGATAAAGTTCTCCGGCAAACCCTTCTGGAAGGTGGCGGACCCGATAGGACCGCTTTTGGCCCTGGGATACGCCATAGGAAGGATGGGGTGTTTCCTCTCAGGCGACGGCGACTACGGGCCGCCCTCCAATCTGCCCTGGGCGATGGCCTTCCCCCACGGCACCGTCCCAACCCCGCCCGGCGTCAGGGTCCACCCCACCCCGCTGTATGAGATAGCTCTGTCACTGCCCATCTTCTTTTACCTCTGGCATATACGCAAAAGGGTGGAGGATATGCCGGGGTATCTGTTCGGGATGTACATGATACTGGGGGGGTGCGAGAGGTTCATAACAGAGTTCTGGCGTCTGACGCCTAAAACCCCCTTCGGGCTGACCTACCCTCAGACCTGGAGTCTGCTGATGATAGGGGGAGGAGCGATTCTGGTCTGGTATGCTAAAAATCATAGGATTACTCCCCAGGAGACGAGACGAACGAAAGGCAGAAGGAGGAGAAGGTGAGGGGGAGATTTGACGTCGTGGGGATCGGTTACTCCTCCGTCGATTACCTCGGGATCGTTCCCTGTTACCCTCCCGAGGCCGATGAGAAGACGGAGATGCTGGAGTTTTCGATGCAGGGCGGCGGGCCGGCTGCCACGGCCTTAGTGACCCTGTCAAAGCTGGGGGCAAAGGTCGCATTCGTAGGCAAGGTCGGTGACGATGATTTCGGCGATTTCATGCTCAGGGAGCTTAAACGAGAGGGCGTGGATGTGGCGATGACCCGCGTGGAGCAGGGGGCCAGTTCGCCTTTCGCCTTCATAATCGTCGAGAGGGGAACGGGTAGAAGGACGATCCTCTGGACGAGATCCACCGCCTCGGAGCTTTCACCGCGGGAGGTGGATATGAAGCTCATCGCCTCGGCCAGTATGCTCTACCTGGACGGCCTTCAGATGGAGGCCTCCATTCAGGCCGCCAAAATCGCCCGGAGGAAGGGCGTTACCGTTTTCCTCGATGCCGATACTCTTTGGAGCAGATCCAAGGAGCTGATGGGTCTTTGTGACGTGGTGATCGCCTCGAAGAGCTTCGCCAAGGATCTGACGGGAAGCGAGGATTATGAAGGGGCGATCCGAGCCATATTAGACCTCGGCCCACGGATCGCCGGCGTGACCCTGGGAGAGGAAGGCTGTATCTGCTGCGATGGCGGCCCGATCGTTCGTAAGCCGGCCTTCAAGGTGGAGGTGGTGGACACGACGGGGGCGGGCGATGTGTTTCACGGCGCCTTCGCCTATGGCGTGCTTTCGGGATGGGACCTGGAGAGGATCGCTGAGTTCGCGAATGCCGTCGCCGCCTTGAAATGCCGTAAATTGGGCGGCAGAGCCGGAATACCTACACTGAAGGAGGTGCTCGACTTCCTGGGATGGACAGACGCACATCACTCTCTTTCCTGATATCTCTCCTCATACACGCTCTGCCCCTGATCCTCCTGAGCCTCTTCAGCTTCACCCTGCCATGGGGCCACCTTGCCGTCCTGAGCAGTGTGAATGAGACCCTCCCGTCGAGGTCAAGCCCGATGCAGGTGGATATAGTCGAAGCGAGGCCAGAGGTTCAAAGGCCGCTGTTTGGCAGGGATTCGATCACAAGGGCGGCGAAACCCAGAAAGATGCTAGCGAAGCTAAACGAAAAGATGGGAGGTAACATCACCACTATCCCCAGCGCTGTGGAGGCCCGGGATATCTCCAGGCCGCCGAGGACAAAGCTAAACCTGATAGATCCTGAGAGCTTCATGGGGCTTGAGGAGCCGAGTATAGGCGGCCTGAGCGAACCCGACTACCGCGGTGAGAGGGGATCGAAGGAAGGGGAGACGGCGGAGAATAAGGGAGACAATGCCATCTCAGGTGATGTGGATTCTCAGATGTCGGATCGACTTCAGAGGATCGCCGCCTGGATGGGGAGCTCATCAAAGGCCGACGCGGTCGATGTGGCCTTTGTTCTCGATACGAGCGGCAGCATGGAGGATAACATCAAGGCTGTGGGAAACCATCTGGACGATATGGCCGCCTCGCTTAAATCGAGCGGTCTCGATTACAGGATAGCCGTGATTAAATTCAGATATCTGCGGAGGGACATGCTCGTCTTCCCCTTCACAAAGGATGTGGATAGATATAGGAGGCTGCTTCGAAACGTCAGATGCTATGGTGATGAAAGGGCGCTTGACGCTCTGGATAAGGCGATGGACCAGCTTCAGTTTCGCGACGGAGCGAAACGGCATTTCATACTCGTCACGGATGAGCCGCTGAAGGGAAGCCTCCCGTTTATAGAGGTTCTGAGCAGGTGCAGGCGTATGGAAATAGCCGTCACGGTCATAGGGATAGATGACCCGCTTCACAAGGCTCTCGCCGGGCAGACCGGCGGGATATTCCTCCATATACCGAGGTGAAGGTGATGAGGATGATCAGCGTAGGGGTGATCACGGTCAGCGATAAGGCCTCCCGCGGAGAACGGGAGGACAGAAGCTATCATGCCATAAGGAACATACTTGAGAGGTTCAAAGATCAAGCCGCTCGCTTTGAAATTCTCCGCTATGAAATTGTGCCGGATGAAAGGGATCGAATAGCCTCGTTGCTCAGGAAATTCGCCGATGAGGAGGGATTGGATCTGGTGCTCACGACGGGCGGAACGGGTCTTTCACCCAGGGACGTCACGCCTGAAGCGACGATGGAGGTGGTGGAGAGGATCGTGCCGGGCATACCGGAGGCGATGAGGGCGGAGAGCATCAAAAAGACGCCCGCCGGGATGCTTTCCAGATCGGTCTGCGGGATAAGGGGTGGGACGCTGATAATAAACCTGCCGGGAAGCCCCAAAGGGGCGAGGGAATGTTTGGAAGCCGTGATCGCCGCCCTGCCCCATGCCATAGAGGTTCTCAAAGGCGATCTGGGGGATCACGAGCCGCCGCGGCCGCATCAATAAAAGTCATTTGTTGTCATTTATAGTCACTTGTAGTCGTCTAATGATGACGAAGCCAAATGACCCTGTGACTATAGATGACCGTTTTCAAGCTGACCACTGACGGCCGAAGGTGAATTGTTTTTCAAGAGGCGATTTGGTATAATTAACCATGCCACGGCGAGTGAAACTTATCAAGTCGATCAAGCATCTCTTTTATCTGCTCGCCGCGAGATTCCTCGTCCGCCTCATAAGAGGGTTAACTCCTGAAAGCGGACTGAGGATCGGGGAGGCCCTGGGAGACCTGCTCTGGCAGCTCGACTTTAAAGGTAGGAAAATCGCTCTGAGGAATCTGAGATCGAGCTTTCCCGATAGATCCTCCAGGGAGATACGGAGGATAGCGAGGCTTTGTTACAGAAATATAGGTATGAACATCGCCGAGTTCGGGAGGTTCTCGAATCTGACGCGTTCGGAGCTGATGCGGATGGTTCGATTTGAAGGCAGGGAGAATCTGGATAGGGCTTTGTCGCTCGGGAAAGGGGTTTTGCTGCTGACCGCCCATTTCGGAAATTGGGAGCTCTTAGGAGCGGCTCTAGCGGCGCACGGATATAGGGTGAACGCCATCGTTAGAAACTTGAGGGTCAAATCGCTGGATAGGATCGTGAACGGCCTTAGATCCGCTGCCGGTTTCAGGCCGCTTTCCAGAGAGAGAGGGCTTAAATCGGCCTTGTCCTCGCTTAAGAGGAATCAGATACTTGCTCTGTTGGCAGATATCGATACCAGATCGGAGGGGGTTTTCGTGGACTTTTTCGGCCGACCGGCCTATACGCCCGTGGGACCGGTGTTGATCTCGATGAAAACCGGAGCGCCAATCGTCCCCGCTTTCATAGCGAGAGAGGGGAAGGGACACAGGATATTCATAGAAGAGCCGATCAGGCTGACGGGGGATGTCAGGTCAGATACGCAGAGGCTGACCGAGGTGGTGGAGGGATTCATCAGAAGGTATCCACATCAATGGATATGGATGCACCGGAGGTGGAGGGAACGTTGAGGAGGCTCCTGATCCTGTCCCTGTTAGCTCTCTTCTTTATCGGCTGTTCGAACGAGGAAATCAGATCTCCCTCCGAATCGGAGAAGAAGCTGAACTATCAGCTATGGGGGTTCAGTGCGGAACACAGGAGAGATGGCAGGCTTAGGTGGCGCGTCAGGGGCAAGGAAGCGGTTTTCCTGAAGGATGGCAGGGTGCGGATCGTCGACCCCTTGCTGGTGATATTTGACAAAGACGAAAAGGCGGCTGTGATTAAAGGGAAGGAAGGGGAGGTCGATCAGAACAGAGAGGATGTCAGGATAACTAGGAACGTGGAGGGAATTTCCCGTAAAGGTAGATTTTACACCCACGAGGTCGTCTGGAGGGATTCCCAAGGCAAATTGTTCGCCCCCGGAGAGGTGAAGGTGGTGAAGGGCAAATCGACGATGTGGGGGCGTGAGATGATCTCCGATCCGAACATGAAGTTCGTCGAGCTTAAAGACGTGAAATTCAACGTGAGGTCTGAGGATGAGAAACATGTCGAGGAACTTCCTCCAACACCGGAGGATTAAGGCTTTCGGATATCTGATCCCGTTCATCTTCCTGTTGATCCTCTCTCAGATGGCATGGGTTGAGGAGGGGAAACGGAAACCGGCGGCCGAGGAGGTGAAACCGGAGAAGGGATACATAGTCGGCAGCGCCGATGAGTACGAGGAGAACGAGAAGGACGGTGTGATTACATTCAGGGGAAACGTCAAGATGATCAGGGAGAACGGCTATCTCTACGCCGATCAGGTTGAGGTGCATAGAGACCCCAAAACGGGCGACGTGCTTAAGACCATAGCGGAGGGACATGTGGATATGAAGGATGGAGACCTGATCGCCAAGTGTGATAAGGCGATCTTGGACGAAGCCAACGATATCATAGAGCTATCAGGTTCAGTCGTCGTTATCAGGGGTTCCGATAGGGTGGAGGCTCCATATGTCAAGTATGACCGCAAAACCGGCAGGCGTTTCGGCAAAGGCGGGGTAAAGTTTAAGGTTCAGCTGAAGGAGAAAAAGGGAGAGAAGGAAAAGGCGCAAGAGAAACGATGAAACTCGCCACGCACGATCTGGTGAAGCGATACTCCAAACGAGTGGTAGTCGATCACGTCAGCATCGAGCTGGAACAGGGTGAAGTGGTTGGACTGTTGGGCCCGAACGGGGCGGGCAAAACCACCACCTTCTACATGATAGTCGGCATAGTCAGGGCCGACGGAGGACGTGTGACCTTGGGTGGACGTGATATCACATCTCTTCCCATGTATAAGCGTGCTAGGATGGGAATCGGATACCTTTCTCAGGAGCCGTCCATATTCAGGAAGCTCACGGTGGAGGAAAACCTCCATGCTGTGCTGGAGTTCAGCGGCCTTTCTGCCGATAAAAGAAGGAAGAGAGTGGAGGAACTGATGAGGGAGTTCGGTGTGGAACATCTTGCCCATCAGAAGGCCTATACCCTCTCCGGGGGGGAACAGAGGAAGGTGGAGGTAGCCAGAACCCTAGCCATGTCTCCATCCTTCGTCCTCCTGGATGAGCCGTTCGCCGGGATCGATCCCATAGTCGTCCATGATCTCAAGCAGATCATCCTTCAACTCAGGGACAAAGGGTTGGGAATATTGTTAACCGATCACAACGTCGCCGATGCCCTGGATGTGGTAGACAGGGCATATCTGATAGCCGATGGAAAGATAATGCTCTCCGGAACTCCGGAGGAACTTGTTGAAAATGAGATGGCTAGGAGGTTATACTTTGGTGAGGAGTTTAAACTTTAGCGCGGGGTAAGAGGTCATGAGAATATCACCTTCCCTTCAACAGGTGCAGAAAATCGTAATGACCCAGAAGCTCCAGCAGGCCATTCAGGTGCTGGCGATGAACAGGCTCGAGCTACAGCAGTTCCTCGAGCAGGCGATGGAGCAGAACCCGATCTTAGAGATCGAGGATGACTTGGAGGACGAGATCACCCTGGAACAGGAGTTGGATAGCCGCGATCTGGAGGTGAAGATCTGCCCGATATGCGGGGCTGAGGTGCCGTTGGATTACAAGAGATGCCCCAACTGCGGCGCTCCCCTCAACTCGATCCAGGAGGATGAGGACGAGATGCCGGACATAGATCTCGACTCCGTGTTCGACGACACCATAAGCATGACCGAGAGATTGACCTGGGAGGAGGAAGAGGAGGAGGATAGACCCAGGGACGATATCCCGGAGCCGGTCTCCTTCCAGGATTACCTGATGGCCCAGTTTGGAATGTTGAAACTGAACGATGAGGAAAGCCGTATAGGCGAGACGATCATAGGGTATATCGGGGATGATGGACTGCTCTCCGTTAGCACGGATCAGATCGCCGATATACTTGGGGTGGAGAATGAGAAGGTCGAAAAGGTGCTCAAAATTATACAGGAATCCCTGGATCCCGTAGGGGTAGGGGCCAGGGACGTGCGCGAAAGCCTTTTGATACAGCTAAAGGCAGCGGGGGAGGAGGAGAGCCTATCGGCCAAGATCGTGAGGGATCATTTCGATGATCTTCTGCAAAATCGTATACCCAAGATAGCGAAGGACTTAAACGTTGAGATAGACGATGTTTTGGATGCCATAGATCATCTTAGGACTTTTAACCCGAAGCCGGGGAACGGCTTCGGAACGATCTCTCGAGGGAGCGAGATCATCCCGGACGTGACCCTTGAGGTGGTGGACGGGGAGTACAGGGTGATATCGAACGATGAGGGACTGCCGCGGTTGAGGATAAACCGCAGATATCTGGATATGCTTAAGAACAAGGAATCGCTTTCGCCCGAAGATAGGGAATGGCTGGAGAACTACTGGCATAAAGCGGTGGAACTCATGAAGATGGTCGAACAGAGAAGGCAGACCGTCAAAAAGGTGACCGAGGCCATATTCAGCGTGCAGCGGGATTTCCTCGAAAAAGGCTTTAAATATCTCAAGCCCCTGACGCTTAAGCAAATCGCCGATATGGTCGGGGTGCATGAATCAACCGTGAGCCGTGTCGTCAACGGCAAATACGTTCAGACCCCGATGGGCGTCTTCGAGCTGAGGCAGTTCTTCAGCAGCGGCCTTAAGACGGAAACGGGCTCCCAAACCTCCTCAACATCGGTCAAGGAGATGATAAAGGAGATGATCGAGTCCGAAGATCCGGCCAATCCTCTCAGCGATAGCGAGATAGTGGAAAGGCTGGCCGAGAGGGGAATTAAGGTCGCAAGGAGAACCGTCAATAAATATCGGGCTGAGTTGGGGATACCGCCATCGAGCAAACGACGGAAAAAGTGGTGAAATCTCTCCTGGAGGGGACAGATGGAGATATATATAAACATGAGGAACCTTGACCTGACCGATGACATCTATCGATATGTTCATAAGAAGCTCTCCAAGGCGGAGCATTTTTACAACGGGATAACCGAGGCTCATGTCATAATAGAGACCATCAAATACCACACCTATACCGTTGAGGTGTCACTCCTCGGCAGGCATGCCGCCTTCCACGCCCAGGCGGATGGTGAGACGGTCTTTTCGGCTATAGACGGCGTCGTCGATAAGATCGAGAAGCAGGTCAGAAGATACAAGGAGAGGATCAAGGGTAGAAAGCATAAACTCCCACAGCGTGAGGTGGTCATGGAGCTGAGCCAGACGGCTGAGATCAGGGAGAAGATGGAGGACGAGGAGGAAGAGGAGGTGGTCAGGGTAACCGATAAGTTCGCCCCTAAACCGATGTCTCTGGATGAGGCGATCATGCAGTTCAAACTCTCCGACGACGATCTCCTCGTCTTCGTCAACTCTCAGACGAACTCCGTCAACGTGCTTTTCAGGATGAGGAATGGGAAGATAGGATGGATTGAACCGGTGTTTGACTGATGCCTCAGAGCATAACCGTCGGAAAACTATATGCGAGGATGAGATATGAGCTCCAGATGGAGCTGGTGACGGGCGAAGGGGGACTGGATAGGAGGATCGAGGTGGCGGAGGTTAACCGCCCGGGGTTGGCCCTTTGCGGATATTACGATTATTTCGCCTATGATCGGATCCAAGTTCTGGGTAACGGCGAGATCTCATACCTTCAAACCCTGACCTCTCATCAGCGGCAGGAGATCTTCGAGAGGTTCCTCTCATATGAGATCCCCTGTATCGTGGTCACCAGGGGCCTCCCGATCCCAGAGGAGCTCACCCTCAAGGCGGGTAAAGCGGATATACCGGTTTTCTCCAGCAGTCTGGCGACCCCTGTCTTCACAGCCAGGCTGCATCTCTTTCTGGAGGAGGAGTTCGGGCCGTATGAGATCGTGCATGGCGATCTCATGGAGATATACGGGATAGGGGTTCTGATACTGGGGGAGAGCGGCATAGGCAAAAGCGAGTGTGCGCTCGATCTCATCCGCCGCGGACACCGCCTGATAGCCGACGATGCCGTGCTGCTCAAGAGGGTAACCGGACATAGGATCTTCGGCACAAGCGCCAACCCACATCTCAGACGCTATATGGAGGTCAGGGGTGTGGGCATAATAGACGTCGTGACCCTTTTCGGCGTGACCGCACTTAGGAGGCGGAAACGCGTGGAGCTCGCCGTCACGCTGGAGAAATGGGATGAGAGCAAGGACTATAACCGATCGGGCCTGGATGAGGATTACTATTTCATACTGGGCGAAAAACTCCCGCATGTGACCATCCCCGTTCAGCCGGGTAGAAACACCTCCATAGTGGTCGAGGTGGCAGCCATGAACCTACGGGCGAAAAAAATGGGGATCTACTCGGCCAAGCAGCTCGAGGAGATGCTCATCGAGAAGATGACAAGTGATAAGGCTATCGAGGAATCGATCGACATCATCGAGGAGGACTGGGGGGAGGATTTGGAGATATGAGCGTCGGAATTATCGTGACCGGTCACGGAAGATTGGCCTCAGCCATGCTCGAGGCGGCCGAGCAGATAATGGGACGTCAGGATAACATCGCCGCCGTCGATATGCACAGGGAGGACGGTGAATCGGTTATGAGGGATAAGATCGAGAGGGCGATCGAGGGGATGAAAGATAGGATAGAGGGAACGTTGATCCTGACCGATCTGTTCGGCGGAAGCTCCTGTACCCTTTGCCTCTCTATGAGCGGAGATATGGACGTCAAGATCCTCTGTGGCGTGAACATGCCGATGTTGTTGAGAGCTTTGACCTATAAGGATCTGCTTCCCCTGGATGAGCTGGCCGATAAGGTCTATCAGGCCGGACGGGAGGGGATAGTGGATGCCGGCGAGAGATTGAGGGAGGCATGCTTATCCTCGCTAGGATAGATGACAGACTTATACACGGGCAGGTAACGGTCGGATGGGCCAAACCTCTCAACGCCAACGCCATAATGGTTGCCGATGACGCCGGGGCGAAGGATGAGTTCCGCAGAGCGCTTATAACCATGGCCGCTCCCGCCGATATGGAGGTGGAAGTGCTTCCCATCGAGACGGCCGCTGTGGAGCTGAAGGAGGAAAATCTGAGGCCGAGGAAGCTCATTTTGTTACTCTCATCCCCTTCCGATGCCCTAAGGCTCGTCAAGGATGGAGCTCCTATCGGGAAGTTCAACATAGGTGGTCTTCATTTCGCCCCGGGCAAGAGAAAATACATGGATGCCCTGTTCCTGGACGAGCGGGATCTTAAGGCGATCAGGGAGCTTCTGAGCATGGGCGTGAAATTGGAGTATAAGCCCCTGCCGACCGACACCGGGGTGGATGTATCTGAGTTGATCCGGGAATGATGTCTCCGGCAGAGTTGGTCAAGATAGGACTCATCGGCGGTATCCTGAGCTTCGATTACGTCTCGGGGTTGAGGTTGATGCTCCATCAGCCGATCGTGGCGGCGCCGCTGACCGGTTACCTGCTCGGCGACTTCGGCTTCGGGGTTACCGTCGGCATATTGCTTCAGCTCGTGTACATAGGGGAGATCTCGATCGGGGCAAGCAGGGCTGATGATGTCGCCATCGCCTCCGTTGTCTCGGTCGCTTCCGGGGCCCATATGAACGTGGATGGGATCGCGGCGGCCTCCGTCGCCGCCGGCATCTCCTTCGGTCATCTGGGCGGGTTGGCCGATGTGTGGGTCACCAGATTGAACCCCATCCTCGTCAGGAGGATCGAGAGGCGAATTGAGCGGGGGAAATTCGGAGGGTTATGGTTCCCTCTGCTGATGGCGGCGGTAACGGTCTTTCTGATCTCCGGGGCGATCTCGACGATCGGCTCCTTGGCGACGGGTTACGCCTTTAGGCATCTTTTGAGCACTCCGCCTCGGTTCATGGAAATAGGTCTTATCTGGGGCGAACGGCTGATACCGGCCGTAGGTATAGCTGTTCTTCTCAACTCACTTCAGATCGGGTTTGAGAAGCTCGTCTTCATCATCACCTGTGTGGTGACCCTTTTAGCTCTTCCGCTGGTTGGATTCAGCGTCGGGATCGCCATCGGGATATCGGTCGCGGCGATCGTATCAGGCATTTGGATCGGGAAGGGCGGGGTATGAAGGGAAAGACGATCACCCTGTTGAGCATAATCCTGAGGGCCTTTCTGATACAACTGCCCTTTGATGCCAGAAGGATGCAGGGGACGGGATTTCTGTTCTCCATCTCGCCCCTGTTGAGAAGGCTCTACGCTGGGGATGACCTTGCGAAGGCCTATAAGAGGCATCTCGGCTATTTCAACACTCACCCGTATATGGCCTCTGTGGTTCTAGGCGCGGTCGCCGCGGCTGAGGAGAAAGGGGAGGCTGATAAGGCGATCGAAATGAAGAAACTGCTCGCCGCCCCGCTGGCATCCATCGGTGACGACCTGTTCTGGATGGCACTGAGACCCCTCACAGCTATAATAGGGCTTCAACTGCTGATCCTGGGTTATGCCTGGGGGTTCATCCTCTTTCTGGCTGCCTATAACCTTCCCCATATGTTCATCAGAACCGTTGGCTTTTACCACGCGTACCGATCCGGGCTGGAGGGGGTGGTGCGCGTGATGAGAAAGCTCAAACCCAAGAGAATTATCCTGTTCGCGGATATATCCATGGCCGCATTCCTCGGAACGATGGTGGGGTTGATACTCGTCAAGGGATACGTGATGTCCAATCTTATAGCCGGCTCTAGCATATTGGCGGCCACATCTTTCGTGATGATGCGTTTGATAGGTAAGGCCAGGATCTCAGCGCCTACCTGGGCTCTGATCCTGATATCGGCCTCCATACTCATCGCCCGGTTGGTGGAGATATGGTAAAGAGGGAGGTAACCATAACCAACTCGCTCGGACTGCATGCTCGACCTGCAGCCATGCTGGTTAAGGAGGCGAATAAATATCCCTGCGATATATACATCGCCAAAGGGGATATGAAGGTGAACGCCAAAAGCATCATGGGTGTCCTGATGCTGGCGGCCGGCAAGGGTACCGTGATCACGCTTATGGCGGATGGGGAGAGAGCGGAGGAGGCGCTCGATAACCTCGAACGGTTGATCAAAAGTAACTTCGATGAGGAGTGAAGATGGAGGTATTGACCGGAATTCCGGCATCTCCGGGGATCGCCATAGGAAGGGCGTTCCTGTTCCAAAACGATCCGAAGGCAAGACGCAGGTCTATAAATCCCCAGGAGATCGCCGAGGAGATCAGAAGATTAGAGGAGGCCGTCAGGATTACCAAGGA
>Ga0190363_1001757_pt1 | contig 12719 bp, 16 predicted proteins | sample 48721867_MG_FD_161272 | JGI IMG/M metagenome (GOLD analysis project Ga0190363, IMG submission 161272) | Hydrothermal vent microbial mat bacterial communities from Southern Trench, Guaymas Basin, Mexico - 4872-18-6-7_MG | ecosystem: Environmental > Aquatic > Marine > Hydrothermal vents >...
TCTTCACTTCCATTTGTACTATCTAAAATTTTACAATAAATGTAACCGTATGGTTGCGGGTTTCCCGCATTGTCTTTACCGCTAAATTTAATGCCAATCAAACTATTGGCCAAGCTATTCACGTTATTTAAACGTAGCTGTTCATCACCGTAAAGTTTAAAATACCCATAGCCGTCAACACTAAGATTCCCACCGATTTGCACATCTCCACCAATAGTTTGATCATCCGTCCTATGTTTTCCATCCCATAGATCCGCGTCTTTCCCCGTTAACGTGCTTGGAATATTGTCAAGGGGAACTAAACCATTATTATCCAATACGAGAACATTATTAGCCCCTGTTCCCGCATCGTGTCCATCTACTTTATCCGCGTCAATAGCCGGTAAATTTGCCTGTGGAACTAAACCGCTAGAATCTAAAGGACAATAACCGTTTGCAACACCTTTATTAGCTACTTTTTCAAGATCCGCACCTTCATATCCATCTACACTATCCGCGTCTTTCCCCGTTAACGTGCTTGGAATTCTATCTAAGCTAAGTGTCCCCGTAGTTATTTGCGAAGCATCTAAACTAACTTCATCTACCCCGCCACTACCATGATCCGCCGCGTGAAGCTTAGGATGCGTAGGATAATTTAAACTAAGCTTACTTTCAGCAATACCCGCCGCATCATCAACATGAACATTTTTAATTTTCTCAATGAAAAGCCTACGATCATAAATATCCGCGTTATATATTGCGGTTACACCGGCCGCAACATAAACCAAAGCAAGTAGAATATTATTAGCCGGTAAAGCCGGGGGAACCGGATCCGCCGCAGGAGTCCCAGGTGTAACATCAATTGTCCCCGCATCATTAATAACGACAATATCCCATCTATCGTAAGTTGCATCAGCAGGATCAACAGGAACCGTTGTACTAGTGTCTTTAGTTATTTCTGTAGCATTGATAATGGCGCTTCCAGCAGTAACAATAACATTCATATCTGGGGAACTGTTTTCCGTTACTTGTAAACCGCTTAAAACGCCCCAATGTCTCGCACCTAGTAGATCCGCGTTTCCTTCCGTACAATAATGTTTTTCACCATCTGAATAAACCATTTTAGGCTTCCTCCAATGTTAAACCTATTATTGGCTTTAGTTTTGCAAATTTCGTGAAACGGAAATGTCTATGGGATCTATCTATCCAGTCTTTTTCTAAGTTATAATTTGGACAAGGTTTTTGTTGGCAAGAATGTAGAAACTGGTATATTGGTATGAGTATTGGGATGTCTAAAGGTTCTAAAAATATGAATGAAACTATTGCATCTAGTTGAAAATCTTCTTTTAACTTTTGTAGAATACTAGGAGTGTGAATAAGGTGAAATATTTCATCTATGGTTAAACCTATGTTCACGGTGCTTATATTTTTCCCTAATATTTTCTTTAATTCCTCTATTTCTGCTTTTAATGGTGCATGTGGCATGATCCATAAGATTCGCTTAGTTTTTACTTTCCCGGTTTTGGGGAATAGTTCTTTTAGTTTATATGCTATGGGATCAATATTCTGTTTCATGTTTCGGCCTCCTCAAGGAATTTTGAAACTGCTATTCTAATTATTGTGGCTTTTGTTGCACCTACACGTTTAGCTATCTTTTCAATTTTATTGTACATTTCTTTTGGAAAAATAACAGTCATTCTAGGTTTTTCCTGTTGGCTTTCAGACATTTTTGATTCTCCAATTTTCTTGTTACCTTAGTAATAAGAAAGCACTTCTCAACATATAAGTGATGTGGTTACTAACAGGAAAACACCTATTAACCACTTGTTACCATAAGAGTTGTGACCATAATTGTGAAGAAAACCAGTAAACCAAAAATAAATGAAAAACAAAAACCATACAAACCCAGCAAACCAGAGAAAAGCGAACAAGAACATTAAGATAAAGAAAGGTAAACATAAAAACAAAATCAAGTTAACTTAATTTTCTTGGTTTTTGTTGTATGAGGCCCGTTTTTATGGTGGTTTTTTCCGTTTAGGGAAATAAAGGAATCCGATAAAAATGTTTTTGAAAATGTGTTTTTGGTTTAGTTTTGGAGGGTAGAGGGGTATTTGCCTTTTGATGTTGTTGTTTTTGGATGGTCCTCCTTGGGGATTTAGGTTAGTGTGGAGAGTAATTTTTTGGTTTTTTCTACATATGTTTTGAATTCTTCTGCTAGTTTGAGGTATCGTTTATGTTCTTTTTCTGCAAGGTTAGCTATGTAGTTTAATAGTATTGTTATGTCGTTTTCTGTAAGTTTTTCTCTGAGCCAAACATAATATTCATCTACCTGCGGTATTGATTGATAATAGTTGCCTTCTGGTATTGGTTTAAGTTTGCCCTCTATAAGCTGCGAGTATCGTTCTATTGTTGATATTGGTATTGATGCTAAGCCTAGTTCTGGTTTAGTAACTATGATACCATGATAGTGTTGATCTATTATTTGCCTTACAAGGAATTGATCCGATAATTTTTGTTGCCATTCTTCTAGTAACTCTTTATGTTTCAATATTGGTTTTATGTCTTTCTCGATTTCATGTAAAATCTCTCTGCTGGGATAAATGTATACGTCCTTGTTTTTTAGTTTTCCTGCGATTATCATTTGGATAAGAAGGGTTAAACCTGTTTTTGTTAGGGTATAATATTTTACTGGGAGCGGTTTGTCGTCTCTTAATTCTTCCCTTGAAACTTTAATTAGATTTTTCTCTAGTAGTTCTTTCATATAGTTGTGGATAGCTGAATATACTTTTTGTAGTTCCTTTTTTATTTCGTACCTGTTCATTTCTTTCTTGCGGAAAAGAAGTTTTAATATTTCTTTTTTTGTTTCATTAAGGTTGTATCTATGTTCTAAGGATTTTACAACTTCTATAAGTGCTTCAACCCTAAGTTCTCTGTATCTACTCATTTTATATCACCTAAAGATATATCTCTTTTTGATATACATATATTTTCTCAAAAGACATATATAAGTGTTATGGAATAGTTATTGATGGTGATATAAGTTGGCTAAACAAACAGAGAAGCAAAAGGCTCTGAGATATGATAAAAAATGGTGTATTCCGGTTACAGAAAAACTGGATGAGTTAGTTGAAAAGGCTGTTAAATTAGATGCTCATGTTTCTAAGGCTGATTTTGTTCGTGATGCTGTTAGAAGGATGCTTGAAAAAATGGGATTATACCCGTTACTGCAAAATGATGAAAAATAAAAGGAGGATTAGAAAGGTGGTAAACCCCGAAACTCTTGTTCGAAAAAGCCCTAGGCAAACAGGTGGAAACGGCTTAAAGTACCGTCAATTAAAATTAAAGGAAAAACCAGTTAATAAGTGTTTCGATGAGGGAAGTAGTGAATGTAAGGGTTCTAGGCCTTTTCTCTCATGTTTTGTTGGTAAAAATGTTTTAATTAGGCTTATGAATCGAGATGAGTTGATTGGTGTTCTTTTTTCTAACAATTATAATAAGTATGATGTTTTGCTGAAACAAGGATCCCGATTATATCTTGTTCCCAAGCATGCTATTGCCTATATCCAGCTAAGAGAACTGGTTCAAAGGAGGTAAAAACAAAATGGAAAAAGAACATATCCTCGAAGACCCGGAGAAAAAGAAGCTAATAGATAAACTTTTAGGATAGGTGATTAACTTGCAAAAAAATAGTATGGATATGGATCCTCTTTCGGGTAAACAAAAGAGTAATATTAATATAAGTTCTTCGGAGAAGGTTTTTGAGTTTGATGAGGGTTTGACTGCTGTCGTTGATTTTCAGGAAAACATTAAGGCTGTGCATCCTGCTATTGATGTTGTTAATGGTAAGGCTTATGTCGGTGTTTTTTTGGATACTACTTTTTACAAGAAGAAAAAAAAGAGGAAGAGAGATGAGGAAGAGGTTGAGATAATTGTTAAGCCAGCTCTATATCTTGTTACAAGTGATAGGAAGCTTATACCTGCATACGATGTTAAAACGCTTTTGGACCTTAAACTTAGATTAGCATATAAGCCCCTTCAATTCGAGGCAAGGTGGAGTAAGGAGGATATTCAAGCGTTTCTCGAAGGTAAACTAAATGTTACACCTAAGGAAGTTTTCCTAGAAGTTTTTAATACATGGAGAGAACACATTGATTTTCCAAATTTTTTAGATTATTTTTATCATGGATTTTGGAGTGTAGGAACATTTTTTGCATATTTGTTTAACACTTATGGTTACGATTATGTTGGCGGCGTCAAGAGAGCCGGTAAAACAAAGGTTTTAATGATGTTGGCGGCTCTTTGTTTCAACGCTTTTTTCAGCATGAACATGAGTATTGCGAGTCTTTACAGGTTGATTCAGAACGCTAGGGGAACATTGCTTATAGATGAGAACGAGAAGTTGAAGAACCCAGATAGGGCGTTAGAGTTTAGAAGTCTTTTACTCGCTGGATACAAGAAAGGTGCAAAAGTTTACCGAGTGGAGAAAACGAGAAGAGAGAAACAGGTTCCCGTTGCTTTTGATGTTTATAGTCCTAAGGCACTGGCTAATATTGGTGGGCTTGAAGATGTTTTAGAGGATAGATGTAAGGTTACGATTATGAAGAGAACTAAGAATAGGAAGGTAGCTAATAAGGAAGTTGATTTAAATGATTTAAGGTGGATGAAGCTTCGAGGAAAACTCTACGCACTATATCTTATATATTGGAGTGAGGTTAAGGAGTGCTATGATAAGCTTTGTGAACTTAGTGAACATGATGAACTTGTGAACTATCTGAGTGAGCAAACAAATATACCAAGTGAACTTGTGAACATGATAGGTTCCAGGGACCTGGAACTATGGAAGCCAATCTTCGCCTTAGCCATGTTTTTCGACAAGTATTGTGAACTTAGTGAACTTAGTGTACAAGTGAACTTACTGGAAATAAAACAAAAAATATTGTCCACGATAAAAAGTAGTGTTGTTACCAATAAGTTCACTAATTCATTAAGTTCACCAAGTTCACTACTAGAGTTAATGGTCCTACATGCCATCGAATCAAGCTATGAAAGACAGATTGAAAACATCACAGAGACAGGAGAATGTATTTTAGCTAAAGCTCTTGTAGAGCTTGTTAAGGAAGATGGATACTATAAGGTTAAGGATATCAGGTTGAAAATGGAGTCTTATTTTGACGAGGAGCAGAAATGGCTTAAAAACAGGTGGGTAGGTAGAGCTCTTAGACGTTTAGGCTTCACGAATAAAAGGAGAGTAGGGACAGGCTACGAATACTACTTAACAGTAGACGCTGTCAAAGATTTATGTGAACGTTTAGGAGTAGAAGTCACCGTTAAACCAGAAGACAAACAGCGAGATAAACAACAAGGGTTGGATAGTCCAACTGTGTCCAACAATTATGACTTTTCTAGTATTAAACAGCAATTATATAATTTCGTTAAGAATCATGGTCCTGTAACTTTGGATCAAGCAATTAAATTTTTAGAGTCACAGGGTTTGCAGGAAGAAGAAGGCTATAAGCTTATAGATAAATTAATGGAAGAAGGGAAGATAAAGCAAGTTGAAGATAAAGTTGGGAATGTTCATTTTATTGTTTCTTTGGAATCGGGAAAGGAACTTTTGAAAAATGAGAAACTTATGTTAAGTGTAATGTCGAATGGTGAGAAAGCTGGTTTTAAGGCTTGGCAATGGGGAGACCTTGAAATAAAAGGAAAGGAGATGGGGTTAACAGAAGAAGAGGTTAACAAGGCTCTTGAGGGGCTTAAAAAGAAAGGTTGGATTACTGATTTTATAAAGAACAATGTTACTTACTTTAAACTTCTGAAAGCAACATCTAAACCCAGCTTTAATAAAAATATGGGTGAAAACAGGAGTTTATGAGGTGTTTTGATTTGAGTATAAAAAATGAGAAGTTAATGGAGTTGATGAAAAAGTTTTGTTTCAGAGGGATATGTTCCTTTAAACCTATTAATGGGCCTTGTGATTTCACCGGTTATTGTCCTGTTGTAGAGTTTGTAAAATGGTTGGATGAAAAAGAAGTGTTGGTTTTCGAGGAGATAAAGGAAGCTTTCTCTTACATGGGAAATAATGTTAGAGTTTTATATGTTTATGATGTGAAGAATCCAGGTAAAGCTAAGTTGTTAAGGAACCGGCTTTATGGTTATCGACAAACATCTAAAACTAAGCTTGGCCCCGTAACTTATACTCATATGGGCCTTGTTAAAAAGGAAGATAGGGTTGATCAAAGCACGTTTATTGTAGATTTAGATAAAATTGGAAAAGTTGAGAAGTTTATGAGAGAAGCCGGGGCCAATTTTTCTAAGTTTTATGTTTTATTCCTAGAAGAGAAAAAAGGTGTAAAAGATGGTTAAACTTGAAAAAATCTATAGTGAAGCCGTGAAATTTGTTGAAGAAAAGTTTCCAAACGTAGATGAAAAAGAGAAGCGTATAACAATATTGGCAGTTATGAAAATGCTTTTAGAACTTTCAAAGCTTGAAGATTTGTCTACATCTAAGGTTCAAGGTGATATTTCTAAGATTCAGGAGATTTTCGGAGAAGATTATAGGAAAATTGCTTTGAAGTTTAATGATGAAGGTAGTGTGTCAGAAATTGTTCCTATAGGTTGGATTGGTGGAAAGTGGATTGAATTAAATGAGAAATTGAAAGTTGAAGGGTATAAGTGGATTTCAGATAAAAGAAAATCTAGATGGATTAAAAGGGAAGTTGAAAAAATTGAGTAAATCTTGTATTCAAACTCGAGAAGTTTTAAACGATTTTTCCAGTGATGTCAAGCCTAGAGTTATTTATGTTCGTTATTATGATCATCTTTTGTTTAGAAATATAAGAAAGGAAGATTTAACTTTGCCTATACGTGAAACTGTTGGTTGGCTTATATGGGAAGATGAAAATGCTATATGGATCCTTTGGGATAGAAGTTGTAAAAAGCTTCCCCATGAGAGGATCCAAGATAGAATTTCGGGCATACTCATATTAAAATCGTGTATAATAGAGATGAAAGAGGTAGAACTATTTGTTTGAAGCTAATTCTTTTTCGGTTTTTTCGATCCAAAGTTTTACAGCTTCTTCGATGGCTTTGCTTAATTGTCCTTTAGTTTTGCTCCATTTTTTGGCTATGAGTATTCTTAGCTTCTTTTCAAGATCATCTGGAATTATAGCTGTTATTTTACCCATGTTATGCACCTTATTAAATGATTATACCATTATGCTTATATATTTTAATAAGAATAAGAAGATAAGAGAATATACGAATATACGAATAAGGAGGAAATAACGTGAATAAAACATTTGGGAGAGAAATCTTAGAACTAAGCAAAACAAATACAAAACTGCTTTTAGAAAAACATAATTACGCCGTGTGGGAAATCCTAGGAACAAACAATGTTTTAATTGAAGTTTTCAGAGAAAGATACGGTAAAATATTGTCTCCAATGATGATTAAAATAGAGAAACCAAGGAGAAAACTAGAATGGGTTATTTTAGACTACATTATTAGGAGTTTAAAGAAAGGAACTCCACTAATACCTTTCACACTAGAACATAAGTCAACAATGAAATTAGCAGAGTTTCTATATAGATATAGAAGTAGAAGTGAAAAAAGTCTGTGGAATTATATTAGAGCACTTAGATCTTTCTGTGAGTGGACAAGAAAAAACCCTGATCAACTTATTGCTGAATGTTTCAATGATGATGGAAGCCTAAATCTTAAAAGGATACAGAAAACCGCGAAAATCCTTGATGAATTTTTAGGTGAACAAGAAGCTCTCGGATGTACACAACATTCATTATCAACCATATCGGCCTTTATAAAAACATTTTACAGAGTAAACGACATAACGTTAACTTTACCGGGAAAATATAGGATTGCGGTGACATATAGGGGAAGAGCAATTAAACCTGAAGAATTACAAAAATTAATTGAGGTTGCAGATTTAAGGGAAAAAGCTATGATAGCTATGCTTGCAACAGGAGGCTTTAGAATAGGAACGCTTTTAAAAATGAAGTATAGACATGTTAAGGAAGATTTAGAATCCGGTAAGGTTCCAGTTCACATACATATTGAAGCCGAATTAAACAAAGGCAAAGTTTGCGACTATGATACCTTCATAAATGAGGAAGCCGCTTACTACCTTAAACTCTACTTAGAACAGAGAAGAAGAGGAACAGAAAAACTTTCCCCTGAAACAATAACAGATGAAAGCTTCTTGTTTATAACGAAGAGAAAAAGAAGATCGTCATTAAGCTATGCTTCCTTTGAGAGAAGTTGGAAAAATTTGTTAACAAAGTTGAATTTAGATAAACATGTTGGGAGAATGAGAGAAATAAGGATTCACAGTTTAAGAAAATTTTTCAGAACTCAACTTGTAGCCTTAGGGGTCCCAACCGAATATGTGGAATATATGATGGGGCATAAATTAAGCACATATCACGATGTTCAAATGAAGGGAATAGAGTTTCTACGAAGTATATATGCTACAGCAAATCTACGAATATTCCCGAAACCGAAAACAACATTAACAGATGTGCTTAAAGAGATTATAAAGGCCAGAGGAGAAGATCCTTCAAAATATCTTAAAGAAGAAACCATAGCTGGGAGAACAATAATATCGGGGAAAGATGAAGCGGAAATCTATGCAAGAGCAATCTGGGAAATGCTTCGGAAAGAGATTGTGAAAAGTTTAAATACTATTCCAGAAGATAAGTTAAAGGTCTTGGTTAAACTCTGGAGTAGTATTTAAATATGCCAATTTTATTTTTTATCGGTTTTTCAAAGTTTTACCAGCGGTTAGTATTTTGGGTTTGTAATTTCTTACCAACCTTTTGATGTTAATCATGGTTCTCTAAGAGTAGGTAAGAAATTGAACTTGATATTGTCTATTTTGTTCCGTAGATCTTCCCTTTAAAATTAGACAATGTAAAGTTATCTTTTATCTATGGCTCCGAAAATAAGTTTTGTTCCTTCCCATTGTTTTATAGCTTCATTGGCAATATATAAAGCCATTACCGTGTCATCAAAATGAACATAAATTTGACTGAAATAATGCCATGATTCTGACAGTAAAATCTTACCAACCTTTTCGATGATGACCATGTTGATAAAGGGTTGGTAAGAAATCAGCTTTTTAACATTTATATTCCGTGGAACTAAAATGTCCGGATCGTTAATTTCCCTTGTATAGAGTTTTTTAGCGGAGAGGAGGCTGATAGTATTGGAAAAACTAAGAATGTCCGTTTTACCTTTCTTATATGGTGTCCTTAACAATTCTTCGAACCCAGCTCTTCTTAGATATTAATGTTATTTTAAAAAGAAAGTTTGCGGAAAAACTTCTATAAGATTTTTTCACATCTTGGATCCATTCATAAATCTTATTGAAACCGGATTCATCAATATAGGGTTCAAGTTCCCTTGGATCCTTAATTTTCTTTATAAATTCAACATAAACGTAGCAAAGAAAATTTTTGTTTTTAGGATCTCCAACATAAGCTTTAGCTTTCCCTATCTTTCTCCACATACGTAAAACATAAACATAACCTTTCTCAAACAGATGTTTCCGGGCCTCTTCGCTATTCAAAAAAATAATTGATCCCATATTTTTCATCTCAAAATTTCTTGTACTGATGTAACAAGATTTCAGGTTTCCTACCTTTCATCTACATGTTGCAAGAACTGGGAGAGAGGGGAGGAGGATAACGTGAATTAAAAATAGATTTGTTTTGATGGGCCAAGAAACCTGAAATCATAACTGTTTGATTAGATTTCACTAGAATTTGTCTCTTCTTTTAACATTCGGTAGGTTTGAAGATTTATCAAGGCCCTTTCAATTGCTCTTTCTATCTTAGAAACCGGATTTGGAACTGTTCTTGAAAACTTTTCTTTCACTGCTTGAGGCCATTTTTCACGGTTCCTAAAGATTTTAATTGCTTTCAAAACTTTTTCAGCAATTTCATCATTAACTATTGGTTGCTCAAAGAATTTTGGAATCTCATGTGGATACGTTGCGTTAAACACTTTGAAAAACTGTTTGGCTTCTTCCTCACCTATTTCATTTTCAAGACTCTTTATGTTAATGTTAAACTCTCTAATATCATTTAAAACACGTTTTCTAATTTCAAATGTTTCTCTAAAAGTTTTTCCACGAGGACCAGCTCTTAAAAACTTTAAATATTCATCTAAATTTTTTAGTTCAGTTAAAAGTCGGTTTAATTCGTAAACCAATTCTCTAAAAATTGCTTTCTTAGTCTCTAAATCTAAAGGATCTCTACTAAAAGTTTTGTAATGTGCTACTATTATTTTTACGGTTTTGTGGTTTCTCAAATACTCCCAATTAACTTTTCTCCTAAGTTCCTCTAATTTTTCTTTAAATGTAGGCAAATTTCAACCTCCTTTTTATTTGTTTCTTGGTTTTCATTGGTTTTTCACCATCTTAGAAAAGGGGTTCACTTGAAGCTACTGAATTTCATCAGTATCGGGCCGCTCATCATCAAATTTCTTCAAGTTTCAGTTCTATGAAATTGGTGAACCAAGAAAACCCTTTATCTACATTAAATTTTCTCTAAAGCTTTTTTAATAACTGTGAAGATAGATTTTTGTTCTTCACGTATAATGTCATGTTCTTTGAGCCAATTATAGGCTTGAGGCTTTGTCCAACCCTCACTTTTCGGGAAAACATAGGCATAAACTCTCCGTTTCCCCATGAAATTTCTTGAAGGGTTCCAATCACGTTTAAAATATCCTCTAATAACGTAAACAGAGCCTTCAAACCTATCTCTTATCAAAGTCTCCTCCGCAAAAATATGTCTTGGAGCTAGTTCATAGAAAAATTCACGTGAATTCTCCTTTACAACGGAGTTCTCTTCTTCTTTCACTCTTTTAATTATCTGTTTAAACAACTGATAACCTATATTGTTTTCTAATCTTCTTTTCCTCTCAGCTTCTTGGATCCATCTTCCAGTTTCCTCAGTTCTATCTCTTCTTTGAATTGTCCTATGAACTACATCTAAAATGTTTCTCTCAGGTTTAACTTCAAAGAACTTCCTTATTTCACCGGGAGGAGCATCTGTTAAATATATTTCAAACAGATCTTCATCGAAACCAGGTTTAGATGCGATAACAAAAACTAAAGGTAATCCCTGTTTTAACACGTTGAAAACATCTCTTCCGATCTCTGTATCGAAAACTTTAACCCTAAACATATCGTTTCTAATTTCTATAATTTTCCCTATGAGGTTTTTATCTTTTCGAGGGCCCCAGTAAACAAGGCCGTTAAAATCCATGTATTTCTTTAACTTTTTAGAAAGATTGATCTTTGGGGAAATGTTGTTTCTATATGTTTCAACTTCTAACACCATGTTCTTATCATAGATTTTAGATATAGGTAGTAAAGCCAAATATTTTGTTTCCAATGATCTACCTCCTATTAAATTTCTTTCTCCAACTCTAGTTCCAAGTCGTGTTTCTCAATTCTAGATCTAATTATTTCAGCTACCATTATGGCAATTACAACTAAAGCAACAGCCAAAAAGAAGGCAAATAACCATTGCAATTTTTTAGGCTCTTCTATTTTCGACATGTTTAGGAAATTTGTATCAGTTAAAACTGTTTTGAGAGCCTCTTTTACTTGAAGTTTAACGCTTGTAAACCTATATCTAAAATAGGTTTTTTCAAGTAAAAGGCCTGTTTCATTATCCACAACGTATTTTGCATATATCTGCTCCGTGTAATTCCCTTTATATCCATTTATAACCCCAACAACAACTGTTCTATTTAAATTTTGATAAATATAGTTTTGGAAGTGGGTTTCAAGTTGCGTTATGTTTTCTATTAGGCCGCTTAACCCTAAAATATAGTTTTTAACCGCGTTTTCCACATTTTTAGCGTTAAAAAAGTAGGGGAGAACTGAAAAAACATTTGGAAACTCACTTAAACTAATGTTAACATTGAATATTGCTGAACCGCTTTCTTTAAGAGAGTTGTTTTCAAATTGCTCTGTGAAAACATGGATTTCAACCTTAAAATAGCCGTTTTCAACAGTTGAATTTCCAATTTTAACGTATTCGTTTTTCTGAAGAATAATTAAGCTTCCAGTTTTATTTCCAGTCGAAGTATAGTTATACCATAATCCCGATTTAACAGTTGGAAAATAAGCTTCTACTATAGGTGTCCTTGATGTATTCACGGAATAAATGTTTAAGTACATTAAACTAACGACTAGCAAACTTAACAACAAACCTTTCAACTTCATTGCAACTTCTCCTCAAAAGTTTTTAACTTCTCATATATTTTTAAAACAAGTTTACCTGCTGCCAAAGCAATTTTACCCACATCTTTACCGTATTCTCTCTCCAAAACTAAGATATGCTCAGGTTCTGCACAGTTAGGTTTACCGCAAACAGGGCAAATAAGTCTCCCTTCAGAATCTCTAGGTGCTTTTTCCTTAAACACTTCTCCCTTTAAGACTCCTATTATTTCTTCTTCAGTATCTCCAACTTCTGGAGAAAACTGGTTGTAACTTCCATCAACATAAAGATTACCTGAATTAGTTAAGTACATTTGCTTTGTTTTCGATCCGTTTCTGTAAAGCCACCATTCAAACTGAGCGTCTTCACTTCCATTTGTACTATCTAAAATTTTACAATAAATGTAACCGTATGGTTGCGGGTTTCCCGCATTGTCTTTACCGCTAAATTTAATGCCAATCAAACTATTGGCCAAGCTATTCACGTTAT
>Ga0190363_1001758_pt1 | contig 12707 bp, 12 predicted proteins | sample 48721867_MG_FD_161272 | JGI IMG/M metagenome (GOLD analysis project Ga0190363, IMG submission 161272) | Hydrothermal vent microbial mat bacterial communities from Southern Trench, Guaymas Basin, Mexico - 4872-18-6-7_MG | ecosystem: Environmental > Aquatic > Marine > Hydrothermal vents >...
ATTGTCGATGCTGCCGCTGGAGAAGTCGTCAAGAACAACCACTTCGTTTCTTTCAATTAACCGGTCAACAAGGTGTGATCCTATGAATCCGGCTCCCCCTGTTACGAGCACACGCTTACCTGATAGCATCGTCATCGTTCACCTGCCACTTTAATCGCACCGACGAGTTTGGTCCAAGCATGCTACCCGGAGAGAAAACTATTCCTGGGCCTATAACAGAGTTGTCCCCTATCACGACGCCGAAGGTTTTCCCGTCCCCTACCGCCCTTACCCCTGACCCTATTTTGCAGTCCTCTCCTATCACACTATCAGTGATGAATGCATTGTTCGATATGAATGTGCGAGACATTATTATCGCATTCTTTAGAGTTACGTTTTCTATGAGGCGGACGTCTCCTCCAATGTCCACGTTTGGACCGATGATGCAACCTGGCCCTATTTCACATTTATCCCCTATGACTACAGGGCCGAAGATCCTAGCTCCTTCATATATTATGCTGTCGCGTCCTATCTGAACCGGACCACGGATCTCCACGTTTTTCTGGACTTCACCTAAGACGTAGAATTCTGAGAGTTCTGAGAGGAACTTCTGGCTTGCTTCTAGAAGGTCTGTTGGCCTCCCAGTATCCTTCCACCACTTCTTGGTTAGGTATCCGTAAACCGGGTAGCCACGTTCCACCATGAGCTGGATAGCATCAGTTAGCTCGTACTCCCCCCTCCAAGACGGCTTTAAGTCGTCTATGCACTCCCATAGCTCATGTTCAAAGATGTATAATCCGGCAATTATAAGATTTGACGGGGGGACTTTCGGCTTTTCCACTAGTTTCTCAACTCTGAAGCCATCCACGACTTTAACTACTCCGAAGGGAGTAGGGTCGACTGCTTCCGAGACTGCTATGGTTGCCTTAGCTTCTTTTTTTAAGTGGAAGGAGATCATATCCTTTAGATTTAGCTTGAGTAGCACGTCACCTAGAACAGTTACGAATCTTTCCTCTCCTTTAAGGAGGTCTTGGGCTGCTGAAACGGCGTGAGCCAGTCCTAGGGGCTTTCGCTGTTCAACATAATCTATGTTAACGTCAAAGCGGGAGCCATCTCCAAAGTAATCCATTATGAACTCGCTTTCAGAGCCAACAACTATCACGATATCCTTTATTTTCCCAACTCTTAGAAAGTTTATTATGTGTTCTAAGATTGGCTTGCCGGCTACGGGAAGCATGTGTTTTGGACGGGTGAAGGTGAGGGGGCGCATGCGAGTACCCTTACCCGCAGCCAGTATTACGGCTTTCAAGACGAACCCTCAAGCCTTCTTGATAGAAGGTGTTAGTTAATTCAAAAATGATTTCAGGTATAAAAAAGTTAATAGTGTTTGCTTGAAGTGAAATTATGATGGAGGAGTTGCATTGGACTGGAGGGAGCTTGAAAGGTTAGATTCGACAGGAATGAAGGAAGCCATCCTCCTACAAGGGGAGAGCGTTAAACAGTCCATAAAGGAGTCATATAAGAAAGTTATCGAAGTTGCCGAGGGCGTCACCTTTAAGAAAGTTATTATGACTGGGGCTGGAGACAAGTACCTTATACCTATGATTACCGAATTCCTATGGGATGCATTCTCAGGGATACCTGCCAAAACGGTTCACTCTAGAATGCTGGCTGACAGCCCGCCGAGATGGGTTGACAGCGAAACCCTAGTGATATTACTCTCTCAGTCGGGAACTACGAAGGATACCTTAGACGCGATGGATGTCTGCTTATCGAGAGGAGCTATATGCGTAGCAATAACGAACAGATGGGAGAAACCAGAGAAGAGGTCTCTTTTAGATCTGGAGGAAGAGGGAGGCTACGTTATTCGCACCAGAACCAAGCCGTACCCAGAGAAGCCCTTACCATCCACCGGAACCTTCCACTCCACACTCGCGGTTTTAAACATTTTAACCTTAGAGTTGATAGCAAGAGAAAGCGATGGGAATGCTTCGGTGGAAGACGCGTTGAGATATCAAAAGAACGTCGTGCCAGATCTAATAGACCGGCTTAGCGGGTCTAACAGGATGATAGACTGGGGTAAGGCGGCGGCGGAATGGGGAGTTAAGTATGTAGATGAAATGTTCTATGTAATGGGAGACGGTGTACGGTATCCTATAGCTAGGAAGCATGCTCTCATCATGCTTATGGAGGGAGTAAAAGCAGACGCTTGCGACGCCAGAATGGAGGAATTCGTCCATTCCCTCATAGAAACGCTTGAAGAGGAGAATAGAAGGAAGAAGCCGCTCATAGTACTCAGGCCTCCAGAAGGCTGCAGGCAATCCTTGGAGACCTTCCAGCTTGTCAAGAAGCTGTGGACGCGGCAAGCGGGAGCCGAGAGAATGCTTGAAGTCTCGCCAAGCCAAATAGACGAAAGAGCTAGGTTTCCTCCCGATAACGTGGGCAACCTCTTAACACCCTCAATATACATGATACCATTAGAGTGGCAAGCGTATTACCTTGCACTTCTAAGAGGGGTAGACCCAGGCGTGTCAAAGCTAGTTGGGAAGGTAAGAAGTGCAGACGCACTTTCAAAAGTATGAATAGTTTAAGCATAGAAGGCTAAAAAGACGTAACCATTTCAGAATAAGTACTTGCTTATCTCTTTTTCAAGCAAACTTTAGATGGATCTGAAGAGAAGGAAGACGTCGTTTTGAAGCCATCGGGTGGAAAACTACTTTAACGGCACATACATTGATGACCGGGTTGCCCCGACCCCTGGTGCTCCATGTTTAACTTGTTTACATGTAATAGAGAATTCGCCTAGGTAATGCCCTATCATTTCAGGTCTGATCTCTATGGGTATGAACTCCTTACCATTGTAAACAGCGATCGTTAGACCCACCATTTCCGGTAGAATTATCATGTCTCTGTTGTGCGTCCTCACAACAACCTTTTTCCCTTTTTTAAGCGCCCTTTTGGCTCTCCTGATCTTCTCTAAAAGTTTCTTGTGTCTTGGCGGGAGCCCTCTGGTTAGGCTTCTCCTCTGCCTTGCCGGAAGCAGGTTTATGAACTCATCCATAGGCATCCTTTGAAGCTCTTCAAGTGTATAACCCTTGTAAGTGAATTCTCTTGGCATTTTATCCTTTCACCAATCCCGGTACTCTTAATTTCCAGTTACTTTAAAGGGATTTAAAAGTTTAACTACCGAGAGTGAAGCTGAGAGGTCTCGTTTTATAAATGGTTAAAGGTGGAAGAAATTTATTTCATCATAAATCCGTGATAATGCTTAAAAGGAAATGCTGCGTGGTGTTGGGTGACTGTCCGTAAGAGATGGGGGGTTCAGATGCAACGAGTACTGGTCACGGCTGCTTTGCCCTACGCTAATTCGGATCTTCACCTTGGCCATGCATTTAGCACCTACATTCCAGCCGACGTGTACTCCCGCTTTTGCAGGTTAAAGGGTTTAGATGTAGTTTTCGTTTGTGGCAGCGACGAGCATGGAACCCCTGTCTCTGTCGCCGCTAGGGATGCTGGACGCACTCCTCTAGAGCACGTTAACTACTTCAGGGAGAGGCAGCTCAGGGATTTAAAGGACTTGGAGGTCTCCTTTGACAATTACCATCGGACGCATAGTGAGGAAAATAGGAAGCTCACCGAGGAATTCTTGATTAAACTTAGGAAGAACGGATATATTTACAAGAAGAGAGTTAAACTTTTCTATTGTGAAACCGATAAAATGTACCTCCCCGACAGGATGATTAAGGGTCGCTGTCCTTATTGTGGAGCGAGGGAACAGTACAGTGACTCATGTGAGGTTTGCGGAAGGACTATTGAGCCGGGAAAGATCCTTGAACCATACTGTGTTTTATGTGGTAGTCCTCCATCGGAGAGGGAGGAGGAACACTTCATCTTTAAGCTGAGCGCTTTTTCTGAAAGGCTCCAGAGCTGGCTTACCTCTAAGAGGCGAGAGGACTTCCCAAGGGACGTCGTCAACTACGTTGTACAGTGGATTAGAGACGGGCTTCAGGACTGGGATATAACAAGGGAGGATTACTGGGGTTTCAGGTTGCCATATGATGACGCTAAGGAGAACCAGTATGTTTACGTTTGGTTTGACGCTCCTTTGGGGTATATTGCGTCAACCATAAATTGGAGTGAGAGGACGGGGAGAAACTGGAAGGACTACTGGATGGGAGACTGCTTAATAGTGCATTTCATAGGGAAAGACATCGTTTATCATCACCTCCTCTTCTGGCCTGCCATGCTGATGGGAGTCGGCGACTACACGCTTCCGGGAAAGTACGTTGTAAATGGGTATCTAACCCTTGAAGGGAGAAAAATGAGCAAAAGTAGAAGATGGCTTATTCCATTGAGGCACGTGCTCGACAGGTTCCCGGCGGACTACATTAGATTTTACTTGTCTTCTAAAGCGTCTAATAGTGTAAGTGATAACGACTTCAGCTGGAAGGAGTTCATGGGCAAGATTAACGGGGATCTCGTGGACAACGTGGGAAACTTTGTCCATCGTGTTTTAACGTTTATTTCAAGGTGGTTTGAGGGAGAAGTCCCTGAGCCTAGAGAGCTAGACGAGAGGGATAAAGAGTTCTTGTCTGAGGTCAGGAGGATGGTGGAGGAGGTGGAGGCAGAGTACGAGAAATGCGACTTCTCAAAGGTAATTAGGCGTATTCTTGAAGCATTCAAAGCTGCAAACAGCTACTTCACCGTCAAAGCCCCTTGGGAAGCGGTGAAGAAAGGAGGGGATGCAGCCACCCCCCTCTACATCTGTGCAAACTTCCTTTACTCAGCTGCAATATGCCTTTACCCTATTATACCAGCATCAGCCGAGAAGATATTTGAGATGATGAACGTAAAGCCGGGAAACTGGGATACCGCCAAGGAGCTCAGCGTGAAGGCAGGACACAAGATTAACAAGCCGAAACCACTCTTTAGAAAGATGACGGAGAGAGAAGTAGAAGAGGAAATAAAAGCGTTGGAAGAAGGGAGGATCGCTATAGAGTAGCGGAGCACTTAAAAACAGAGGTTCACACGACTTTAAAGCTGCCATGATCCATACGGCTACCTGAGGTTCCTAATAAGTGGAAGGTTATTTGCTGAACAGCTTGCATTCCGGTACAGAACAAGATGGGAGTGCTTAAAGAAAAAACTTGGAGGAAAATAAATTAGAATGGTTAAATAAACACGAAAAATTTAAAGGGGTCTCATTTGAGGGGTTAGAGAGATTAAATTATAGGAGATGGTGGATCTTGGTTCAGACTCAGAGAGGAGAAAAATATGAAATTCGAGACCTAAGCTTAGCGTCAGAAGGGAGGAAAGCTATTAGATGGGCTGAAAACCACATGCCTGTTCTACGGATGATCAAAGAGAGGTTTTCTTCAGAAAGGCCGTTAGAAGGAGTTGTTGTCGGGGCATGCTTGCACGTCACGAAGGAGACAGCCGTTCTAGTTAGGACGCTGCGTGCTGGGGGTGCCGAAGTATACTTGTGCGCGTCAAACCCGTTATCAACGCAAGACCATGTCGCAGCTGCGCTGGTTGAGGATGGAATCCACACCTTTGCATGGTATGGGATGGATACTGAAGGGTACTATAGAGCGATAGGCAACGTGATCAAGGCTAAGCCTAACGTGACGTTAGATGACGGAGCAGATCTTGTTTCAACGATAGCTAAGCTTAAACACGGAGAGAGCGGAGCGGAAGTGGAGATAGTTAAGGGAGTTATTGGAGAAGAGGGGAACTGGTGGAGTAGTGTTTGGGGTGGAGCTGAGGAGACGACTACTGGAGTTATACGTCTTAGAGCCATGGCTGAGGAGGGCACTCTTCCTTACCCGATACTTGCCACGAACGACACCCCCACAAAATGGGAAACCTCCCTTTAGAGGGGCCCAAATTCGATAATATATGGGGGACCGGGCAGTCCACACTTGATGGCATAATGAGGGCGACGTCGGAGCTAATAGCAGGTAAGGTTGTCGTGGTGGCAGGGTATGGCCATTGCGGACGCGGAATAGCTCTCCGCGCTAAGGGTCTCGGCGCTAGGAGGGTTATAGTAAGTGAGATAAACCCTCATAGGGCTCTCACCGCAGCTCTTGAAGGAATAGATGTAATGCCAATGCATAGGGCAGCTGAAATAGGCGACATATTCATCACCGCGACTGGATGTAAGGATGTGATAAGGAAGGAGCACATGGAGAAAATGAAGGATGGGGCGATCTTAGCTAATGCAGGACATTTTGATGTGGAGATCAATATAAAGGACTTGGAGGAGCTCTCCGTTAAGAAGGAGGAGATACGTCCTAACGTTGAGGAGTACACGTTAAGAAACGGTAGAAGACTTTACTTACTTGCCCAAGGACGACTAGTAAACCTTGTCGCAGCTGAGGGGCATCCCAGCTCGGTAATGGATATGAGCTTCAGCGACCAGGCGCTGGCTGTCGAATGGATCGTTAAAAATAGAGAAGAACTTGGGAAGGCTGGAAACGTGGTGCTAGACATACCTAAGGAAATAGATATGACTGTAGCAGAATTGAAGTGTAAGGCTCTTGGTATAGAGCTTGAAAGACTGACGGAGGAACAGGTGGCTTACCTGAAGGGTTGGAGAGAAGGGACGGCGTGAAAACTGTGTGGACGGAAAAGGCTATATAGGTATTTTTAGGAGGGCATTTTCTTTTCCTCTGTTAAAGCTTTAAGAGGAGTCTCTCGAGTCTTTAGACATCAAGGACTAGCCTAAGTAAGCGGTTAAGCGAGTGATGGTGATGAGCGTGAGGAACAAGTACTCCATAGCGGTTTTTGAGCTGGTGGCGGCGTCGCTGATATGGGGGGCTTCGTTCCCAGCCGTTAAGGTTGGACTGGAATACTTAGACCCGTACACCTTGGTCTTTCTCAGGTTCCTTCTTGCAGCAGTACTTCTAATTCCAGTAGTCAGATTTCGAGGAACCGAAGGGTTTTCTCTTGCAATGCGTAAACGTGAAGTTTTAGTCCTCGGCTCTCTAAACGCCGCAGCGTTTCTAATGCAATTTGTAGGGATGGAACATACGGCTGCAGGGTTAGCTTCACTACTTGTTAACGTTAACGTTGTAGTTGTGGCGGTGCTTTCATTCTTCTTTCTTGGGGAGAAGATCGGAAAAAGAATGGGGGTAGCCATAGCGTTAAGCCTTATCGGGGTGGCATTGCTAACAATTGTACCCCACATTGGTAAGCCTTTCTGGATCGGTGAACTTTTAGGTAACTTGGCAGTTTTATCTGCAGGCGTCATCTGGGCATTTTACATAGTTTTATCGAAGAAGGTTTTGACGATGAATAGCCCTGAGAGATTTTCACAGTTAGACTTAACGTTTTCAGTTATAATTTACACGGCGCTCGTCTTAGGAGCCGCCGCTATCCCCAAACTTGTAACTTTGAGAAACGCCGTGTTGATAGCAACTCTTCCAGTCATCGTTGTGGTATTTTTCATGGCGGTTTTCTGCACTATAATAGCTTTTATACTCTACTTCAGAGGTATAGAGTTCGTCCCCGCATCTGCTGCCGCAGTCATATTTCTTCTAGAGGTAGTCTTCGCATTCATAGTCTCCGTCCTGTTTTTAGGTGAAGAAATGACGGTGCCTACGTTAATTGGTGGAGTTTTAATTGGAGTTGCTGTTTACCTAGCATCGGTCACGGATGCTGAAGGTTAAACCGTTGAGGAACTGTAAATCGTTGGGTCAGAGCCGATGGATTCCAGGAAAGCACGTTTCCGCCTCACGCAGCTTTCACAAGTGCCACAATGTACCGGTTTTCCATCGTCTGTTAGCCCCTTGGGGTTATAGCATGAGTTTGAGAACTCAACTGGAACGTTGAGATCACCGGCAAGCAAGCAAATTTCCTTTTTACCCATGGAGATGAGGGGAGCCTTTAAGTTCACACGCGCCTTAAGCGTTGACATAGCAAGCACAGCATTCATTTTCTCAACGAAAGCGAGAGAATTATCGGGAAAAGTTTCCGCTTCCTCCCTGTTAAACCCTGTAATTATGTCTACTTCCCCGCCGAGTGTTTCAGCGTACGCCGAAGCCACCGCTATGAAGCAGAGGTTCCTTGCGGGAATCCAGACGCTCCTAGCGGTCTCCCTTAGTTTTCGAACGTTTTTCAGGTCATACATTTTCGGCTCTGGAAGAGCACTTTTTCCCTCAATTAAAGCCGACCCTGACATCTGGGAGAATGTTCGAAGCCATGGAAGATCAATAAATATGGTTTTTTTAACGCCGGCTAGGGACGAAATCTTTTCACAAACCTGTCTTACGATCCTTTCTTCCCTTGAGCCGTAGAGGAAGGTTAATGTGTGTAGTTCATCGTATCCTCCTCTTTTTTTAGCCCACCACAGGGCAACCGAGGAGTCTAAACCGCCGCTTAGTAAGATAACACCGAGCATTTTTTGAGTGCCCCCTAGAGTCAACATTAATAGTTCTTTCAGGTGAATTTAAACATGGCTTTGACGAGGCGATGAGGAGGGAGAAACATTTACCCCTTAAGGAAAGTTCTCGAGAAGGTCGCAAGGGGAGAGTTAGGGTTAGAGGAGGCTGAACGGATAGTTCGAGCGTTTCAGGTCATGGAGTTAAAGGAGATAGCTAAGATAGATGTTGGGAGGGAACACCGTTCAAGCGTTCCGGAGATCGTTTACGCTACAGGTAAACGTTTAATGGACCTTTTAGAAATAGCAAGAAAAGTTGTTGAGGAGAAAGGGTACGTTGTGGTTACGAGGTGTGACAGGGAGAGCTTGGATGCTTTAATAAAAGAGTTTTCAGCTGAAAAGTACCGGAGGAAAGTTATAGAGGAGGTAGGCACCATCTACGTCCAGCGAGATGATTACAAACCTCCAAGAACAGGCGGGAAGGTGGGCGTTCTAACCGCTGGAACGGCTGACATACCTGTAGCAGAGGAAGCAAAGCTAGTAGCTGAATGCATGGGATGTGAAGTTTACACAGCGTACGATGTGGGTGTGGCAGGGATTCATAGGCTATTCGAACCGCTGGCGCAATTTGTAAAGTCTGGGGTTGACGTTATAGTCGTCGTAGCAGGCATGGAGGGAGCTCTACCATCCGTGGTGGCGGGTTTAGTTGACTTACCGGTGATAGGGGTCCCTACAAGTACAGGTTATGGGCTTGGAGGAGGAGGGATCGGGGCTCTGATCTCTATGCTTCAATCATGTTCTCCTGGACTTGCTGTTGTAAACATAGATAATGGGCTTGGAGGCGGGGCGATGGCAGCTATAATCGCTAATAGGATAGCTATGTTTAGGGAAGGGAGGAGACATGCAGAAGACCGTTAAAGTCATAGTGGATTGTTCTATTGCGGGGATATCAGGGGACATGTTTCTTGGTGCAATGGTCGAGTTAGGAGGAAGCAGGGAGAAGCTTGAAACCCTGGCAGGGATACTTCCAAAGATAATGAAATGTAAAGATGTAAGGGTGAGTGTTAAAAAGGTTAAGCGTGGAGGAGTGGCGGCGACCAAAGTAGAGTTGGTGTTAAAGGAAAAGCTGGGAATACGGGGTGGCGAGCTGATGGATATAGTGGAAAGGGCTGTAGGTGAGCTTGGGTTATCGAAACGTGCAGCTGATATTGCTATGGACTCTGCAAGGGCGCTCATCCGGTGCGAAGCGAAGATTCATGGTGAAAGCGTAGAGGACGTACACCTTCACGAGGCAGGTTCTGCAGATACCGTTTTTGACTTGGTGGGAGCCGCACTCCTATGTGACGAACTACACTTAACGGAAGCAGACTGGTTTACAACCCCCGTTGCCGTGGGAGGGGGGCGAGTGTCGTTTTCCCACGGCTCCCTTCCAGCTCCTCCCCCAGCAGTTGTGGAGATAATTAGAGAGAACAAGTTAATTATGGCTGGCGGTCCTGCTCCTTACGAGCTGGCGACTCCGACAGGTGTAGCTATATTGGCAGGTTTAAAGGCTAAGTCCTCACCATACATGCCCATGGTTGCCCCTTTAAGGGTGGGGTATGGGGCAGGCGAAAGAGAACTGGTGGAGGTTCCTAACGTTCTAAGGGTGATCGTCGGTGAGGAGGTGGAAACCCATGGAGACGACGTTTACATTATAGAGACAAACTTGGATGATGTTCCAGGGGAGGTTATCGCGTACGCTATGGATGCGCTCTTCAGGGCAGGAGCAAAGGACGCTGTAATTATTCCTGTGATCGCTAAGAAGGGGAGGCCGGGCTGCATAATCCAAGTTCTGAGCCCACCTGAGAAGTGCATCGAGATAGCCAAGGTATTAATTAGAGAGACGGGAACTCTGGGGGTTCGAATACACCACTCTAAGAGGCTTATCTTAAGCAGAGAAACAGTTAAGGTTGAGTTTGAGGTGGAAGGAGTTAATTATCCTGTCAGGCTTAAGATTGCACGAGACAAGAAGGGGAATATCATAAGGGTTAAGCCCGAGTTTGAGGACTTGAAAAGAGTCGCAGAGGCTACAGGTAAGGCTTTAAGATGGATTGTTGAAGAGTTTAACAAGAAAACTGGTTTTAAAGAGGGGGTCGGTTAAGTATCGTCGTCATAAAGTTTAAAAGGTTCTTCTCGATCATTCTCTGAAGACAAATCTTGAGAGTGGTGAAAGTGGATAAAGAAGAGGTTATGCGGATCTTGAAGAAGCTTAATGACCCGGAATACCCGATGTCCATTGTAGACATGGGAATAGTTACGGAAGATGATGTCTCGATCGAAGAAGATAAGGTTACTATAACGTTTACTCCCACATCGCCAGTATGCCCCATGGGGAGTATCATCGGTGTTATTATAAAGAAAGTTTTGGAGGATAAGCTGGGGGTTAGAGCTGAAGTTAAAGTTCGTCCGGGAAGCCACATTAACGAGGAACTTATAAATAACATGTTAAATGACAAAGCCAAGTATGACCAAGTCGTTAAGCAGCTTGAGCAGAGCGGACTCTTAGAAAGATGCTACGTTGGATAAACTAGGCAGCTTAAAGGGGAAGGCGCCAACATAACTTTTTATTATTACTTAAGTGAAAGATTGTGTTTTCTCCCATTGAAAGCGTATTTCGAGTAGGGGAGGGATCAAGTTTTACGGAGTGGCTGCTTTTAAGGGTGAGGTAAACTCTTTAAAGCGTTGAGGAGTCCTTTGTAAGACCCGGTGTTTTTTGAGGAGGGTGAAATGTTGATTGGTTGCTTGGAGGGAAAAGATCTTATAACGACTCAGGAATGGCGGGTCGAAGAAATAGAGGAAGTTTTAAAGCTTGCTGCGGACGTTAAGAAGCATCCCGAAGAATATTCCGATGTTTTAAGTGGTAGGTCTTTGATCATGCTCTTCTTCAACCCAAGTACCAGGACGCGGTTATCGTTTGAGATTGGAATGACGCAGCTTGGTGGACACGCAATCTACATGCCTGCTGATTCAGGGTGGATTGGTAAGGGTTCAGAGTCAATTAAGGATACGGCATCCGTGATGGCACGCTACGGAGATGCAATATCGATAAGGATATTCCCAAACGTTACAGGGTGGAATTACGGTGAGAGTAATAGGGTGGTCAGAGAGTTTGCCCGGTGGGCGGACGTGCCCGTGATTAACATGGAATGCGACATGTTCCATCCATGCCAAGCTTTAGCCGATATAATGACCGTCAAGGAGAAAAAGGGAAGGTTAAACGGAAGGAAGTTTCTATTAAGCTGGGTTTATCATCCCAAGCCTCTGCCCTGCAGCGTTCCAAACTCGGCGCTTTTAATAGCGACACGGTTCGGGCTTGATGTGACGCTTCTTCACCCCAAGGGGTTTGAGCTAGACGAGCAAATCATGGAGTGGGCGCGGAGGAACATTGAGGAGTCAGGAGGAAGCCTCGAGGTTACTGACAGCCTTGAGGAGGCTTACGATGGAGCAGACATCGTTTACGTCAAAGCATGGGGTTCCTTAAAGTATTACGGAAACCCTCAAGAGGAAAAAAGGCTAAGGGTTAAGTTTAGGGATTGGACCTGCAACGAAGAATTAATGGAATTGGCAAGGAAGGACGCGATATTCATGCACTGCCTACCCATAAGAAGGAACGTGGAGGCCACGGACGGGGTTATCGACGGGGCTCACTCGGTGATCTACGACGAGGCAGAAAACAGGCTGCATGTCCAGAAAGCGGTGCTAATGTCGGTTATTTCAACGTAAAACATACTGTATGGTTTTTGTCAGTATGTTTATTGCTGCAAGATACTCGCTTACTAGTATGTTCTCGTTTTCGGTGTGTTCTAAGGAAGGGTCACCTGGACCATAGCTGACAACAGGAATGTTAAACCATTTTCCTATGAGGTTCATGAAGCATGTCCCGGTCTTCTTTATGTACCCTACATTTCCTCCTATTTCCTTTATAGATCTTTCTAAGGCTTCAACAACCTTGGAACGCCTGTTTGCCCTGAACCCTTCTATCTGGCTTAAAACGCTCCATGAGACCTTCACTCCACTTGCTTTCTCGAAGCTTTCTATAACCTTGCGGCTTTCACCCAGCAAGCTCGCTGAGCTGACACTTGGGGGAAACCTTACGTCCACGTAAAGAGAACAGTTTCCTGGAACAATATTCGGCGCGCTCCCTCCCTGAAGAAGTGTTAGATTGGGAATTACCGAGGAAAAACGTGATTTAGCGTCCAGCCTTATACGCTCCTTCAGCTTCTGCCAGAGTTCAAACGCCTTTTCAATGGAGTTTTCATGCAGCCAAGAGCAGGCAACGTGTCCACTAGACGAATGGACATTTATCTTT
>Ga0190363_1001759_pt1 | contig 12701 bp, 7 predicted proteins | sample 48721867_MG_FD_161272 | JGI IMG/M metagenome (GOLD analysis project Ga0190363, IMG submission 161272) | Hydrothermal vent microbial mat bacterial communities from Southern Trench, Guaymas Basin, Mexico - 4872-18-6-7_MG | ecosystem: Environmental > Aquatic > Marine > Hydrothermal vents > Microbial...
TACTCTGAGGTTGATGTTCCGCCTTTCGACCGTGCAGCCATGGACGGCTACGCAGTAAAAGCAGCAGATACTTTTGGAGCCCGAGAGGATAAACCTGTTAAATTGAAGATTATTGGTAAAGTTAAAGTTGGGTTCAAACCTGAAGTTCATGTTAATAGGGGTGAAGCGGCTGAAATAGGTACTGGAGCTCCCATGCCAAGTGGTGCCAACGCTGTAGTTATGGTTGAATATACGGAGGAAGATGATGGTTATGTTAAAATTTTTAAGCCTGTTGTTCCGGGTGAAAATGTTCAACCCGCTGGTTCCGATATTATGGTTGGCGAACTTGTTCTTAGAGAGGGCCAGTTGCTAACTTCTAGGGAAATTGGTGTTTTAGCTGCAATAGGTAAAGTTAGCGTTAAGGTTTATCGTAAACCAAAAGTTGCAGTAATTAGCACTGGAGATGAAATTGTTAAAGCTGGAGAAAAACTTCCATATGGAAAAATCTATGATATAAATGGGCCCTCAATATTTTCTGCCGTTAAAGAGTGCGGCGGCGAACCAATATTCATCGGGATAGCTAAGGATAATGTCAGAGAAATAATTGATATGATTAGAGAAGGCTTTGAAAAAGCTGACATTGTAATTACTTCCGGTAGCACTTCTGCAGGCGTTAAAGATGTTCTTTACCAAATTGTTGACCAACTCGGCGAACCAGGAGTTATAGTCCACGGTATCAAAATTAAACCTGGTAAACCTACAGTCATAGCAGTTGTTGATAATAAACCTTTATTTGGATTACCTGGTTATCCAACGTCTGCATTAACAATCTTTAGATTAATTGTTGCACCAGTTATAAGGAAAATGGCTGGTTTACCGCCTGTTGTACAAGAGGATACCGTTTCAGCTATTCTAAAAACAAGGATTTATGCTCCACCTGGAAGAAAATATCTTGTTTCGGTATCGTTAGCGAAAGATAAGGATGGTAATTTAGTTGCTGTGCCAACCCCGGGTGGTTCTGGGACAATTACAAACTTAGCTAATGCTGACGGCTATTTTGAAATACCTGAAGACGTTGAGTTTGTTGATGAGGGCGAAAGGGTTCAAGTTAAACTTTTTAGCAAAGACATTAAACTACCAGATTTAGTTTTTATTGGCAGTCATTGCTTAGGCATTGATTTAATCTATAAACTTATGAGGAAACATTGGCCAAACATCAATATGAGAATTCTCAACATGGGCTCTACCGGAGGTTTTATGGCTATTAAACGTGGAGAAGCAGACATTGCAGGTGTTCATCTACTTGATGAAAAAACTGGAACCTATAATATTCCATTTATCGAAAAATTTGGTCTGAAAGACAAGGCTGTCTTAATTAGAGGATATACCAGAGAGCAGGGCTTTATTGTCGCTAAGGGCAATCCTAAAGGTTTTCAAGGATTCTCTGATCTTCTAAGAGAGGACATAAGATTTATCAATAGAAACAAAGGGTCGGGAACAAGAACCCTTATTGACATTAAGCTTAGAAAACTTGCTAGAAAACTTGGTTTAGGTTTTGAAGAACTTACCAGCAAGATTAAAGGTTACGATGTAGAGGCAAAGACTCATAGTGCAATTGCGTCAGCAGTTCTTCATGGAAGAGCCGATGTTGGGCTAGGTATCAGAACAGTTGCAGAAATGTTCGATCTAGATTTCATTCCAGTTGCTGATGAAAGTTACGATTTCTTAATATCTGTTGACAGTATAGACAAAGAGTCTGTTCAAAACTTTCTCAGCATCTTAAAGTCCGAAGAATTCAAAGAAGAAGTTGAAAAAAGATTAAAGGGAATAAAAATTGCCGATAATGTAGGAAAAATACTATACAAGCCAAAAAAGTTGTACTAGTGTGTTATATATCCATTACATACACCTAGCATTGTTACACTAAGTGCAAACGGTATTTAATACAAACTTTTCTTTCAATCTGTTCAAGGATTTTAATTCTACTAAAAAATGAAGCAACGTTTTATTCTAAAATCCATTATATGCACGAATGAAAAAGAATTTTATAAGTAAACGTCCCTAAATTTAAGAAAGTTGAGTCTAAGGAAGTGACTAATATGCATATGGGTAAGTCAGCGTGGCAATACTGGTTTTACTGCTGATCCTACCCTATTCCATGGAGTTTTTCGCTGCACTTTACTATCTTGCGGGCCTACCCATGAAGGAAGCAATGATACTTGGAATTGCAACGTGGACCGTGATCTTTCTGTTTGATATATATGTTTTCTCAGGCTTTAGAATAGTTAAGGAATGGGAAAGAGCACCAGTCTTAAGGTTAGGAAGATACATGGGTATGTTAGGGTCAGGGTTCATCCACATATGGAGAGGTTTTGAATCCTATCAAACAATAATAGACTTAAGAGTCAATGCACTTCAGGCAACCAGCGAACAAACAATGACAAAAGACAACGTACCGGTAGATGTAGATGCAATAGTTTACTGGAAAGTAATTGACCCTGAAAAGGCAATACTAAATGTAACGGATTACGATGGAATGGTTGCATATGTTTCTCAAACATCTCTAAGAGAGATAATTGGAGAACATGAACTGGATGTCCTAATAGCTGAAAGAGAGAAAATGGGAAAAAGACTTAGAGAAATAATAGACGCAAAAACGGAAGAATGGGGAGTGCAAGTAATTTCTGTCGAAGTAAGAGATATAAAAATCCCCCCTCAACTCCAAGACGCTATGGCTAGACAAGCACAGGCAGAAAGAGAAAGAAGAGCAAGAGTAATACTTGCATCAGCTGAGTACCAAGCAGCAGAACAATTCATCAAAGCAGCGGAGCAATATAGTAAAAACAGAACTGCACTAGAATTAAGATGGATGAACATTCTATATGAACTTGGGATCTCAGGAAAAGGAAATTTAATATTTGTGCCCTCATGGATGCCAGAAATGCGTTTTGAACCATTGCAAACACTCGGGATGCTAAAATTGAAACAACTACGAGAAGAAAAAGAAGAACAAGAAAGTGGGGAAGATCAATCTAAAGAGTAGTGGTGCTGCATGCAATTTAATATTTCTTTTTATTTTGAAGTTTTTACTTTGTAAAAATTTTTAAAAATACTGCAGTTTTTGTTAACAAAAGTTTGATATGGTGAGATAAGTGTGGGAATATACTTTATACGCTTTTTTATTATCTGCGATAGCTTTAACACCTATACTAAGTGTATTCATCTATAAAGCTGGTTTCAAAGCCAATTTATGGCTAGTTTTCCTTCTTGGAGGAACAATCTGGTTTCTAGCGTTAATTGCAAGAACTCCTTTACTTTTATTGCACTCGATTTTCCCATCAGATACCATTTACTTTGCTTATGCATCTATACTTGCAGGTGTTTTTGAGGAATCTTTTAGATATTTTTCTATGAAAAAATGGGAAAAGTTTAGGGAAAGCAAAACTCATATTCTATCTATGGGTTTAGGATGGGGGTTTCTAGAAGCTCTAATTATTTACGTTTTCTCAATAATTTTAATAGCCGTTTTCCTAGATTTAGGCACACCTATATCTGAACTGCCATCTTATACGTCGCCATTTGACTTTTTTGTCAGCGGACTTGCAGGAGCATTTGAAAGATGGGTCGCCACACTTTTACATGTTTCACTTACTTTCTTGGTTTTCCAAGCCCTTAAGAAAAGAACGTATCTGTATTTAGCCATAACAATCCATACAGTAGTTGACTTTGTTGCCGTAATGGCTTCCTATCTTGCACAAAACATAATTTTAACCGAACTTGTGATAACTGCTTTCGCATTAACGGTAGCATTCTATGCACTTAAGGTACTCCAGACACCTGAATATGTTTTAGAATCACATTCAATTGCATCCGAAGCATGCCAGAAGTAACGAGGATAATTTAACCATTAAAATCGTTTATCATAAAGTAGATAAAGCAAGAACTGAATCCTACGAAAAATTAAAAAGTTTAATGAGTCTGAAAGGTTTGAAGTGAACTATTATGCACGAATTCTCAATGGCCCAACAGATCTTTAGCATAGTGATGAAAGTAGCTAAAGAAAATAACGTAAAGAAAATCTTAGAGATAAACATTGAAGTTGGGCAGCTGACGTTTCTTAACCCAGACCAACTTAAATTTGCTTTAAAAATTCTTTCCGAGGATACAATAGCCCAAGACGCAAAAATCAGAATAGAAATTATCCAACCTGAAATTCGATGTAACAGTTGTAAATACGCTGGTAAAATAAGCTATAATGGACCTGAATCTCATACAATTTATCCCATTATATTTTTGAAATGCCCAAAATGCGGAAGTACGGATGTTGAAATTATTAGGGGTAAGGAATGCAATATTAAAAATATTAAGGCAATCAGAAAAGAGGCTACCTAGTTGGAACAAGTAACACAAAGTTGCATTTTCTCACAACGTATTCTGCTACTCTTCCCAATTTGTCAATTTCTTCTGCAGCCTTATTTACAATTATGATGCCACCTATACTCTTCAATTCCTTCAAAATTTCCTCAATCGGAGACCCTACTTTAACCCTAATCTCTACATCCTTAATCCCGATGTTCCTAATATTTTTGGCAGCCAAAGCTAAAAGTTCCTCTCTGCTCTTCTTTAACTCATCTACAACACCAGCTATACTCTTTCCACTTGCCTCCGCCCTTAACTGTACCTCTTCTGCGTCAATTACCGATAACAGATAGATCTTTCCGCTAGGTTTAGCTAAAGCTACGCCGTACCCTAAATTATCTAATTTTTTCTCAGTTCCCTTAATTAAAACTACAACGTTATTAAATACTTCCTCGGATACTTCAACCCCTTCTTCAATAATCATTACAGGCAGCTGTACTTTCCACAGAAGATGCTCAGTAACCATCCCTAACCGTATTTCCTCCTCTGTTGGCAGCATTGTTTCTCCGTAATGCTTTGGCACAACTACAAGTTCGGCTTTTTCTTCATCAATGGCTTCTGTAAGTTTTTCAGATATAACTCCCTCTTTCACTGCTTCTCCTGAAAGCGATATCCCCTCAACCACTATGTGCTTTGCAGCTCTATGAATCTCGTTCTTAGTCCTCTCAACTAGCTCTGGCAAGTCCTCCGGCTTTTCTCTAACAGCATCTATCAAAGATATTACAGAGATTTCTGCATTGAATTTTTTTGCTAAAAATTCCCCCGTAAGAATAGCGTTGTTATGTTTTTCGAAATCGCTGATGATGATCATAATTCTACGTATTTCCGGTATGGTTGGAACCACTTTAAGTACTTCGAAAGCTGGTTTAACTCTTGAAACTTCCTCCATGAATTTCTCGATTAATTCCTCTCTAGTTTTCGATTTTAGCTTTGGTGGCTTCTCTTCCCCAGACATTTCTTAACCTCCGAATACACGTATAACATATATAAAGCTAATAAAAATCTGTAGTATTGCAAGCGGCGCACCTATTTTTACAAACTCCTTAAAAGATATTTCGTAACCCTCCTTCTTCGCAATACCAAGCATAATAATACCAGTAGGGCTTGCTATAGGGGTAAAATTTCCGCCAAAAACAGCGCCATATAGGAGTGCCCACCAAAGAGGTGTAATATTCAGTCCAGTCAAAACAGACAAATCCTTCACAACCGGAATCAAAGTAAGAGTCATGACGACGTTGTCAATAATAGCAGAAAGCAGTCCTCCAATTAAAATCAATAGTAATGTTGCAATTAAGAGGTTTGAACCAACCACATGTGAAAGGCCTTTTGCAACCTCTTCCAAAAGTCCGCTTCTTTCAACAGATCCTATTAGAACAAAGAATCCTATGAAAAAGAATACAGTACCCCAGTCTAGGCTTCTAAGAACTTCCTCTGGATCCATTCCGCTTAAAAACAGAAGTAATATCCCACACAGCATGGCAACAACTTCAAGCGTAAGATGAAGCTTGTCATAAGTTGTAAAAAGAATTATGGTTAAGGAAAGTATCATTAAACTCTTCCAGAACAGTTTTTTATCGGTGACAACGACCCATGGATCCATTTCCTCCAAAACGGGCATCTCAGCTCTAAATTCTTTCGGAATATCATCCTTAAATCTAAACAAAAGAATATTTATTACAACGAGAACAAGAGTTAGAGAGAAAGGCATAGAAAATGTAGTAAACTGAAGAAATGTCCATTCAGCTGATCTACTGATTAAAATTGCCGGTATATTTCCAATTAAGGTCATTAAACTCCCAATATCTGTTATGATTGCTTCTGCTATAAGGAAAGGTATTGGATTTATTCTCAGTGGCGTAAGTGTAAGTACGGTAAGAGTTCCAACAATCAACATGGTAGTTATATTACCAATGATGCCTCCAAGAAAAGCAGTAAGGAGACAAAAAATCACAAATAATCGTTTAGGTTTATACCCGCTTGCTTTTATAGCTTTTAAAGCTATAAACTGAAAAATCCCACTCCCCCTCGAGACTTCCACCAAAATCATAACTCCAACAATAATTCCAAGTGTCCTAAAATCAATAAAGCTGACAATATCTTCTGCGTCAAATAAACCGAATAAAAAACCAACCATTCCACCTATTGCAGCTCCAATTAAGGCTGCTATGCTTTTATGAACCACTTCCGTTATAATAAGTGTGTATATTACCACCAAAATTAACACATAAATGGCTATTACAAGTGTAGACGCAACCATCGAAAAGCACCTTATTCAATATCTTAGTAGGAATAGAAATGGGATCAACCATTACCCATTTCTTTACATCTACAAAGTTTGGGAAACTGTTTGCAAAGAAAATATACTCGTTCTCCTTGCATCATTAACATAAGTTTTTGCAAAAGTTAGCTTAAGAATTTTGTGGTGGCAACCTGTACATCCCTTTTAGACGTTAAGGACAGTAGATTCTAATATTTCCATAACTATTAGAAATTTTTGCTTATCTTGATGCCGAGATAAGCAAAAACTAGGCTCCGAATACAAGTATAACATATATAAAGCTAATAAAAATCTGTAGTATTGCAAGCGGCGCACCTATTTTTACAAACTCCTTAAAAGATATTTCGTAACCCTCCTTCTTCGCAATACCAAGCATAATAATACCACAAGGACTCGCCAAGGGAGTAAAGTTCCCGCCCAATACCACACCATATAGGAGTGCCCACCAAAGAGGTGTAATATTCAGTCCAGTCAAAACAGACAAATCCTTCACAACCGGAATCAAAGTAAGAGTGATAGGAATGTTATCGATAATAGCAGACAGTAGTCCTCCAATCCACATCAACATTAGCATTGCGATCAAGATATTCGAACCAGCTATGTGTGAAAGACCTTTTGCAATCTCTTCTAAGAGCCCACTTCTCTCAATAGATCCTATTAGAACAAAGAATCCTATGAAAAAGAATATAGTACCCCATTCAAGGTTTCTAAACACCCCCTCTGGGTCGACTCCACTTAGAAGTAGTAGCAGCACTCCTCCAAGCATTGCAACAAATTCAAGTGTGAGACGAAGCTTGTCATAAGTTGTAAAAAGAATTATGGTTAAGGAAAGTATCATTAAACTTCTCCAGAACAGTTTTTTATCGGTGACAACGACCCATGGATCCATTTCTTCAAAAATTGCTATGTCATATTCGAATTTTGCAGGGATTCTCTTTTTAAATGTAAGTAAAAGAATATTTATTGTAATAAGTACTAAAGTTATGCAGAAGGGCATGGAAAAAACTGTGAATTCAAAGAAGGACAGACCTGCTGCACTACTAACTAAAATCGGTGGAATTCCGCCAATTAGAGTCATTAGACTTCCAACATTTGATATAATTACTTCGGCGATAAGAAAGGGTACTGGATTTACTCCGAGTGGTACCAAGGTTAATACTGTTAGTGTTCCTATGATTAGCATAGCCGTTATGTTTCCTATTATCCCTGAGAGGAAAGCTGTAAGAAGGCAAAAAATAACGAAAAGTCTTCTAGGTTTATAACCGCTCATTCTAATAGCCTTTAAAGCTATAAACTGAAAAAGGCCACTCCTCCTCGAGACTTCCACCAAAATCATAACTCCAATAATAATTCCAAGCGTTCTGAGGTCAATGAACTCACCCACCTCTGTTACGTCAAAAAGCCCCAGGAAACTGCCAACAATTACACTTATTGCAGCTCCAATTAAGGCTGCTATGCTTTTATGAACCACTTCCGTTATAATAAGTACGTATACCAGTATTAGAAGTAATACGTAGATAATCATCCCAATAAGCGAGGAACTGATCATTTATATAATCACCTTCTTGGTCTTGGCGAAGTAGCTTATGTCTCGACGATGCTCAATCAATTCGTCCTATAACATCCAAAATGATGTTGTAAGAACAGTTTATATATTAACTTAATTCTAACAATTTAATACTGAGTTGTTTTGCTGAATCTAACTTAAGTAACATTAACGATATATAAAATTGAACACTAAATATAGCTATCCTATTTAATAAAATGATATTTATTTTAGACTTCAATAATTTTAACGAGTTTTGAAGATAAATAAAAAATATTATTTACGTTTTTTCGTGGATTTTTGGAGGTCTTTTAATCTTACACTTTTACTTTGTCTTATCCATATCTCACCGATAATATCTTGAAGCATTTTTACGTATTCAGGCATATCCGTAACTAAAGCTATTACTTCTCCTTCTCCTGGTACTGGAGCAATAAGTAGTTCTTTTCCATCCCTTATAATTCCATAGCAATCTCTTTGAGACCTTAGTCTAAATCTGATGGTCTTTAATTTCAAGATATCTCTAATCTTCTCGTTATCTTCAGGTATTTTCGCATCTGTAATTATGTAAATCCTTTTCGGAGATCCTAATTTTTTAATATCATCTATGAACATTAAGACATCGTCTAGGCTCGGAAACACAAGTGTTAAACTCTTCTCGGTGCGGTTTATTGCGTTCTTAATATATGTGAAGACTGCATCCTTGCCCATTATATACCAAATTCTCTCGACTTCCAGCGGTTTAATCTTCCTTATTTCTTCCCAAATGTAAGTTAGAGCATTCCTAGTTTCTGTTGTTTTTTTAACTAATCCTTTGAGAAGTTCTTCAAGTTTCAATTTGGTAAGAAGAGCCTTAAGTTCACTGGGTATTTCTGCTAAGTTCCTTTCTATTTTTTCACGTAAATCGGCGGTTTTAGAAACATATTCATTGATATATGACGATAGTGATTTCACTACGTTATCCGAAACATTATTAACAAAGTTATTTACCAACGTTGAAACACTTGAAGTCAATGTTGACCTAATCTTTTCCAGTTTTTCGAACAAACTATATCTATCTTGCTCTATTTTAACTAAGGTTTTCTCCATCTCGTTTTTGATGTTTGAGCACATTTCAGCTTGCTTATTTTTCTTTTTTTCTATAATTTTCTCCAGTAACGTCCTAAAGTCGCTAATATAGGTTCTAAACTTTTGTAACTGACTGTCAGAAATATCGGATATAGATGTTTTCAACGTGTTAATCGAATTACTAATCGTTTTAGAGGACATATTTAATATTTCTGTAATCTTTTTCTTAGTTTCCATGAGTTTGCCATTTAATTTTTCATTACTGCTTTGTATCTGAGATAGAACGTTTTTCTGGCCCGTTATCCAATTTTCCTTGAATTCCGTAAGATGTTCTAACATTACACTTGAAATTTTCTCCTCAGCATCATCTACAGCTTTTGTTAACGTATCCATAAGATTACTAACAGTTTCCTGTGTTTCTCTAACTAGATTTATAGTGTGATTTTCTGCTTTCTGTAAAGTAACTTCTAACGTTCTTCCAGTGCTTTCAATTGTTTCATTCGTAATATTTTTGATTTTTTCGATATGGTTAAAAATCTCTTCTACTTTTTGCATATGAGAAGAAACAGTTTCCTCAACCGTTTGTTTACTTTCTTCGACAAAACTCTGTATAGTTTCTGCCGATAACATTTTCGCTATTTTTGAATCTATTTCTAAAACGTAAGAATTAAGTTTTCCAGTAAGATCTTTTACCTCGTTTTCTCTGTTTTCTAATAGTTGTTGCAGTTTTTTCTGAAGACTAGACCTAACTCTTTCATTTTTAATTTTGTATTCTTCTACAATTTGTGAAATAGTCCTTTTAACAGTTTCTTCCAGTTTTTTGGCTTCCTGTGTGGCAGAGTTCTGCCAACTGGTCAAAGCACCACTAACATCTTCTTTCACCACGCTAAATATTCGATTTAAATTACTTAAGTTAGCTTCAAGATTTGTTGCTACGTTGTTTCCCGCAGTTTCTAGACCTTTTGAAAACTCTTGGAAGCAGTTATATATGGCAGCTAATGTCGACTGTTCAACTTGATAAGAAATGTTTCTAAGCAATTGTTCATATTCAGCTATTTTTTCTTCAGATGTAGTTTTTATGTTATTAATCGATTCGATAACTCTACTGGCTTCTGCGTCAATTGTCTCACTGAAATGTTTCTCTGTTGAAGTTAGCTTCTTCTCTAATGTTTCAATAATCATCCTTATATCATTAAGAGCTGTTGAAACGGTTTCTCTCACAGTTTTCTTAGCAATATCTGTGTGTTCCTTAAGTTTTAGGAGGCTCGATGAAACCATGCTTTCTATTTCTTGTTTTAACACGTTTATTTCTTCTATAAATTTCTCCACACGAGTCTCTATTTCTTTTTGATATTTTTCTTTCAATTTCGATATTTCGCTTTCGATAATTTCCTTAATGGTTTTAATAGACTCTGTGGTATTGTTAAGTAGATCTTGCATAGTTAACTGATAACTTTCTAATGTTGAAGTAAGTTTAGACCAAATTTTTTCCTCTACAGTACTTTGCGCTTCTTTAAGGGTTGCTATACCAGTATTAATGACATCAGCTGCGCTTTTCTCTAAGACTTTCAAAACTTCTTCATAATCGGCAAGATTTTCCAATAATAACTGATTAGTTTCATCTCGAACAGTAGAAAACTCTTCTTTAACTCTTTCTAAATCTCTTTGTAAATATCTGCCAACATTTACACTTACATCTTTTAGCAGTTCTGATATAGTGTTTTCTAGAGAAGACATTTTGCTGATAATTTCATTGCTAGCTTTATCTAGAGACTCTATAACAATATTTTTTGAAGAAGATATCAGATCTTTATTCTTCTCTAACAGATCATTTAAATAGATTTCTTCTTCTTTCAGCCACGTATTCAAGTTGTTTTCGATACTATTTCTTATCTCAGAAACTGAATTGCTGAAAAACAGGGATAAATCGGAGAGTGATTTGCTTAGCAAATCACTTAAATCTGATATCTTTTCTTTCTGAAGACTAATGTTTTCACCTAAAATTTCCATAGCTTTGCTTTGAATATTTGAGGTAGAAGTTTCAATTAATGTTAAACCGTTTTTATAGGATGCAGCAATATTCTCAGAGATTTCTCCACTAGTTTTTTCCAACTCGCTGGTTATCTCTCTAATTGTATTTAAAAATTCGCTTGAAATATTGTCAATGTTTGATCCAATGCCGCCCATTATGTTGTCTAAGGTGTCTAACGACTCAGTTTTCCAATTAGCAAAGCTTTTTTCAAAAAGTTTTTCCTCTTGTGAAAGCAATGTAGATGTTTGATCCTTCCATTCATAAAAAGTTGAGATCAAAGCCTTGGATCCTTCATTAATTAAGGTTCCAATTTTCTCTCTAATTGTGTTAAGTAGTTCTTCTTCCTCGCTGCAAAGATTTTCAAAAAACTTGGAATTGCTGGTATTGAGTTCTCTAAGGTTTTTCTCTAACTCTCCTAGACTTTTATTGCCTAGGTTCTCAATGTCGCTCCTGATAACTGATACTTTGCTTTTTAATGTCTCAATATTTTCCTCTAAAGATTTAAATATTTCATCTCCTATTTTTTCAACTATTTTATCAGTTTTTGCGAGGTATTTTCTGAATTCTCCCTTACTCACAGCAATTTTTTTCTCAATTGCAGTTTCGAGTTCACTTAAATACTCGGTAAAGGCTTTATAAGGCGGTGTGGTAATGTATCTCTCTACAATTCCAGGTAACTGCACAATAAGTCCTTTTTCCCTTAAATTTCCCAAGATGGCACAAACTTCTTCGTAAGGCATCTCTGCATGTAATGCTATTTCCCCTGCGGTTATAGGGCCGTTCTTCAGAATTATCCTGTATACTTCCACTTCTTTTTCATTTAAAGATAAATATCGAGCAATAAAGGTCTTAAACTCCACCTTTTTCACTACCTACCCCCACCTATTTTTATTTGCTAAGTTTTAGTTAAATGTTTAGATACGTCGTTTCTAAACTCCTTTAGAACTTTAAAAAAATCTGCAATATCTTTTGGCGTTAACGGTCTTAGTTTTTCGAAATCGTGCATTTCTAGGTCAAGAATTATGTGTACTCTATTTGGAGAAACATGCAAATGTATATGGTTAAAGAATGTCTCTATCTTATCTCTATACTTTTCAAAGACATTGTTTATTAAGTTACTTGACGATTCAAAATCTCCCTCAATTTTCACTGGAAAATGAACATCAAGACTTAAAATCCCACCGATTTCTCTATCTAATTCTACATCCATATTCACTTCCGAACTAAAAAGTTTTATAAATGCTTCAAGTTCATTTACCGAAGTTATTGGAGTATTATATGAATTAAAACGAACAAGTTTTCTACCTATATCAACGTAAAAATTTAAACCATCAATAACGAAATAGATTTTATTATCTTTATTTAAAGCTGAAATCTTT
>Ga0190363_1001760_pt1 | contig 12700 bp, 10 predicted proteins | sample 48721867_MG_FD_161272 | JGI IMG/M metagenome (GOLD analysis project Ga0190363, IMG submission 161272) | Hydrothermal vent microbial mat bacterial communities from Southern Trench, Guaymas Basin, Mexico - 4872-18-6-7_MG | ecosystem: Environmental > Aquatic > Marine > Hydrothermal vents >...
AACAGAGGCAAAGCGAGAATTTTTGATATAGCAAAAAATATGGAGCCCTCTGCCGAAGTTAAAATAGAACAAATAGAGAATTTGGGGGTAATTTTTGTTCCCGAAGGTAAAGATAAACCCTATTTTGTTGCTGGTCATTGCTATATAAGGCAGGGAGCAAGTTCTGTGTTGTTGAAAAGGGACGAAATAAGAGAATTCTTTCAGAGAGAAAACCTGATACAGTTTGACAGAAAAGCTAATCACGAATTTGACTGGAAAGAAGATTTTAACGAAAAGGCGTTCGAAAATTTTAGGGAAATTGCTGCGATACCAAAAGAGTTATCCATGAAACATGTTCTGAAAAATTTGAATTTAGTAACTAACGGGAAGATGAACAATGCTGGCGTTTTATTTTTCTGCAACGATTTGATAAAGTTTTTTCTTAATGCCGGTGTAGTTGTGGCTTTATATAAAACTCCAAATAAAGCGGATGTTATGGATATTAAAGAATTCTATGATGATTTTGTTAGCAATTACGAGAATGTTATGAAATATATCATATTATTCTTGAGTAAGGAAATTGAGATTAAAGGTTTGAAAAGGATAGAAACCTTAGAGATTCCCGAAGAGGCTTTGAGAGAGGCTTTGATAAATGCTATGGTTCATAGGGACTATTTTGTTCAGGGGAGAGTGCAGATTGATATATATCCAGATAGACTGGAAATCACAAATCCCGGAAAGCTTCTGTTTGATGAAAAGGATTTGGGGGAGATAAGCATAGCAAGAAATCCAATAATATTCGATCTTGCTCACAGGTTGCATTATGTTGAAAAAATAGGCTCCGGGATAAAAAGGATTAGAAATTTGGTTCCCGATGTTAAATTTGATATTGGTTCGAACTGGTTTAGAGTTGTTTTTAAGAGGAAGGCCAGGTTCCCAGAAAAAACACCAGATAAGATACTTTACCTCATCAAAAATAATCCTCAAATAACAATAAAACAGATTGCTGAATTCCTAAGGATTAGCGATAGAGCGGTTAAAAAATGGTTACAGAAATTAAAGAAAGAAAAGAAAATTGAAAGAGTCGGCCCTGCTAAGGGCGGTCACTGGGAGGTTTTAAAATGAAAATAACGGATAAGCAAATTGAATTTATTATTGAGAGATTGAAAGAGGATAAGCAAGAAACCGAATTGGGATATTTCGGAAGGGAAAGAGATAACATTCACAGAAACCATGGCCGTCCCTCTGCAGGGGGTTAAAAGTTCTGGAGAAATAAAAGAAAATAAGGCAAAATATGATAGCAAAAGGTGAAAAATGATGGAAAGATTTATTGTTGATAATATAGCAAAAATCTTGCCTCACGAAAAAAGTGTCTTAGATGTCTTTAGAGATAGAATTAAAAGAGCTATCCAAAAGAATCAACCAGTTTCCTTTCGAATAGCTGTTGGTTTTTTCTTTTTCGAAGGGTTCCAGAGACTATATCCAGAACTAAAGGAATTGTATGAAAAGGGACTTCTTAGAGAGTTTAAGCTTGTAATGGGTCCAGAAACTAGAAAAACAACAAAAGAGGTTTTGGAGGCATTAAAGAATGACGCAATAGTACTTGATGATGAAACTTTCGGTTTTATAAAGAAACTCTACAATGAGAAAAAGTTTGATTTTAGAATATTTTTAGAGAGAAATTTCCACATAAAGTTGTACTTATTCGAAATAGGTAATGAAATAGAAATCTGGGCTGGTTCGGCAAATTTAACTGAAGCAGGATTGGAAGAAAATATTGAATTAATAGTTCCTACAGCAGCATCAACTTTTGAGGATAAAGATTTATACAGAAAGTTTTTCGATGAAATATGGAAAAGATCGACTGATGAAGTTGAAAATCTCAGAGTGATAGATGTAATTAGAGAAGCTTCTCTTTCCGAAGTTGTTTATTTGCATCCTCGTGATTTCATAATAAACCTCATAAAAATTCTTGGTAAAGAATATCTGATCAAAAACATAAGTGCTGATCTTTCTTATCTTGCTGAGTTCCAGAATATGAGTTATTATTTGTGTATAGATAAACTAACCAAATATGGTGGATGCATTCTAGCCAACTCATTTGGTTTAGGTAAAACTGATGTTGGATGTATGATAGCTAGATATTACAAAGAATTTGGTAAAAGAGTTTTGATTATTTATCCACCAGTGATAGAGGGGCATTGGAAAAGAACTTTGGAAAAAGTTGGACTAAAAGAAACTGATGTGGAGTGGCTTTCGAGAGGAATGCTTCAGAAAAAGGATTTTGATTATGAAAAATATCAAGGTGTTGATTTAATTATTGTAGATGAGGCGCATCATTTTAGGATTTCAAAACCAAAATCCAATCGAAGAGAAAATTTAGAAAATATAATCAAACTTAATCCTAAATCACATGTACTTCTTATTACAGCAACCCCAATAAACACGTCTCTTCTCGATTTTACTGAATTATTGAAGCTTTTTGTTAAAGGAAATTATAAAGAGAGGTTCGAATCTGAGGGGATACTACTCAAAATAAAAGAGGTAGAGCGTAATGTGAAAGAAAAAGTTATAACTCAAGAAATAATTGAAAGGTTGAATGAACTGATTAAAACCTTTTCTGTAAGAATAGAATGGCCAGATCTTCCAATTTACTTCAAGGAAGACCTAAAGAAAATAGCTAATGTTGAGGATATAGAAACACCAGACGTATTTCCTGTTAATTATAAGTATGATGAAGAGATTGCAAGGAAAATTTTCGATAGGGTTATTCCTTTCTTGAGTAAACTTAATTTTGAGTATACCAAGTTATGGGAAAAGGAATACAAAGAAGATAAAAACCTAATATGGTGGTACAAGTGGAGAATTTATAAAAGACTCGAAAGTAGTATAACAGCATTTGGGATCAGTTTGGAGAATATTCTTGAGAAAAATAAGTTTCTTCTTGAGTTTCTTAAAAAAGTTACTACTAATCCAAAATATAGAGAAAAGACTACTCTGTTCTCAAAAGAGAGATTAGAAAACATAAAAAGTACATTCCTTTCTCTTTCTAATTTGAAGAGAAAGAAAATTCTGGAGAGAATTGAAAAAGATATTGCTTTAATTGAAAAGATGCTACAAAACATCCAAGAGATTAAAAATCTGGAGGAAAGAGATGAGAAGATTAAGAGACTGTTTGAGATTCTTGAAAAAGAGAAGAAGCCTACTCTCATATTTTCAGAATCAAGGGATACTGTAATTTACATAGGCAAAAGGCTCAGAAAATATGGAAAATTCAAATTTGCCCTTGCTTACGGTGGAGAAGCTCCAATTGATGAGGAAACTGGAGAAAGATTTGGAGAGGTAAACAAAGAAAAAATAGAAAAAGATTTTAACGATGGTAAGTTTGATATTCTTGTTACAACTGATATAATGGGTGAGGGAGTTAATTTACCAAGGGCTGATGTTGTTATAAACTTCGACCTTCACTACAATCCCGTTAGACTTATCCAAAGAGATGGAAGAGCTATAAGAATAAATAACCCCAAGAAAATTACGATATACAACTTCGAACCAGATGAGAGAATAGATAAAGAATTAGAGCTTTGTGACAGACTATCTGAAAGAGTAGAGAATATCGTTTCTACCATTGGTTTAGATTTTCTTATCTGGTCTATAGAGCAAAAGAAGGTAAAAGAAATTTCTGAAAGAAATAGAAAGAGGATAATTAAACTCATTAGAGAATACAAGGATTTGCTGGCAAGCAAAACACCTGAGGAACTTAAAAAAGGAGTACCACCAACGCTTTCAAAAGAAGATAAAGCACTAAGAGAGTTCATAAAGTTTTGGAACATCTCGGAAGAAGCTGTTGAAACCCGTGCTAAAGTTTATAGAAAGCCTATTTTCACGGCTTTAGAAAAACAAGCTACAACAGATTATTTCGTTGTTTTTAGATATAGAGGTGCTGTTCATACCTTAGATGAGCTGTCTTTTTCTGAAAATAAACTAGAAACAAAACTAAGCAAAGGTGAATTAGAAAGAATAAGAAATCTTGTATCGGAAAGGTGCTTGGAGATGGACAGAGAATTTCTAAAGATAAGTTATAAAAGAAAAGACAAGGTTACAACTCAAATAGAAAAGATTATAGAAAAAATAGAGGAACTAAAAGAAGTATTTGAAAGAATTGATGTAACGATTTTACCGAGAAGGGATAAAGAGGGAATTTTAAAGGTTTTAAAGAAGCTTGAAAGAGTTCCTCCTTGGAAAAGAGAAGATGAAATAATGAAGTTAAAAAACATGCTAAATGAAAAGATGAAAGCCCGTGGTTATCAAAAAGTTCTGGAAGGACCAAAACTTCTTGCTGTGATAAAATATGGTTGAATACAACTTAGATTGGCTAAAGAAGAAAGGATTTTTCAGAAAAAGCATACCCTTAGAAGTTAAAGGAAAAGAAATTTTGGTCGATGAAAAGGATCTGCTTGCTTACGTTGAGATTTTTTCTAACGAAGAAATCGAAGAAATAAAGAGAGAATTGTTATCTCAAAAAGTTAGATACATTTGGTTCTTCTTTCCTGGTACAGGAAAACTAAAGGTTTTTAGAAGGATCGGTGAAGTAAAGTGGTTTTACTATTCAGCCAGAATGAGGAGTGACTATCTTAAGAGCAGGATAGATAAACTTAACAAGTTTTCTCCAGATAACATGAACATCCTCTTTGACATCAGAGATATTGTAGAGAAATTTTACTGGCAATTATGGGAGCATAGAATTTTGATGGCTAGAAGTATAAAAGAGTTAAAAGAAGATAAAAGCAAACTTTTGGCTGTTCAACATTTGATTGACAGGCTTATTTTCTTTTACTTTCTTGCTCAATTAAAACTTGTAAAGGTAAAAAACGAAGAAAGAGAGTGGATCTTGGATAGGAAAAATACAAGAGAATTTTTTGAATGGATTTGTGACCAACTTAGCGAAAGTGATTTGCAAAAGTTTCTTAATAAAATATTTTTTGATGTTCTGGGGCAGGTTAAAGAAAGCGGCTTCGTTTCAGAAGAGTTTGTTATGAGAAAAGAAAGATTTTCCATCGTTTCTCCATGCTTAAATGGTGGATTATTTATTGAGGAAAAAATTGAAGGAATTCCAGAGGGAAAGATTAAGATTTCCGGAATAAAAAAGTTAATCCTCGAGGTCCTTAACAACTATAACTGGATAATTGGAGAAGAACTTCCCGAAGAAGAGGATGTTATTGGCGACTTAACACCAGAGATCATTGGGCATATCTATGAAAAGTTTGTTGTTTCTTTGGAACAAATTGGATTGGGTAAAATAAAGCTAAAAGATGTTCAAACTGTCAAAGAAGAATTAAGGTACGGGAGAAAGAAAATTGGAGCTTATTACACTCCAGAAGAAATCACCAACTACATTTCCATGAATACAATTTATCCCTGCATTAGAGATAAATTAAAAGAGAAGTTTGGTAAAAGTGGAGAGATTTTACTTGATAATCTTTTCAATAAGAATAATTTTAACAAACAAGAACTTGAAATTATAAAACATCTTTACTTTGAAATTTTAACGAAAATAAAAATCTGTGATAATGCCTGTGGCTCTGGAAGTTTTTTGATTGCTGCAGGAGATGTTTTGCTCAGATTATATAGCAGGGTTTTGAAAATTTTAGTGGATAATCTCAGTGATGATAGGGATGTTAAAGAAGTTCTAAACAACATCAGAAAATCTCCAACTAGAAACTACTACATTGTCAGGCAAATAATCGTTAACAATCTTTACGGCGTTGACATAATGGAGGGTGCTGTTGAAATTGCCAAATTAAGATTTTGGCTCTGGTTAATTTCTCAGGTTGATCCCAGAAGAGTTGAAAGAAGAATTGAAACATTACCTAACTTAGACTTCAACTTAATGGTTGGTAATTCTCTAATAGGATTTGTAGATATTGGGGATGTAGAATTTGATTTTGTTCCTGCAGGACCTAAGAAGAGGTGGGATACTCTTACAAGCAAACAGTACTTAATAACCACTTGGACTGATAAAGACAAAGTAAAATGGCTAAAAGAGTTGGCAAAACAAAAGCAGAAATTCAAAACCCTACCAGCACATGAAGCCATTAAATTAAAGGAAGAGTTAAACAAAGATTTAGAAAAGGCAAGAGAATTTCTTAATGAAAAGTTTTATAACATGTTGAAATCCAATGGAATTAAGATTTCTGAGGAAGAATTCCGTGACTTAAAACCTTTTCACTGGGGATTTGAGTTTTACGAAGTTTTTGACTTAGAAAAGTCAAAAGAGGAAAGGGGGTTTGATGTAATAATTGGGAATCCGCCTTATTTCAGACTTTCTACATTAGAGTTTACTTACAAGAGCTTATTAAAGTCCTTATATAAATTCTCTTACCTTGAATCTAATGCCTTTTCTGTATTCACAGAAAGATCAAGAAATTTGCTCTCACATTTAGGTTATTTTAGTTACATAACTCACAAAAATCTCTTTAATTTAGATTCATATTCTGAACTGAGAAAAGATATTATTGAAAAGAACAAGATTTCGTTGTTGGCCGATGCTAAAAAAGATGTATTTGTGGGGGTTACAGCTGAAACGGTTATCTTTATATTAAGAAAATCTCTCGAAAACGGAACAATTCTATTTGCACAAAGAGATGGTGAAAGTTTTAATGTTATTGGAAGGTTTTCCCAAAAAAAATATAACGATTTAATTAAATCTTGGGATTACAGGTTCATAATTTACGCGCCTAAAAGCTATTTAATCATAAAAAAAGCCTCTGAACAATCTATACCTCTAGGTAAAATATGTATCATAAGACGAGGTATAGAAACAGGAAATAATAAAAAATTCTTAAGAAAAGAAAAAGTTGGAACGAATTGGTACCCCGTAATAAGAGGAAAAGACATTGCACGTTACTTTATACATGGATATGTATTCTTAAACTATTCAAAAAAACTTTCAAATCCTCTTTATCCAGAATTATTAAAAGAAGAAAAAATAGTTACTCAACAAAATTCGATGTATCCAATGTGCTATTATGACTATGGAGGATTTTACGTATTAAATTCAGCAACTTTTATGAAAGTTAAGGATGAGTGGATAGACAAGATTTCGTCCAGATTTTTAACTTCAATTCTCAATTCAAGATTGATTAGTTATCTTTTCATGACAATTTTTACAAATAGATCAACTTTAACCATAAATATCTTACCAAATAATTTGGCAAGTATACCAATCAAACTTCCACCAACTCAACAACCCTTCATCATCCTCTGCAACTACATGCTCTTCCTCAACAAAACTGAAGCACGAAGAAAATCAGAAAAAGAACTAATTGAATTTATTGATAAACAAATTATTGACCCTCTTGTTTACGAACTCTACTTCAAAGAAAAATTCAAGCAAGATGGAATAAAAACAAACCTCTTTGAACTCGTAGAACCTTACTTTAAAGATATCTCCAATCTAAACTCAGATGAGCAGAAGCTCCAAACTATCAAAAAAGTAGTTGAAAAAATCAAAAATGACAAAAGGGTTATGGGTCAAATGGAGAAAATAAAATCTCATCCTTGGGTTAGGGTTATTGAGGGTGGAGGAGAATGTTTGAATGGAATATAGTTTCAATACTTACAGGTGCTACAATAGCAATTCTAGCCAGTTTTGTATATTCTTTTCTTACAAACGCCTTTTTAAGTGGTGGTAAATTCAGAAGCAAAGAAGAGGCGATTTTCATTTACCTATCTACAGCATTTTTGTTAGGAATAATTACACCATTGATACAATCTTTTTGGGCAAAAATAGTACTCTTTCTCTCGTTATTAAAAATTATAGGATTACTAATAATTATTGGAAATGCTGTAATAAATCAGAGTATCAAAAGATGGCGTCATACAACGATTAAAACAATTTTAATATATCTTATTGGATTATTGCTTTTAATTTTTGGGTAAACATAAGCAATCGGTTTGTAGTCTCTTATCCTTTTAGACTTTTATATATCCATTGGATTACACAAAAACCAAAGATTTATAAATATTAAAGGATAAATTATCTTTATGGTAAATAAATACAGGCGTGGGAGAATAGGAGAAAAGAAAGTTTCTAATTGGTTGAAATCTCATGGGTTCACTAATATAAGAAGGAGCAAGGGTAGCAGAGGACCAGCTGATATTTATGCAGTTTCTCCTTCTGGGGTCAAGACATATATACAAGTTAAAACAGGAGGCGGGAGATTTACCAGTAAAGAAAAACTAAAATTAAGACAATTGGCGAAACAACGGAAGGGTTTTGCTGCTTATATTCATTATTATGGTAATGGCAAAGTTAAAATGGTCCCGCTTGGTAATTGGAAGAAAAGAAGAAGGTGAATAAAATGGAATTGTTAAATCCGCTTGAGGAAGTTACATTAAGTTTAATTAAGGAACATTGGGAATCAAAAATGCAAAAGTTGAGTATTACAGATGTAAAACAGCTACTTGAAAAGAAAGGACAGAATCTCTCTCATGAAAAAGTAAGATTGATTATAGAATCCTTATGGAGAAAAGGAGAAATTCTTATAGATGTTCAAGGTAGAGAGAGAATGATAAGGCCAAATCATGTTACTATAAATTCTAGAAGTAAACCCATTGATGTAAGGAATTTTACTGTGCTTGATGAAAATGGCTCACCTATTCAAAGAATATGGGCATCAATCTATGAAGAAAATGGTAAAAGATATTTTTGCATATCAGAATCTAGGTGGAATGGAACTTGGAAAACAACAAGTAATATTATAATCCCGCCGAATGCTATAAATGAGTTTGAAACAATTCTGAACTTCATTAAAGACAATCTTAAAACAAAAGGTAGATGAATATGGTAAACTATGAAAATCTACAAAACCACATAGTAGAATTTTTGAAATCAAATCATTTATGGCATAGAGCTGTTTCAATAGATATAGAGGCCGATCTTAGAACACTTGATGATCCAGAAAAAATTATATTAAGTATTTCTACCGCCAGAAGAGTCAATAACAGAATTGATATTAAAAATTTCATTGTTGAGGAAGAGACTCCGGAGGAGGAAATTAAGATTTTTAATGAATTTGGAAGTTTTTGTGAAGAGGTCAGACCTCTTGTTCTTGTAGGATTTGGTAATAGTAGATTCGATATACCACTTCTTTTACTAAAAATGAGACGATTAGATAATTTATTCAAGCAAAATGGAATATATCAATCTGGATATTGGGCATTCAGAGATGCATTAACTAGAAGCTATATTTTAGATGTTATAAATCCTGTTAGGTTTGCGATTGCAGATTACGACAATACTAATCCAAAATTTGTTTCATTAGATTTTGCTTTGAAACACCCTAGATTTAGGCATTTACCTTTTAAAAATAGTAAAGGGATTGTTTCTAAAGTTGAAGGAGACAAATGGGAAATAATTCATGATTTGTGGAAAAAAGATAGAAGGAAATTTGAACAATACATAGAAGGTGATGTACACGATACATTGCTTCTAGCTGAAGATATTTTTAAAATAAATGGTGAATAAAATGTATTCAAATTTTTTTATTTCACAGGAGCCAATAAAAGAAATAGAAGCAAATTATTATATTCCAGACCAAGAAATTGATCCAAAAGAATTTTATCGGATAATAAAAGGATTAGAAAACAGATTTTTTCGGAGAGGTTTCCTAACCTGCACTTGGGGTAATAAAGTAATTGTGGTTGATGATGGAGAGCTTAATCATACTGAAATTATTGGCAATAAATTTTCATTTTCTCTTTCTTCAGAAAAAATAAAACTGACTCCACAAGAAAATAAGTTTCAAATAGCAAGTTTAGTTGATTCTGCTTTAAAACATATTGCACTATCTAGAGGATATACTGGTCCAGAATCTCAGAAATTTTTTAAAATTAATCCCTATAAAAAAGATTTTTTTCTTTATCATGATGCATTCTTTTCATCCGTTGAAGTTCTTGAAGATGGTAGAGTAGGGATATGGATAGATCCAACAACACGGTGGAAACAATCTGTAAATGATTTTATAGAATGGTGCCAAACTAACAATAAATTTACAAGAGAATATGTTCGTGAATATTTAATAGGTAAAACAGTAATGTGCCCGAGTGTCAATTCAGGTAGATATTTTAGAGCCGAAATAGTTGATGTAAATTTTAGACCGATTAATAAATTTGAAATTATCTTAAATGGAACAAAAATGAGTGTGTATGATTATTGGACGAAACATAGTGATGAACATAAAAAATGGTTAAGAAGAAACAACATAGCCTTAAATCCAGAAGAATTTCCAACAATTACTGTACAAATCCCGAATATGAGTATTAGACCGTCATTCCCCCCTTCATTACTTCAGGTTATTATTAATATTGATGATCCTTTATTACCTGATGGTGTTCTTGAAGAAAAGAAAATATTAAATCCTAGAGGTAGAATTAGAAAAACTTTCGATTTATTTGATGAATTATTGAGTGAAGGACTAGTAATTTGGGATAATTCTCTAAATTTCACAAAAGAATTAATAGAATGGACTAAACCAGAAAATAGAAAATATGGAAGAATATTGCCATTGAAATCTCCTTCTTTGTTGTTTGGTAACAAGAAAGTTGGTAAGGCTGATAGTCCGTGGCGAGATCCAAATATTAAATTTTTATTAAGTAAATATGGTCCAGTTACAAAGAAAGAAAAGGTAAAAATAATCTATATTCTTCCAGATGAATTAGTAAATAGATTAGACGAGTTTAATAAGAGATTGAATAAAATAAGCAAAACATTAAATCTTTGTGATTTTATTCTTGACAAATATGAAGTGGTGGATAGATACCACCCAGACAGATATCTTAGAGTTTGTAAGAAACTTGGAAATGAATTAGAAAAGGAAGATGTCATAGTAGTAGTTGTTTTGCCCCCAGAAAATATTACAAAAGCGTATTATTCTGCTAAAAGAGGTTTGGGTCTTTATCAAGTAAAAAGTCAAATGATCAGATACCAAATCTTTAATTCCTGTTTAAAAATGAGCAAAACATCAATTCTAGATAATTTAGCTGTTCAAATTTATGATAAGTCTTTAAAGTCAGGTGAGTCTATTTGGCATCTCTCAAAACCTGCAGGAGGTGTTGATCCGAACAAAATCATTTATTTTATGGGATTTGATATTTCTCGTTCTCCTGAAAAACGTAAAGAAGCTGCAGCGTATGCGGCAATTTGTGATAGTTATGGAAGAATTCTATATAGAAAGGCGATAGATTCCCACAAAGGAGAGAAAATACAAGCAAAAGTTCTCAGTGATTGGTTTTTTGATGTAGCATCATCAACATTTGATGAAACAAAACAAACCAAAAAAATCGATGAGTTAATTCTCTTTAAAGATGGTCCTATACCATCAAATCAGTTAATTGATTATAGAAATGGCTCAATAGATGCCAAAGAAAGATTAATAGAAGAAAGGATTATGGATAAATCAAGCAACATACGGATTGTATCAGTAGTTAAGCGTGGTCCTTATAGGATTTATGGGAAAGAAGAATATGATTACAAAACACAAAATACAGGATTAATAAGAAATGATAAAGAAGCTTTAATAGTGACAACACCAGGATTTCAAGGAACACCATCCACTCTCAAATTAAGGATAGAATTCCAGATAAAAGAAGATATGAATATAGAAGAGTTACTAAAAATATTCAACGATTTACGCTACCTTGATTGGAGTTCACTCTATAAACAACCAAAGACTATTTTACCACTTCATATAGTTCAAAATCTTGCAAAATTAAGTAAAGAGGATGTAGATGTCCCATATGTTCCAAGGTAATTAAATGTTAAACTTAATTTAAACCAATTGACTCAGGTGTTATAATGATAAATGAACTTTGGATTTCAATATTGCCTGCAGTTTTAATCCAGAAACTTGGTCCATTAAGTCTCCTAGCTATTGGTTATTTAGTCGAGAAAAATTTCGTGGGTAGAATTGCCACTTTTAGCAACGCATTAGCTATTAATTTACATGTATTTACAATGAGCAATCCACATCAATTTTTAGTTTGGTACGCAAATATTGGAATAATTATGGGTATTTTAGCACTTGTTTCGTACGGGATACAACAATCTTTGTCGAAATATTTTTATTTTATCACCTGGGCATACTCGTCTATTGTGGTGGGTTTTATAATTTTAGTAACAGGATTTTAATTACCCTCGTTAAGTGAAAACGATAAAAAACAATTCACAACTAAGCTAGTACTTGATGCTATGAGGATGTTTTCTAAGTTAAAATTCAGAAGTGAGAGAACAGGAGAATACGAACCTGCTGTTACTATCAGAGAAGAAAATGGAATAATTGTGTTTAGAGTAGTTTATAGAACTCTTCCAGAAAAAGAAGAATTAAATTATATACTAAAATGTATTTATTCCAAAGAAGAGGAAACTGAAGAACAAGAACAATCAATACCTCAAGATATTAGAGACCAAAGCACATTAGATAAATGGCTCCAAAAGTGATGAATCTTACCCCTAAAGTCTAGTTGATGGTTCCATCAACTTTCGGATCTACTGTATAAGTAAAAAACTATGCTTGGCTTAAATCCCCAGATGTGGGTTTTTATTCTATCGATTATTATTGGCAAGGTTAAGATAAAAAGCTTAACCCGGACTTCTTTTTGTGGGGGAAGAAGGATTTATAAAGGTTTGTTTACTAAAGTAAATAAATATTTAAATATGTTT
>Ga0190363_1001762_pt1 | contig 12700 bp, 16 predicted proteins | sample 48721867_MG_FD_161272 | JGI IMG/M metagenome (GOLD analysis project Ga0190363, IMG submission 161272) | Hydrothermal vent microbial mat bacterial communities from Southern Trench, Guaymas Basin, Mexico - 4872-18-6-7_MG | ecosystem: Environmental > Aquatic > Marine > Hydrothermal vents >...
AGGCATATGCTTTGAAAGAACTTATGAGGGCGAGCCTGCCATGAGATTAGAGTCTATTGCAACACTTGGAGATCCTTCAAAAGCAAAAATAACAGCTACCATTGAACAAGATGGCGGCACATATGTAATTAATACTACTAATATTCTCCTCGATGTACTTGAGGCATCTAAAAAGGTTAGAAGGGAGCACGTGGCAGCAGCGGCTCAAGAGGCTTTGGCAAAAGGATTAGTTAGTGCCGCAATTAATATAGCCATGGAGGAAGGAATAAAGATAATCGGTTTTTCGGGTGGAGTTGCTTATAATGAGGCAATTACAAAAACCATTAGAAAAGAAGTTGAAAAACATAAATTAAAGTTTATTTCACACAGATTACTCCCACCTGGCGATGGAGGAATATCAGCAGGGCAAACTACTGCTGTAGCAACAGGATACAGGTAGTCTTGTATCTTGGTAACAAGAACATTGTAGATTTAAGATAATAATTATTTTTACAAAATGTTGTAGAGCGAAAGAAAACAATACGAAAATAAATAATAAAAAAGATAAAGAATAAAAGTTATTTTTTCAGATATTCCTTTTCTACTTCGGCAATGGATTTTTCTATAATTTCTAGTGCGGCGTCCACTAGTTCTTCTGTTATTATCAGGGGCGGTGCGATTCTAATAGTTGAAACACCTGCCGTTATTAATACGATTCCTCGTTTCCAAGATCTAAACATGACTTCTTGAGCTTCTTTTTTGGCCGGTTCTTTTGTTTTTCTATCTTTTACAAGTTCTACACCTATCATTAATCCTTTTCCTCTAATATCGCCGATTATCTCATATTTCTCTTGCATTTCCCTAAAGCGATCCATTATATAATTTCCTAGAGTTTCGGCGTTTTCGAGAAGGTTTTCTTCTTTAATTATATTGATTACTGCTAGTGCAGCCGCGCATGAGACCGGGTTTCCTCCGAAGGTTGATGCATGTGATCCTCCTTCCCAATCCATTACTTCAGCTTTTGCTACTGTTGCTCCAAGGGGCAATCCTGATGCAATTCCTTTAGCAGTGCATATTACATCAGGTTCGATGTTCCAGTGTTCTATTGCAAACCATCTTCCAGATCTTCCCATACCAGCTTGAACTTCGTCGTCAACATAGAGAATACCGTATTTTTCTGCTAGTTTCTTTAATTTTTGGTGGTATTCCGGTGGAGGTACGATGTATCCGCCTTCACCCTGTATAGGTTCAATTATAATTGCGCCTACTTCCTCTGGTGGAATATATTTGTGGAAGACCCATTCATCTATGAAATCAATGCACCAATAATCGCAATCTGGGAACTCTAGTTTGAATGGGCATCTGTAGCAATAGGGATATGGTACATGTGTTACTCCTGGTACCAATGGGAAGAAATATTTTCTTTGTACGGGTTTGCTTGATGTTAAACTCATGGCGCCATAAGTTCGCCCATGGAATGCCCCTATGAAAGCTAATATTCTCGGTTTTCTTGTGTGCCATCTAACCATCTTAATTGCAGCTTCTACACTTTCTGCTCCACTATTACCAAAGTACACTTTCTTTTCAAAGGTTCCCGGGGTGATTTCTATAAGTTTTTCAGCTAAATCAATGGCAGGTCGGTAGTAGAAGTCGGTGTTGCTATAATGTAATAATTTTTCTGACTGGTTTCTAATAGCTTCTAAAACTTTGGGGTGGCAATGACCTACGTTCATAACGGCTAATCCGCTATTGAAATCGATGTATTCATTTCCATCTACATCTCTTACTATGCAACCTTTCCCCTCTTCTACTACAAGTGGGTACCATCGAACATAGGAGGGCGATATATATTTTTCATCTCTTGCTAGTAGCTCTTTTGCTTTTGGACCTGGTGGTGTAACTACTATTTTAGGAACTTTCTTTTTGGACATTTTCTCACCCTTTCAAAGAATTTAGAACAAAAATATTTTCCATGTTCTTCTTATCAAACTTTCGGAAAATTATATGAGTTGCGTGTTGCCCATGTGTATGAGATATTACATTTTTAGAACAATTTTGAAGAAAAATGGCGTCAAATACGTGCTGAACCATACGAAAACTATAACATTAAGTTTTGTTGCATTTAATTTTGCTTTATTATTCTAAACTTGAGAACATGGGAGGAGAAGAGATATAAAAGACCAAATTACTATTAGAGGCTTACTCAATACTAACTAATAAAAGAAAAGGGAATATTGTTTATTTCTTTTTTGTTAGTACTATTTCTATTGCTGATACGTTTGCTGTATTTCCTTCGGATGTTTCGATCGTTTCAGTACCTATCTTTATGTCTTTTACTTCTAGTCCAGTCATAAATCTGTTTCTTAAGATTTCTGCCACATCGACCGCTCTACTAATTGCTCTTCCTCTAGCCTTAAGAACAACTTCATCTGCCCCACTGTTTAACTGAGTTACGGCAGCAAGTACGTAGTTCATTACAGGTTTGTTTCCTATAAACACAACGTTTTCTTCAGACACACAGAACACCTCTTTCAATGTTCTCTGGAATCCGGTCGGTCGACCGGTAACTTAAAAGGTTAATTACATTATTACTTAAAAAATTTATGATAAGTATGTTAATGTTAGATCGAGAAATAAAATTGAGCATGAGAATATTATGGCAATCTTAGCATGGTCCTAAAATTTTAGATAACTTTTCTTGTACCTAAATCACGTCTGTTTTTCAGGAAAGGTATCCAAGAAGTTACATCCCAAGGAGAGAAATAGTAAGGTTTTAAAGATAAATCGGTATTGTGTCAATTGGAGAAGTCACCTAAACCTTTTGGAAGTGGAGTAAATGCAATCCAGTTCAAGTCTTCTGGAAAAATTGCCGCTAACCCCATTATCGAAACCAGCAAAGGGCGCAATGGGTAAAACAGGGTCTTGGAGAACATTAAAACCAGTAATTGACCTTAATAAGTGCACGAAATGTGGTCTCTGTTGGTTGTATTGTCCGGAGGCAACTGTAATATTTACAAAAGAAGAAGGGCCGAAAATAGACTATGTTTACTGCAAAGGGTGCGGTATTTGCGCCGAAGAATGTCCTGCAAAGGCCATAGACATGGTTAGAGAATTTTGACAAAAGAGGTGAGAATATGGGTAAGGTAATAATTACAACTGGCAACTATTCAGCAGCCTATGCTGCAAAGGCGGCGAAAGTCGATGTCGTGGCAGCATATCCTATAACGCCTCAAACATCAATAATAGAAAAAATTTCTGAGTTCATTGAAAAGGGAGAAATGAAAGCTGAATATATCCGGGTTGAAAGTGAACATAGTGCAATGGCCGCTTGCATAGGAGCATCTGTTGCTGGAGCACGAACCTTTACTGCCACATCGGCTCATGGATTGGCTCTAATGCACGAAATGCTTCATTGGGCGGCGGCAACTAGGGCACCTGTGGTTATGGCCGTGGTAAATAGAGCAATGGGACCACCATGGAACATATGGTCTGATCACGTTGATAGCTTATCGCAGCGTGACACGGGATGGATGCAATTTTACGTGGAAAGTAATCAAGAGATATTTGATACTATTATTCAAGCTTATAGAGTTGCTGAGGATCCTGAGGTAAAAATGCCGGCGATGATTTGTAGTGATGCCTTCATCTTGAGTCATACATCGCAGCCATTGGAAATTTTGAGCGAGGAAGAAGTCGAAGACTTTTTGCCGCCATATGAACCACCCTTTGACATTACGGACGTTGATCATCCGGTTACACATGGAAACATTGTATGGCCAGAGCCAAGAGGGGATTCCCCTGTAGGGTATATGGAGTTCCGTTATCTAATGCATCAGGGTCAGCTTAATGCGAAAAGAAAAATTAAGGAAATTGTTAAGGAGTTCGAAAAGAAGTTTGGCAGAAACCACGGAGATCTAATTGAGAAATATAAAGTTGATGACGCTGACGTGGCAATAGTCTCTATGGGTGCACTGGCAGCCCAAGCAAAATATGTTGTTGATTTAATGCGTGAAGAAGGATACCGTGTGGGCGCTATAAAGCTAAGAGTGTTTAGACCATTCCCAGACGATGAAATTAGAGAAGTCACAAAAGGACTAAAGGCATTAGTGGTTGCAGATAGAAACATCAGCTACGGTTATAAGGGAATAAGCGCGACAGAGATAGAATCAGCACTATATTCACTTGAAAAGAGACCATTAGTGTTAAATTTCATAATGGGCATTGGAGGACGAGATGTAAAACCAGAAGATCAAAGAAAGATGATAGAAGCTGCATTTGACATCATAGAAACCGGGGAATTGACAAAAGAGGCTGAATGGTATGGATTATTGAGGTGATAAATATGACAATATTAGGTTTACCTGAAGAAGAATACATAATGTCAGGAAATGCTTCATGTCCAGGATGTGGTGCAGCACTAGCACTAAGACATGTTCTAAAAGCCTTAGGGAAAAGAACAGTATTAGTAATACCAGCGTGCTGTACTTCGGTAATTCAAGGATTATATCCGAGATCGGGCATAGGTGTACCAGTGTTGAACATGGCTTTTGAAGCAACAGGCGCAGCAGCTTCAGGTGTAGTAGCAGCACTAAAAGCGAAGGGAAAAGATGATATCACTGTTGTAGGTTGGGCTGGAGATGGAGGAACAGCAGACATAGGAATACAAGCCCTCTCAGGAGCAGCAGAAAGAAAAACAGATTTCATATACATTTGCTACGATAATGAAGCGTATATGAATACTGGAATTCAACGAAGTGGTGCAACACCCTATGGAGCATTAACGACAACGACTCCAGTACTAGGCAAAAAGGAGCATAAAAAGGATATGCCAATGATCATGGCAGCCCATAAAATACCTTATGTGGCGACAGCTACCTCAGGATATCCTAAAGATCTATATGAAAAAGTGAAAAGAGCTAAAGAACTAAAGGGAGAAGGAACAAAATACTTACATATTCTGTCACCATGTCCACCTGGTTGGCGATATGATTCAAAACTAACAGTAAAAATATCTAAGCTTGCAGTGGAGACAGGCCTATGGATATTATATGAAATTGATCGTGGAAAATTTAAACTCTCGGGTCCAAGCAAAAGACTATTAGATCCAAGCAAAAGGAAGCCTGTTGAAGAATATTTGAAACTTCAAGGAAGATTTAGAGGTCTATCAGATGAAGATATCAGAGAAATACAAAGATGGGTAGATGAAAACTGGAAAAACATAGAGAAGATGATGGAGACGGAGTAGATCTATACTATCCAAAATATTTTTTAATAATTAACCAAATCCAACTAAAAGTTTCCCTTATAGGGCGTATTTTAGATTGTTGTCCTTCGTATTTCACCGAAATAGGGATCTCCACGATATTGAACCTCTTTCGTTTAGCTTCTATGAGAATTTCTGTCTCTGCTCCATATTTGTTATCCTTAAAGGTAACTTTTTCTAACACTTTTCTTTTAAAGGCTCTAAAACCGCTTTGAGAATCTGTTACAGGGACTTTGAAAACCTTATTCAAGATTTTAGTGGTGATAAAATTGCTTAACCTTCTCTGTATAGGCATGCCTTTCACCTTCTTTAGGAAACGAGAACCTACGACAATATCTACGCGCTCTTCCCTAATTTTTTCAAGAAATTTAGGAATCTCCAGAGGGTCATGTTGCATGTCTCCATCCAGAGTCACAACGACGTCAGCACCATGTTCTAACGCATATTTAAATCCGGTTCTTAAGGCAGCTCCTTTGCCCATGTTTTCCTCGTGTCTAAGCACGACTGCGCCACTATCTATAGCCCTACTGAAAGTTTTATCTGTACTACCATCATCCACAACAACAACGACATCTACAAATTCTTTAGCCATCTTAGCAACATCATAAATGTATTTTTCTTCGTTAAAGGCAGGAATAACACAAAATACTCTCAAGTAATAAGTCACCTCGACTTTTATAACAAAATAAAGAAGAGGTGACTAGTCTTTTATCAGCGTTCGTTCGTACGCTATTTCGGCTGCTTTTGCGTTTAATTCAGCTATTTCTCCTGTCCATTCATCTAAAATCGCTTTTTTAACAGATTCTAATGATATTAAGTTTGTTGCTTTAGCAAAGGCCCCTAACATTGGCGTGTTAACTACAGCAAAACCAGCAACTTTTAAATCTAGTTCCAACGCGATACCCGTTGCATCAACAGTAGCGATTTTAAAACTTCTTAGGGCGCTTAGCTCTTCGGGTTTTTTGGTGGTGTTTGCAATTAACCAGCCACCATTTTTTAGTCCGTCCGTTACGTTTACCAGTTCTAAAAGAGCTGGATCTAGAACGACGACAGCATCAGGGGAGTATATTTGGCTTCTCAATAAAATTTCCTTATTGCTAATTCGTGTAAATGCCATTACAGGGGCTCCACGTCTATGCAGAGGCGGCTCCCTTCTAGGGAGTCGCCTTTTCTGCGCCAAAAAATGGAAACGATTGGGCCATGTATCCATCTAAATAAGCAGCTTTCGCAACCAATTCTGAGAAAATTACTGCGCCCTGCCCGCCTCGACCATGGACCCGTATTTCTATTATCTTATCTTTTTCCACCATTTCTCTTCCCTCTTTAAAACATTATAGCCGCACAAATTTTTCCCTTATGTGTAGTGTGTAAAGACTCTATTTATATTTGTTTATATTTTCATTATATGTGTTTATACTTAAAAGAACATGAAACACTAATAATTCATTTTCTGCGTTTTATTTTAGGTTTTTATGAGGTGTTAATAAAACAATTTTCTTTCACTTCTTTTGAATTCAAATCCTCAAAACTTTTACTATTTTCAAAAGTAAACTTTACAAATATATAGAATAAGTACTCATTTATTGTATTTAGGTTATTAAAATTAAATTTTAATGTAAACAATTGACTATGAAAGGTTTATATTTCTCTCACAGTTTTTGGTTGTCAAATTTGGAGGGAACTGTGTGGTCGACGTGCCATCTGCCAAAAGTGAGCAAGAACCAAAAACCATAGACTATGGAGAAATACCACTACGTGATGAGCTCAAATGTTTTTTGAGCCAAAATCCGTTGCAGTGATTGGGGCTTCTGCGACACCAGGCAAGCTTGGTTATAACGTTTTATCAAACCTTATTGAGGACAAGTTTCGAGGTAAAGTTTATCCCATTAATCCGAAAGCGGATGAAATACTTGGACTCAGATGTTATAAATCTATCTTAGATGTTCCAGATGAGGTTGATCTTGCCGTACTCATTGTTCCGGCAAAATTATTCCTGAAGTTTTAATGGATTGTGTTAGTAAGAGCGTTAGAGCGGTTATTATTGAGGCCGGTGGATTTGCTGAGATAGGTGGAGAGGGATCGATGCTTCAAGAGAAAATACGTAGTATTGCTAAGAAGGAACAGATCAGAATTGTTGGTCCAAACTGTGCAGGAATAGTTAACACTCATAAAAATCTCATAACAACTTTTGCTAATGTGAAAAATCTTAGAAAGGGAGGTATAAGTTTCATAACACAGGCTGGTATCTTTGCAGCTGGTATGTTTGAAATATACGGTCCCAGATGGGGAATCAGTAAGGTTATCACTATTGGAAATAAGGCTGATGTAGATGAGGCAAATTCAAAGAATGGCAAATTCCAAGAAGAACATGTTAGAATATCTTGCAGAAGACCCAGAGACAAAAGTTGTGGGTATGTATCTTGAGGGTGTAAGTGATGGCAGAAAGTTTTTATCAGCATTTAAAAAACTGTTTTAAAGAAACCTGTTGTAATATTAAAGGGTGGGAGAACTGAGGAAGGCAAAAAAGCTGTTAGTTCTCATACCGCAAGTCTAGCTGGAAATGCAGAGATTTATGATGCTGCCTTTAAACAATATGGAGCAATAAAGGCTGAAAACCTTGAGCAATTATTCAATTTTGTTAGATTTTTTGCCTTACAACCATTAATGAAAGGAAATAAAATTGCCGTTGTAACCTATGCCGGATCCATGGGAATATTATCTGTTGACAGAGCTGTTTCACTTGGATTGGAAATAGCTGAACCTTCAAGCACTGTGTTGAAGAAGCTTAAAGGAATAGCTTTTCCATGGACAAGCAGCTTTAATCCGCTTGATTTAAGTTTTCTAGTTACAACAGAACAGTACGTTGAAAGCACTAGAATCTTTATGAAAACAGAAGAAATCGATGGGATTTCTCTCATTGTTCCGGCACTTAAAGTAGTTGAAGTAGGTAAAGCAGTTGCTGAAGTGCTGGAAGATGGGAATACTAAGCCTCTAGTTTTTTACGTCCCATTAGGAGAATATGTAATGGGCAATACACAAAAAGTTGAGGAACTGGGAATACCCTGCTATCCAACGCCTGAAAGAGCAGTTGATGTGCTCCACATTTCTTACAAATACTATCTCTATTTGAGAAATCGTGAAAAAATATGAATATCTAATGCTTTAAATAAAAAGCAGCAAAAATAGTATAGAGGCAACGAGTGTTGGAATAAATGTGGCAATTGCGGCATTTTTTGCAATTGAATACCCGATCAGAACAGCGGATGTTAATATAGATACTTGATGTTCTCCCATAACTTTTAATTTAGGTATCTCTACTATTTTAGATCCCACTTTTACTGGTTCCATGTTTTTTTCTGCTTGTTTAGTTAGATCAACAACATAGGTAATTAATTCCTCACAATCGATTCCTCTTCCAAGGGGAACATATCCGCCTTTACTGGGAGACACCGCATTTACTTCATGAGTATCTGTAGTCATAACCTCAGCATCCTTTATTCCAAATTCTTTCCTTAGTCGATCAATTATTTGTTCTCTAAGACCAAAATCCAAATTATTACTATCAAAAACAACATATGCATAATACTCGCTGCCAATTTCCATAAGCAAAACAGAAACACCATCACTTCCCAAGCCTTTCTCCAACGGGATATTAATATCTCTACCCTTGGCAACTCCTATTTTAAGCGGCCTTACGGACATATTCAACAATTGTTTAAAACTTTTTTGCGCTGCCAAAATAAGTTCCTTAGCAGTTTCAGAACCTATTAATACATCTTCAAATGTTTCACCCATACAATTGTGGGCATCAACAAAGAAAGCCTTCTTGCTCCCTTCCTTTTCAATTATTTTGGTGGTCAAGAGTCCCACACCGAGAGAGATGTCATCCATCGGTAAAGGTGAGCGGGTTGCAATAATCAATGTAAGATCGCCGAGAGTCTGAGTTTTTACCGTCATGGTACCCTCTTTAGCGTAAGTTATTGAGGTAGCTCCATCAACATAGCTGATATCGTTTATGTTTCTGATAATTTCATCTAGTACGTATTGGAGTTGATTCTTTGATGTTAAATTAAGAGAGTGATCACATGATCCGTGGAGTACTATAACCTCCGCCCCTGTTTTCTGCTTTAGCTCTTTAGCTAGAAAATGAGGTAACAAACTGCTCCCAATGGTTTTAAAGGGACCTGGATGGATGGTTGGAATTACCAAAATAGCTTTCATGCGTCCCTTTATATTTTTGAAGCATATAACTGCCACAGGCAAAGTTCTCTCCTCACCAATTCTAGTTAGAAGCGCCTCTAAGGGCATGTCTTCCTGCTCTGTCCATTCAGCAATAAAGGCTTTAAAAAGATCTAAGCCGCCAACACCCAGAGATGATTTTATACTGCTATTCACGGTTTTAAGATATATTGATGTAGAAAATAGAAAGATTAACAAAATCAAAATCAAAGGAATAACATACTGTTTTACTGAGGGTATTGGAAGTTCCTGAGGAAAAAGAAAGTTTAATAATACTTCTCTTAAAAGTATTAGGATAAAAGGCTGAATTGTGGATATGGTAATTACCTCTGGCACAGAGATTTGTGAAATAGAATAACAAGTGATAATTCTGAACGATGTCATTATAGCTATACCAATTATAAGTGAAAACACGGCAACTCCATAATTACCGATCGATACTAAGGCTGATAAACCATATACTGCGTATAGAAGAATAACAGAAAAAGTGTTTAACGCTACAAGTCTTCTGAAATTTAGAACTTTAGTTTTTCCCTTAATTATCATTAAACTCATAATGGCTGAAATAATTAGAGAACCCCAAATTTCAATAATGCCTTCGCAAATAATATAGGGAAATATTATTAAATCTAAAGTTCTAAGGTAGAACGAAATGTTAGATAAAAACGCCATAAAAAGGCTTAACAGCAAACTGACAATCAGAAGTATCTTTGTACTTGGCAGGGCGAAAAGTTTACTGTAAATTCTTACAGCTCTCTCTATCCTACTCAAAACTGTCAGCCTCCAAGTGCTCAATAGAAATTAGAATTTGAATAGGTGGGTGTGTAAAGTAGATGAAGAAAAACACACTTAAAGTTACTGTTTCTAGATGCCCAATCTGCGGCAATGAAACGTTAATGGAAAAAATGACAACAGTTGCTATTCCCCACTTCGGAGAAGTTTTACTATTAACTCTCCAATGTGAAAAATGCGGTTTCAAACACAGTGATATAATTTGCACAGCAGAAAGAACCCCTTCGCGGTATTCTCTTAAAGTGGAAACATCTCAAGACCTCTATGCGAAGGTAATTAGGTCTTCAACAGCAACTATAAGGATACCTGAGTTGGGCATTAAAGTGGAGCCAGGACCAAGTTCAACGGCATTTATAACAAATGTCGAAGGAGTACTAGAAAGAGTGAAAGATATCGTTGAAATGGCTAAACGATGGACAAAAAACAATGAAAAACAAAAAAGATGTGATAAAATTCTAAGTACAATCGAAGAAGTAAAAAGCGGAAAGGAAAAAATTACAATTATAATTGAAGATCCACTTGGGAACAGTGCAATAATTCATTCACAAAAAAACAAAGTAGTAATGGAAAAACTTTCACAAGATGAAATTAAGAAATTGAGGACCGGGTTGTTAATAATACCCTCTGTTTCGTTAAAAAGTGATGATGATATCTATGGGAATGGTATCAATCCATAGGATCTCAGCCAAGCAATTCCCACTAGAATAATCAGGAAAAGCGAAAGTAAAACGACAGCTACTGGCCCGACTTTTATCCCTCTAGTTTCATCTTGGAAGAATCTAATTAATCCAGCACCAGTTACAGGCATCGGTCCTTCTCTTTTCTTCTTTTTAGACTTACGAGGCAAGCGATACCCTCCAAATTATCTAAAAAACTAAATTAAAGAACAAAATATTAATTTTTCTCCCATATCTACATTTGCAGAGTCACTGCGATTCGAAGCGTTACAAATCATATAATGATACAGCGTAACCGTTTGGCAATGAAATTTCGACTAGAAACCATTCCGTTGAGAACTTAGTGTCTAGTGCTTTTAAACAGTCTAATACGTCTCTCCGCTTTTACAACTATCCTCTCACAAAATTATACCTGACTTTCAAAAGAGTTGGAATTACCGAGTAGAATTATTAAAGTAGCCGTAAATAGCTAATAGACATATTGATAAGTTCAAAAGATAAACTTAATATACCTAAAATAGGAGGGATAAGAATCGTGAAAGAAACAGAAGCAAGAGAATACTACGATAAAATATTTAAGTTATTAAAGAAGCACCATGAATGGTTTCGTAGTGCAATTCCGTTAATTGCTTCCGAAAGCCCAGCATAAACTGCTGGGTCGGAAAAACATCCCAAGTCCAGCAGTCAGAGAGTGTCTATGCAGCGATTTTGGAAACAGATACGCCGAAAGTCCCTGACTTGTAGGGACCGGTAAGGTTGGCCAGGTGAACGTGTATACGCAGGTTGTGTCTATATAGATCAAGTAGAGGAAATTGCTATCCAATTAGCTAAAAAACTATTTAATGCAGAGTTCGCCGACGTTCGTGCTATTAGCGGCGTAATTGCAAACTTAATAGTATATACGGCTTTCACTGAACCTGGAGACCACATTATGAGTATATCCATTCCATCGGGTGGTCATATAAGCTATGCAAAGAAAAAGCTTTGGGGCACAGCTGGGAAAGTTAGAGGATTAAAGGTACATTACTTTGATTTTGACGAAAAAGAAATGAACATTGATGTTGATGGAACGGCTAAAAAGGTTAAAAGACTTGAAAAGCAAGGAAAACGAATAAAACTTTTCATAATGGGCGCTAGTGTATTTCTTTTCCCAGAACCAGTAAAGGAGATCAGAGAAATTGCAGACGAGATTGGCGCGTATATACACTTTGACGGCGCACATGTCGCAGGGCTAATTGCTGGCGGGAAATTCCAAGATCCCTTAAGGGAAGGTGCAGATGTATTTACAATCAGTACTCATAAAACATTACCAGGACCACAAGGAGGGGCGGTCTTTTCACATAACAAGTATGCGGAGGTTTTAAAAATGGCAGCTTTCCCATCTACAATGAGTAATCATCACCTACACTTGGTCGCTGGGAATAGCAGCAGCTAAGGCTGCTGCTACCAAGAGCAGTGGTTTTTGCAGAGATGCTTGCTTTCGGTAGAGAATACGCAGAGCAGATTATCAGAAACGCGAAGGCGCTAGGTCAGGCCTTATATGAGAGAGGTTTCAAGGTTCTCGCTGAACACAAGGGATTTACCGAATCGCACACGATTCTAGTAGATATTAGTGAAACACCACTAAAGGATGGTATGACGGTTGAGAAAAAACTAGAGGAAGCTAATATCATTGTTAATCGAAATCTGCTTCCGTGGGACAAAAGAGTTGGAAGAGATTATAGGAGACCTGGAGGTATACGTCTAGGCG
>Ga0190363_1001763_pt1 | contig 12698 bp, 12 predicted proteins | sample 48721867_MG_FD_161272 | JGI IMG/M metagenome (GOLD analysis project Ga0190363, IMG submission 161272) | Hydrothermal vent microbial mat bacterial communities from Southern Trench, Guaymas Basin, Mexico - 4872-18-6-7_MG | ecosystem: Environmental > Aquatic > Marine > Hydrothermal vents >...
ATATACTTTTGGATGAGCCCCCGGCATTTTACTTCTTCCTAAAGAACTTCAAGCCTATAAGTTGCCAAAGTGAAAGCTGCGTAAATATCGAAAAGCCTTTCAAAGCATAAATGAGCTCCAAGGCACCTTTTTTACCCGTTCGAAAATAAGGAAAAACACTGTGGGCTGTCCATCCTAAATCAGCCTAGAAGTTGGCCTCCAGCCCTCTCACATAGACCTGCCAGATTAGAATTATGGATCTTAGTTGATGAGTGTATACTGGTATTGCTATATTCCTAAGTAGGCTTTCTTCAAATATTCATTTTTTAGCAGTTTTTCTCCTTCTCCTTCCATGATTATTTTTCCGTTTTCAAGTACGTATCCTCTATCCGCTATTTCAAGTATATCGTGAACATTTTGTTCAACCACAAGAATGGAAGTCCCTGCTTCATTTAATTTCTTTATAGTGTTAAAAATTTCCGCGACTAAGTTCGGCGCTAGACCTAAGGAAGGCTCATCTAACATTAACAATTTCGGTCTAGACATTAATGCTCTGCCAATTGCAACCATTTGTTGCTCTCCTCCGCTTAAAGTTCCGGCTCTTTGTTTTTCTCTTTCCTTTAACCTCGGGAAAAGTTGATAGACTTCCTCTAAGGTATCATCAATTTTACTGTATGCTTCCTTTGTATAAGCACCTAATTTCAAATTTTCGATTACTGTCATGTAGGGAAATAGTTGTCTTCCTTCTGGTACAAGGCTTATCCCTAATTCAACTCTTTTATAAGTCGGTAGATCATCTATCCTTTTGCCTAAAAATTCGATTTCTCCTTGAGCTTTACATAGTAAACCCATGATTGCATTGAGGGTCGTTGTTTTCCCGGCGCCGTTAGCCCCTACAATACTTACTATTTCTCCTTTTTCGACCTTGAAAGAAACGTCCCAAAGTACTTGAAGTTCTCCGTAGTATGCGTTTAAATTATTGATTTTAAGCATATTTCTCACCTAAATACGCTTTTATAACCTGTTCATCACTAGCAATCTCCTTTGGTGTTCCTTCTGCAATTTTATGTCCATGATGAAGGACAATAATTCTGTCACAAACTGACATGATAGCTCTCATTACATGTTCTATCCAGAAGATTGTTATGCCATACTCGCTTCGAAGCTTTTTGATTAAATCGTTGCATTTTTCAACTTCTGTGGGAGTTAATCCAGCAGCATATTCATCAAGTAACAGTATTGCTGGCTTTGTAGCAAGTGCTCTAGCTAATTCGACCATCTTTCTTTCGATTAATGTTAGATTTTTAGTAGGCCTATTCTTTTTATTTAAGGGAAAACCGACAATTTCGAGAAAGTATTCCGCTTCCTTTCTGGCTTCATCAACGTCGATCTTCTTGTTCATTGCCAAAATTGCAACTACGACGTTATCTAGTGCGGTCATATTTAAAAATGGACGTATAAGCTGAAAAGTTCTCGCAATACCCCGTCTGATTATCTCGTGAGTGTTAAGACCAATAATGTTTTCTCCGCGAAACTTTATTACTCCAGAGTCAGGGCGATGTATTCCGGTAATGACATTGAATAGCGTTGTTTTTCCGGCGCCATTGGGGCCAATTAGCCCTACAATTTCCTTCTGTTTTACCATAAAATCAACGTTGTTTAAAGCAATGAGTCCTCCAAACGATTTTGTTATCGATTTTCCTTCAAGCATTTTTTTAACCCTACTACCGTCTTTAGTTTAATTTTTTGCAATATGCAGTTTCAGAAGATATAAAAAGAAATATGTTTATAAGAATTACCTTCCATTCTCTCATGTGAGGTGTGGTAAAATGGAAACGTTTGAAAAATATCTTGAAGAAACCTTGCGCATTCCTGTGCGAGACCTTTACGAAGTTCCAACGTCATCAAAGAAGTTCCCTGATGGAGCAAATTATAGAATAGAAATTGCACCTGTACAGACTCCGGAAACAGCTAGAGCGGTCATAGAGGCTTCAGAAGAATACGGGGTTCCTATACATAGAATCACAGAAACTCGAGGTATAATGCGACTTACCGATAAAGAGATCGAAGAAATGATCGAAATTGCCAAAGATGCAAGTGTAGAACTAACCCTTTCAATAGGTCCCCGTGCTTGGTATGATACTAGCGCACAGAGAGCTGTAGGTACGCCTGAAGCAGGTCGGATAGGATATAGGTTAAGAGGTGCCGACATGCTTCTCTATGCAATCAGAGATGCTAAACGGGCAGTTGATCTAGGATGTCGTAGCTTATTAATCTATGACGAGGGGCTATTATGGGTACTTAATAATATGAGAAAAGATGGGCTTCTCCCGAAAGAGGTTAAGTTAAAAGTTTCGGTTCATTGCGGGCATGGAAATCCTGCGTCCATGAAGGTACTGGCAAGTCTAGGAGCAGATACGATAAATCCTGTCGCTGATCTCCAGCTTCCAATGATTGCAGCTATACGAGCTAGCGTAGAGATACCTATCGATCTGTTTATTAGTATGCCAAAATCAACTGGAGGTTTTGTTCGCATTTGCGAAGCTCCAGAATTTGTAAGGGTGGGTAGTCCGGTTTATCTTAAATGTGGCCCCAGCGAAATACCAACTCATGGCGTACACGTTACAAAGGAGACAGCTAAGGCGTTTGTTAAAGAAGCTTATTTAGTATATCAAACGATCAAGGAGTACTACCCTGAAGCAGTAGTTAGTAAGCCTGGGGCAGAAGATTTAGGTATTCCTGTGTAGGAAGTATAGTCCGAGGGGTGAGATAATGAAAGATATTAAGGACTATATAGACGATTTTGGTCCAGAAAAAATTCTGGTGGTTTCAGATCCAAAGGTAAGGATGATTGGATATATAGTAATTGACAATACCGCAAGGGGGATGGGAAAGGGTGGTACGAGGATGGCTCCTGATCTTACTCTGGAAACTGTCATTAGGTTGGCCAGAGCTATGACATGGAAATGGGCACTGGCCGACATTAATCTTGGAGGAGCGAAAGCAGGGATTGTTGCTGACCCTAACAGCCCAAACAAGGAGCAGATTCTAAGAGCCTTTGCAAAGAAAGCTAGGTGTTTAATCCCTTCTGAGTATGTCTGTGGACTTGATATGGGTATGTCTGAAAAGGATGTTGCAAAAATTGTAGATGAACTTGACGATATGAAGGCGAGTATTGGAAAATCTGAATGGCTGGGTGGTCTGCCCTATGACAAATGGGGATTAGCGGGATATGGAGTTGCTGAGGCAACTGAGGCTCTATGTGAGTTCTATGGTTGGGATATAAAAGAAAAAAAGATAGCCATTCAAGGGTTTGGGGCAAACGGTAAAGCCGCAGCAAAATTCTTGTATGAAAAAGGGGCGAGTATTTTAGCTGTTTCCACAATAAAGGGAGCAATTTACGACCCTAACGGGTTGGATATAGTAAAGCTGCTTGATTTGCAAGAGAAATATGGAGATGATTGTGTAACCAAGTACACTGATGCACAAAGAATAAATCTAGGGGAAGAGCTGTTTTTGGACGTGGACATCCTTATACCAGCAGCTAAAGAAGATGTAATTACTTCGAGCAATGTGGATAGGGTGCGTGCAAAGTGCATTGTTGAAGCAGCTAACTTCCCTGTAACAGTAGAAGCCGAGAAAGTACTTCACAGTAGAGGCGTTATAATATTACCAGATATTTTAGCTAACGCCGGAGCAGTTATCGGTGGAGCAAAAGCAATGTTAGCGAGATACGGGCCCCTTCGTCCAGAGCGCGAAGAAGTATACGCTGACATCACTAGAAAGATGAAGTCCAACACAAAACTAATTCTTGAAAAGTATGAGGAAACTCACGAGAATCCAAGAGAGATAGCCCTAAACATAGCAAAGAGGCGGGTACTAAAAGCTATGCAAGAGAGAGGAAGACTTACTAGAGAAATGGAAGAAAAATACAGAGATTTGCTTTACTAGGGGTTTAGTATGCAAGTGGTATTCAAAGAAGAGGAGCAAAAATGGATTCCTCATCCATTAGCTAAGGATGTAAAGATAAAACTACTTATACCAAAAGAAGAACGCAGTGAAAATGCTGTATGTCTGCTAGTGAAAATACCGAAAGGGGCAGAAGTCCCATTACACAGCCATAAATGCCAAAGCGATATTCTTTATCCACTCTCAGGAAAATTTAAGATGTGGGTAGAAGGAAAAGGAGAATTTGAAGTAGAAAAAGGAATGATCATAAGGGTGCCAAGAGACACTAAACACAAAATATACGACGTTCAAGAAGAAAGTTTGATCTTTGATGTTTTCGCCACAGCCTTTTTATTCGATACTACATGAAGTAGCTGGAGATGAGCAGATGACGGAAAGAGATGTTACCTATGACTTAGTCGAATTTGCAGTTAAAACTACGTATGATTCGTTACCTTACGACGTAGTTGAGAAAACAAAGCTACTGATTCTTGACACACTTGCATGCTGCGTTGCAGGCTCCTCTGCGCTTGGAGTGAAAGAAGTAGTGGAGTTGATAAGCAAATGGAACGGTGAAAAAGAAAGCACAGTATTAATTTATGGATTTAAAGTTCCCTCCCTTTTCGCAGCGTTTGCCAACAGTGTAATGGCTCATGCCAGGGACCTAGACGATACTCATGACTTCGCTGTTATTCATTGTTGTGCTCCTATACTTCCCGCGGCACTTTCCCTAGCTGAATATAATAATTGTAACGGCAAGGATCTAATAGAATCAACTGCTGTTGCCGTCGAAGTCTTATGTCGGGCAGGAATTGGTTCTCCTAAGCCACAAGTTAAAGGATGGTTCCACACAACTACTTTGGGATGCATGGCTTCATCAATTGCTGCTGGAAAACTTTTAGGATTAAATATGGAACAAATAATGAATGCCGTAGGCATCTCCTACAGTCAGTTTGCTGGTAACCAGCAATGTCTTATAGAAGGATCATTAACTAAACGAATACAACCAGCATTTGCTGCGAAAACAGGGGTATTCTCTGCTTTACTCGCGGCAAAAGGAATCACTGGACCAAAGGACGTGCTAGAGGGGCCCTACGGATTCTACAAGTTGTACCTAGATGGTAAATATGACCGTGACGCCATACTTGACGGTTTAGGCGAAAAATTCGAGATGTTAAACCTCAGCCTAAAATATTATCCGAGCTGCAGAGCGACCCATGCTGCAATAGATGCTGCTTTATCACTTCGTCAGGAAGAGAACATAAAGGCAGATCAAATAGATGAAGTTTTGGTGCACGTAACGCCGCTTACTTATTCACTCGCGGGAAGACCTTATAGAATACGAGAAAATCCTGAGGTTGATGCTCAGTTCAGCATACCTTATACAGTTGCACGGGCTTTCATAAGAGGAGATGTTTTCATAGATGATTTTGTAGATGAAAAGCTAAGAGACCCTGAGACTATAGAATTAGCGGGAAAAGTTAAGGTGCTTGTAAACCCTGAGCTAAAAGAATCAGGAGCCTTCTTGCCGTTGAAGATGGAAGTAAAGATGAAAAACGGCAAAGTGTATAGAAAACAGATAAATGCACTCAGGGGCAGCCCTGAAAAACCAATGAGCATGGAAGAATGCATTGAAAAGTTCAACAAATGTGTAAAACATTCAATAAAGCAATTATCTCCAGAAAAACAAAAGAAAATAGTTGAAATGATAAGTCAACTTGAAAAACTGGACGATATAAGCAAACTTATTGAACTCTTTACATAGCCTCTTCCTTATCGTTTTTTCTTTTAACAATTCTCGCTGATTTTAGACACGAAATTGAATATGTTAACACGTTTTGATAAAAGGGTAAATTTAAAAAAATACTAGTTCTTACAATCCTAGAGGAGATGAAAAATGAAAGTCGTGGACAGCATTCTTGAACTGATAGGTAATACACCAATGCTAAGACTACACAAAATAACAAAGGGAATCGAAGCTAATGTCTTGCTAAAATTGGAATACCTTAATCCTAGCGGAAGCTATAAGGATAGAATAGCCCTTCAAATGATCGAAAATGCTGAGAGAAAAGGGTTACTCAAACCAGGCTATACCATTATTGAATCGAGCTCTGGAAATACTGCTATAGCCTTAGCGATGGTAGGTGCTGTTAAAGGATATAAAGTGACAATTTTCTATCCGGAAGAAGTATGGGTTCCAGAGAAAAAAAAGATTTTAGAACGTTTCGGAGCAAAAATCGAGCATGTACCATTTGTCGAAACTGAAGCTGCCAAAAAAGCAGGAGTTCATGGAGCAAGAGTTGAAATTCCTGGTAGAGTAAAGTGTAAGGAATTAGAAGAAAGTCGTTCTGATGTATGGTGGGCTCGTCAATTCAGTAACCCTGATAACGTAGAAGCTCACAAAAAACTTGGTAAAGAAATACTCGAACAAACTGATGGAAAAGTTGATGTTTTCGTTTCCTCTATAGGTACGGGAGGAAACTTTCTCGGAGTTTCGTTGGTACTAAAGGAAGAGATACCTGATGTTAAATGCATAGCCGTTCAACCATCGGGATTGCCTGGCTGGGTAGATCCACTTTCTCCCGAAGCAAAGTTTGTGCCTGGAATAACAGGAGGAATTGTAGAACAGATAAGAGATAGCGGCATCGCCGACGAGGTTGTTTTCGTAAGCAACGAGGATGCGAGAAACATGGCTTATCGACTTTCCAGAGAGGAAGGTGTCTTCTGCGGAATTTCAACAGGGGCTAATGTATTTGTGGCGATAAAGGAAGGAAAGAAACTCGGTAAAGGAAAAAATGTGGTTACAATAGCAGTAGATAGTGGAGATAGATATTTTAGCGATGAACGCTATATAACATGAGGAGGGAAGAATTATGTTTGATTTGAAAAAAGCACAAAAAATGATGGAAGAAAGAAACATAGATGGTTTAATAATTTCCTCCCCTGAGAACTTCTATTACGTAAGCGGTTACGCGGGGATGTACTTTATAGGAAAAACAGGTATGGCAACAGCGATAATTCCAAAAGATGAAGACCCAGCAATAGTAATAATGGATTGGGAAGTCGAGGAAGCACAAAGGCAAACATGGATCAAGGATATAAGAGTTTTTGAGACATGGATTTATGTTGAAAAGGAGGGAAAGTTATCACGTGGGAGCAAACCTGAGCAGTTCGATCCTGTTCAAGTAATTTATGAGACACTAATTGACAAAGGAATTAATAAGGGAGTTTTGGGAGTTGAACTAGCGTCTCTTCCCCATATGTACTTTGAAAGACTTAAGAATGTTGTTCGAGAAGCCAACTTTGTTGACGCAGACGACCTTCTACTAGAAATGAGAAGTATAAAATCTCGCGAAGAATTGAATATCATTAAAGAAGCTGTAAGGATTACCGAAAGAGGTATTAGCTCAGCCCTAGAACTTGCTGAGGAAGGGGTTGAAGAAAAGGATATTGCTAATGAGTTCAGAAAAGTTGCTGTGACTTCCAATTGTTGGGGTTTCGCACATATTGTAGTGGCCGGAGGCGCCTATAGCGCATTACCTCACTTTCCTATAATGTCTGCATCCACATATAAACTTCGTAAGGGAGATTTCCTTAGATTTGATGTTGGTATCAATTTTAGAGGATACTTGACCGATATGGCTAGAACTTACGTCATAGGGCCTCCTTCAGAAAAACAAAAGAAATTATACAACGCTATCTTGAAAGCCCAAAGAAACATGGTTGAATCTATTAAACCAGGGGTTAAAATTTCTGATCTGTTCAAAATAGGGATGAAAACTATGAGACAATCAGGTTTTGTCAACTATGTGCGGGGTCATCTTGGACACAGCATAAGCCTTGGTCCCTTTGCAGAGGAACCTCCCTTCATCAAAGAAGCAGAAAATAGAGAACTAGTTGCCGGGATGCTCTTTTGCGTGGAGGTTCCTTACTATATACAAGGTCTAGGCGGTATAAATATCGAGGACATGGTTGCCGTAACGGAGGATGGACACGAAGAATTAACAACGCTAAGTCGTGAATTAATCCAGCTTTAGATGAACAACATCATACGTAAACGTAAACAAAATTAATAATGGTCGACATTGCCTCTTAACTAATCTGATGTCATGATGGAGCAAATCTTATAAATCAAAGGGTTAAATAACAACCTAGGGAATATAAAAATGACAAAAAGAAATTTAAAAAAAGCACTAACAAAAATCCAAGTAGCTCTCATCGCAATCATTGTAATAGCAGCGTTCATAGGCATAGGCTACTGGTACTATGTTACCGTACCTCCCGCTGGAGGGCCGACAAAAAAAGAGATCAAAGTTGGAGCTGTATATCCGCTCTCTGGGGCAGTTACTCGTAGGGTTATAAGAGATGCCATAGACTTTTGGGTAGATTACCTCATAAATAAACAAGGAGGAATCAAATCTCTAGGAGGAGCAAACGTTACTATAGTATGGGCTGATTGTCAATCTTCACCGGATCTGGCAATGTCGGAAACAGAGAGGCTAATAACCCAGGAAGGAGTAGTATGTATACTAGGGTCGTGGTGGTCGAGTCTCACTTATGCAACTCAAGAAGTCTGTGAGAGGTACAAGGTACCGAACTTGAATCCTCAATCCTCTTCACCAGCTCTTCTAGAACGAGGTTTTCAATATTATTTCATGAATTGGCCGAATGACGATTACTTCGCTAAAAGAGAAGTTGATTTTGCAATAGATTTAGTTAGCAAATATAACCTAAATGTACATACAGTTGGGATAATAGTCGAGTCAGGGCTCTTCGGCCAAACTGCGAGATCAGGTTGGCTGAAGTATTTGCAACAAGCAAAGGATCAAGGACTTATAGACTGGGAAATTGTAGAAGATATAACTTTCCCATCTCCTGTGGTAGACATAACTCCTGAGATAATAAAGTTAAAGTCCGCTGACCCTGACATAGTCTTTGCTTGTCCAATGTCCCCTTCGGACTGTGTAAAGTTCATGACGGCGATGATTGAACAAAACTATTATCCACCGATAATGATTACAATGGATGCAGGGTTTACAATGTATGATTATTGGTCAATAGAAGAAATGAGGAAGGGGTGCAAATACTTCTTCTCAAGATTTGCCATGGGCTGCATAGAAGATCAAATAAGAGCGAATCCAAAAATAAAGGAAATTTACGACTTATGGATGGAACACTTTGATTATTGGGAATGGGGCGTACTTCCCTTCTATAATACAATATTAACACTAAAATACGCACTTGAAGAGGCTGGAGAGAGAGATCCCAATATGGAAAACTTCCCCACGGCTCTTCGAGACGCTCTCAGAGATATACACATTTCAAAGGAAGAAGGGATAATCTACGGAGTCGACTTTAATGATATAGGATATAACGAACTAGCTGAGGTATGCATGGGACAAAATCTTGATGATCCAGACAACCCTGGCGACGTAGCATGGCAAACAGTATGGCCTTGGGATATAGCAACAAGAGACCCTGTTGTCCCCGACCCCAGAAGCAGAGGATTACCGTAATCTTCTCTTCTTTTTTATGATTGAAAATACTCTTAAATATTAGTTCAATGTTAATATGTCAGAAAAATCAATTATTCAGAGGTGGAAAGGGATAATGTGGAGAGCAAGATTAGGATTTCTTATTCCATCAGTAAATGTTGTTTTAGAACAGGAGGTTTCTCAGATGCTTCCTAGAGGAGTTTCAGCGCATTTCGCTAGAATTAGAATGAAACTGGAACTTACAGAAAACGAACTGAGAGAATTGGCAGGTGAAAAAATGTTGACCGCCGCGAAAGAATTGGCAGATGCCAAAGTAGATGTAATAGCTTTTGGCTGCACTGTTGGAAGCTTAATTGGAGGCCCTGGATACGAACAAGAAATAACAAATAAAATCAAAGAGAGCACTAATGTTCCTGCAATAACCACTGCTACTGCCGTGGTTAATGCGCTTAAACATATGGGAATCCGGAAAATTTGTGTTGCAACACCCTATGAAGAATGGCTTAATAAGAAAGAAAAAGATTTTCTCGAAGCTAACGGATTTGAAGTGCTAACAATAAAGGGACTTGGTGTCGTTGGACCCCCGGGAGCAGATCCGTCAAAAGTACCTCCAGAAATTGTATACGGATTTGCTAAAAAAGTCGACAGTCCGGATGCTGAAGGGCTATTTATAAGTTGTACAGATTTTAGGACTATAGAAATTCTAGAAACTCTTGAAAAAGATCTTGGAAAGCCTGTAATTTCTAGCAATCAGGCTACTTTGTGGATGGCTCTGAGAATAGCACAGGTAAAAGAAGAAATCAAGGGGTATGGCAAACTTCTCGCTGAAAAATAGAAGCAGAAACCTGGCTCTTATGGTAGAGTTAGATGATTGACTTGATAAAACTTTTAGAAAAATTTAATTATAATTCAAATTATTTTATTGAGATATCCATGAGGTAGAGGTAGAGGTTATGGAAATAGAAGGATTAATTTCATCGATAGCATCAGGAATTATGATGGGTGGCATATATGCATTAGCAAGTATCGGCCTAACCTTAATTTGGGGAGTTATGAATTTCATTAATTTCGCTTCCGGACAATTGACTATGCTTGGTATGTACCTATGCTTTGCGTTTACTATTTCTTTAGGATTAGATCCAATTGCTAGTCTTATAATTGCTACCGTTACACTTTTTGTCATTGGGTTATTTCTTGAAAAGAGTGTTATTAGGCCCATTGTAAATGCCTCTCGTTTTATCCAAATAGTGGTTACTCTTGCCGTGGGTATAGCAGCAGAAAACATAATTCAAACAATTTTTGGAGCTGAAATAATAGCTATGCCTAGGGGGATAGGTTCTATGCAGATCCTATCCCAAGTTTTAGAGCTTGGATCAGTAAGGGTTACTGTAGCGAGATTACTACCTCTTCCTGTAGCTACCCTTTTGACTATTCTACTCCACTTTTTCCTTACAAAAACCCGCGTGGGCTTAGGGATTCGTGCAATTTCTCAAAACCCTTACGCTGCCTGCATAGTCGGAATAAACGTTGAGCGAGCTTATTTCATCACTTGGGGAATAGGATGTAGTTTTATGGGTCTTGCGGGTGCCCTTTTGATGCTTTTCCAACCCGCATACCCTACTGTAGGATGGGAATTTATCTTGGTTTCTTTTATGGCTGTTACTTTGGGTGGAGCTGGAAGCTATGTAGGCTCATACATCTCATCAATGATTATCGGAGTAATAGAATCTTTAAGCAGTTTTATCTTCGTTCCGGCTCTGCGGCAGCTAATTTATTTGAGCCTATTTATTGCAATACTAATACTATTTCCAAAGGGTCTATTCCCCACTAGAGAGGTTGGGTAGATTATGGAAAATATTCTAATAAAATTGAAACAGAATCTGATCATAATTGTCTTAATAGCGATAGCATTTATTTTCCCCCTCTTAGTGAAAAATTCCCCGTTTTTCTTGGATTTGTTGTTTAGAACCGCTATATATGCGGTGCTTGCTATGGCCTGGAATTTGAATGCAGGATACACCGGGCTCATTACCTTTAACCATATTGCCCTCTTCGGAATAGGAGCATACGTCTCAACATTGTTACAAGTACTTTACGGAATTAATGTTTGGATTGGTATGTTTTTGGGCGGTCTACTCGCTGCAGTAATTGCTGTCTCATTCACTTATCCCGCTGTTAGACTTAAAGGACTTTTTTTGGCATTAGCCACGATAGCATTTAGTGTTGTAATACAAGTTCTCTTCATCAACTGGAGAATAATCATAGTAACTGATACCTATCCGAGGTACATTGGAGGAGCTGTAGGTGTCTTTATTCCTTTAAAGCCCGAATCGCTAATTGACCTACAGTGGCACACCACCAAACTTCCTTACTGCTACCTCGCGTTGATCTTATTACTTTTGGAATACCTTTTTATGTATAAACTTATGCACTCAAGGATTGGTTACTATTTTCTTGCCATAAAGGATGATGAGGTCGCAGCTGAACATACTGGGATAAATACTGTAAAGTACAAATTACTATCGATAGGCATAGCAGCGTTCTTTTCTGCAATTGCAGGAAGCTTTTATGCGCAGTATCTTCTCTTTATCGAGCCAGTATCACTTATGAGTTTAACTTTTATGTTCACTATTAGTCTAATAGCATTGGTAGGAGGTTTGGGAACCTTAATAGGCCCCCTTCTGGGCAGCATCCTTTATGTTCCGTTGTCTACGTTTTTACGCATTTCTATCGGGGGTACTCGTTACGCATCACTCGCTCTTGTTACACTCGCTATTATCTTAATAGTAATAATAATCGTTTTTCCAGAAGGGTTATATGGAATATTAAGAAGACTAACTGAAAAAAAGTCGAAGTAGAAAAATAATTTTAATACTTAACCTTAGTAATTATTTCACTAGTAACTTTTATAGCCTTTATATTGCTTGAATAAAAGGAGATGTGATAAAAATAAACCGAAGGAAGGTGAAATAATAAAGTGACACGTTTAGGAATAGCTTTTTTATCTGATATGTTTTCTACGAAAGACATTATTAAATATGCAATGGAGGCTGAGGAAAAAGGATACGAGTCGATATGGATAGCTGAACATTACTTCTATAGAGATGCATTTTCAATTTTAGGCTCGATTGCCTTAAAGACAAAAAGAATAAGATTAGCAACAGGGGTCATAAACCCATATACAAGGCACCCAGCTCTTATTGCAATGACTATAGCAACATTGGATGAACTTTCGAACGGCAGAGCTATACTTGGGATAGGAACAGGGGTTCCCTA
>Ga0190363_1001765_pt1 | contig 12695 bp, 9 predicted proteins | sample 48721867_MG_FD_161272 | JGI IMG/M metagenome (GOLD analysis project Ga0190363, IMG submission 161272) | Hydrothermal vent microbial mat bacterial communities from Southern Trench, Guaymas Basin, Mexico - 4872-18-6-7_MG | ecosystem: Environmental > Aquatic > Marine > Hydrothermal vents > Microbial...
CAAACCTTAAGGAAGACATGTGAAGTCTCTGTGGCATGTCTAATCAAAGCTCTATCATCCCTGAGAACACTACAAACATCAACATCCTCAGGATATTCACGTAAATAGTTACTAACAATACCAGCACCAACAGTAACCAAATGAACAAACTTACGAATAACCAACTTCTAAACCACCACATAGAAGTAAAGAGAGACAACATCAAAAACTTCTTCTCTTAACCCGAAAAAACAGAAACCATCAGGAGAACTTCCAAAACATTTAAACAAGCAAAACAAATCATCTATGGATATAAAACCATAAACCTAAAACAAACGACACAATATAAGCCCAAGATAGTAATATAATAGAAAAACCAGTTAACATCAACAAGGAAGACTAAATAATCTTCCCAGCTTAATTATAGATGCAGCATAGGTAATACCGAAATGTACTCAAGAACATCGAACAAGAATTAAGCAAAAATCCTCTACAAATTACACAAAAGCGCTCATTAAAAATTCATAACCATAAACAGTAACGATAATGAAGATGAAATTTTTCCAAGCCTCTACTTAACTCTTCAAGTTAATTTATACGATAACAATTATAGAATAGTAAGCCAAGGAAATTAAGTAAGCAAATTTTAACTTCAAGCGCTAATAGTATTAACGATAAAGAATTGTAAAGTATATTCGCTTATTTGCATACAAATGAGTAGTTTAATGTCCAGCTATTTAAGAAGTAAAAAGTAAATAGCTATAACGATATTGATCCACATTAGCAGCAAACTTCTTCTCACAACCTATAATGGAAGTGAGGAATTAAAAGATCATAGACTATGAGTTTGCTTAGCTCTTTCCCTTAAACCTTCATCATATTATCCTCATATTATTGAAGTAATTTTTATCTACGATATTACGTAACTTAACGCAATAATGTATAACGTACGTTAATGCGTCATGATTGCTAGCAGAATATGTGTACTAACTTTTGCATAATGGTCTAAAGTCTATGCAGGTATTTTCTTAGGACTTAGGACTCTAAGTAAATTATCATAGGTTACTGTTGACAGAATTTTCTTCTCAAGCTTTATCTTAGCTCTGCACTTTCTCGGGTAAATTGTAAAACTACGCGTTATCCCGTTAGATACAAAATTTTCAATAACATTTATAAGTCCATTTCTATCTTTAAATATGTGCTCTACTAGAATTTCATTTCTAAGGATTTCTCGGTTTCTCGAAAGCCTTTCTAGAATATTACGCGTTAATGAGAGTTCTTCGACACTAAACATCTCACCTTTTAGCGTAGATAATGCTTCTAAGCTATGACCATTATCAACTAGGTATTCGATCAACTTAGCAAGTTGATCTATATTCTTACACCAAGTCCACATCTCCGAGAGCTTACCTCGATTAATAACTATCATACTACAGTCTCCATAGGACATTGACTGAACGGTATACGGTGTCTTAAAGGGTTTTAGGTAAAGTACAACCCTAGGACATTCAGGAGGATAATATTTAACAAGATTAAAGTTCATCTTAGTATTTAACCTCTATTGTATCATATTAGAGTTTACCCATTTATTAAGTTCATCACCTATTGAAATATAATCCAAGAGTTCATATGGTTCATCTGGAAATACTGCGATTAAGCTTCTCGTAGTCTAACGAAATACTTTTAAACAGCTTTTATATGAGGTAAACATAGTATTACGAACTCCTTAAGGAATGGTGTTCTACCTTGTACACTTCACGCTCTAGTCAAATAAATATATCTCCCGAACAAGCACTAATGAAAGATGAAGCTTTAGCAAAAACTATTCAAGACTTATTTAAAATGCAAGAGAAACAGGCAAGGAGACTCATTGGCGATACTACAGTTACGGCTTATAGGAGAGTTCATGAAGTAGCTACTTCGTCCTTGGAGCGAACTCATGAATTCATCCGTCGTAAAAACCCAAAGCAAGCTTTACCCCTATTGATAAAGAGCTTAATACTCATAAACTATCAAGAAGCTAGAGAACAGTTAAGTAAAGGTCTCGCCAACATACTAAGAGAAGTATTTAATAACATAATTTCAGGAGCAAGTAAAGGAACAATTAATGAGCAAGCCGTTGAACGTGCAAGAATTCTTCTTGATGCATTAGCTGTTCTTGTTTATCAATATGGTAAGAAGAGGTGAGATTATGTCAGCTAAAACTACACAAACATTTACACGTACATTAAAGGGCATAGTAAAACTTAACATAAAGTTCAAAAATACTACAGGGCTTTTGATTAGAGCACCGCTTCAAGCCCAAGCATTCAGAATTGGCGGTGCAGATCAGTATCCCATGGTCACTAGGAAAGAGTATAGAGATGGTATCGAACTGGAAGTACCTTATATACCAGGGTCAAGTATTAAGGGTAGAATGAGGTCTCTCCTCGAACTATCCATGAACCTCAAACTGTACACAACAGACTATAAAATATGGCATCATGTTAGAAACATAAAAGCCATGGGCGCAGACTTTATTAACGATGTTATGTCTAGGTGTCTAGTAGATGACCTCTTCGGTTGGTCTTCAGCCAACTATGCTCAAATAAAAGAAATGATTGAGAAATTTAGAGTTAAAGATGTGAATGTTGACGATTTGTTTAAAATGCTAGCTCCTACAAGACTATTAGTTAGTGATTTCTTTCCGTCTGAAGAATACGTTAAAAAAGCTAATATAACATCAATATCTGATTTCCTTGAAGAAAAGAGTGAAAATAGGATAGATAGGATAACGTCAGCTGCTGATCCAAGAACAGTTGTCAGGGTTAAACCTGGTGTCGAATTTAAAGGCGATATTACAATGCTCCTTTTCGATAACGATAAAAATAGGGTTAAGGACTATCTGAAAACTATTGCCATAGGCCTTGACCTTATAGAGCAAACATATCTTGGAGGTTCAGGAAGCAGGGGTTATGGCCGTATAAGGTTTGAGAAAATAATTGTTAAAGCTTTCAAGGTAAATAGGAAGGGTGAAGGTAAAGCACCTGCAAGAGAGCCCATAGATCTTGAGAAGGAGGAGTTTAACAGCATTAAGGAATTCGCTGAAGCCATCGAGAAGCTAGCAGAAGATATTGAGAAAAACTTATATGGTGAGGGCTAGCAAATTACATGCCGCTCAAAGCATACTTTATTAAATTTCACAGAGCATATCATGTAGGTTGGAATAGACCAGAGAAAATAATAGATCATTCTACGATTTTAAGGGCATTACTAAACCTAGCATACATGACAAAGTATGATAGACTTATAAAATCCGTGTTGAAAGGTAAAATAAGAGCTTCAGCTCTTTTACCCACCATACCTTCGTCCGATGGACGTAAATTATTGGTACCTTTTCCTCAAATGCCATCGAAAGTAAGAATAACCAAAGTCGGAGTAGAATGGGCAACATTAAAGTCGGTCACGGAAATATCGTCTTTCGCAACCAAATGTTTAGAAAGCAAAGGTAGAGTGTTTCTAGAAAGCGTTAAAAATGGTGAAGTTCAAATAAAATGCAAAGGAATTGAAGAATATTTAAAGCTCAATGTGGAAAGAAAAATAGTTCATGCAGATGATGAACACATAACTCCCACTACAATTCGATTTGAAAGAATAGTTGAATATCATAACAGGATCGATAGAGTTACAGGATCTGCTGATTTATATCCACTAACAGGTTATTGCTGTAACGTTCCCTTATGCTGGATCGTCGATTTACCTGGTGATATTGCCGAAGGTGTTACTGAGTTTCTTAAGGTACTTAGCGGACTAGGATTAGGCGGATTTAGAGGCCGAGGTTGGGGGCGTTTTACACTACTGGAAGATCTAAAGCTATCTAATGTAGACTACGATCTCATAAGGAAGTATGGCAAGTGGACTCCAAGGAGATATCATATACTCCTTGGATGTTTACTTGCGAAAGATAATATCATTGATGAGGAACATAGTTTTGTAAAGATCAGAATTATCGGAGGTTATGGAGGGTCTAGTGTGGGAACATACATGCTCCCCGTACTTGCACCAGCAGATGTCGGTAGCATGGTCTTTGTAAAACAAGTCCCAAAACCCTATATTGAAGAGGTTACAATGAAACTAAATGACTATATACCATTAATTATCTTTAACCCCATAGCCATTAGCGGTTAAGGTGTTTAGGCATATGAACCTCTTTAAACGTAAAGGTTCTCTAAAGTTTACAAAGATGACGCTAACATTAATTCCCTTAGCACCCATACATGTTTGGAGCGGTAATGATGCCGTACTTGGTATAGATGCCGTAATAAGACCTGACGGTAAACTATGTATTGTAGATTTGGAACAACTAACACCCGATATTGCTGAAGCTCTAGCTAAGACCAGTCCCCAACAACTTTTCCAAAAAATTAAAGAGTATGTTGAAAAACTGCCTTGTAAAAACGTCGTGCCTGTATATACGACTTTAGAAGAGAACTCTAGAATAAAACTGCTAAGTTCACAAATAGTCCCTGGATCATCACTTAAAGGTTACATAAGAACAGCATTAGCATACTACATACTCTCCACAATGAAGAAAGAAGCTGCTAAGTCTCTCCTCAGAGGAGGTATAGATCTTAGCGAAAAACCTCAAAAGATATCCCAAGGGCTTGAAGGAGGACTATTTCGAAAACCTAGACCTAAAACACAAGGAGGTTTTGTAGACATGCTTCAAGGTCTCTTAATCTCCGATCCTCAACCAGAGGACGTCAAACTCGGCGTAGTAAATCTTATGACGTATGAAATTATAGACAGGGAAATTAAGGAAATAGCCACGGTAAATGCTGTAGCTTTGCTAAAAGGAACTTTGAAATACGACTTACTTATTGAAACAATTCACGATGTAAGCTTCTCTGATAAACCCTATTTAAGACCTAAAAGAATATCTAGCAAGGAAGTACACAAAATAATAAGTGACTTGAAAAGTGATATTGAGAAACTGGGAGTGCTGTCTAAAGACATAATAAAACATGCTCTAATGAAATTCGGCTGTAGTATTGTTGAAAATGAGCTAAGTAGAGTCAAGGAAATAGCTAAACTTAATGGATATCGTAAATTCCTAGAGGACATTAAAAAGAAATACTGTGAAAAAGCCTATGGGAAATGCGCTATTGCACGTATAGGTTTTATGACAGGTCACCGAGCTAAAACCATATTATCGCTTGTTGAAAAGCTTGATCCTAAACTATATGGAAACATCAGAAACATCATGGAAATGTATTTTGGAAAGACGTGGAATTTACGTACGTTGAAACTCGTAAGAATTAATAAAGAATTTAGAGGTATTGGATGGTGTGAATTATGTCTAGAGAATTAAGGATTGATCCTTGGGAAATCGTAACATATGCTCTATTACACGATGTAGGTAAACCTATACAAAGATTAGCTAAGAGGGTCGTAGAGGGACACGAAGCAATAGATAATAAGCTGCGAGATAAGCTTAGAATAATATATGGTAAGGATATTGAGGATTTATCAAGAATCTCTCATGACGAGCTAAGTAAGGAGACTTTCAATAAGCTTATAGGTAAAGCTTTAAGCAAGGAAGCTCTGTGCCATGTTAGAGAAATATTGAAGAAAGTCGATCCGTTAGCAGCAGCTGAAAGAGGATATGAGACAGCATATAGTAAATGCTTCGAGAGACTTGCTTCAACAAATGCTCTAGGTAAAATATCTAAAAACCTTAAAGTAAACTATAACTACCACACAACACCCATTCTATCACCGCTATGGATTCTTCACGAAAGCCACTATAGGGATTATGTAGGACCATATGCCGTGAAGGACGGCAAAGCTGGCATGTGGAAGTCAAAAACGGGATGGGATACATTAAGGAATATGTTTAAAGAGCTTTTTGAGGCTATTGAGAGATGTGATGTGGATAAAATAGTTGAAGAGAATAGTAAAATTATTGGTAAGCTATTGAACGTTAAGTTATGGTTTCCCATAAAGCCTGTAACCATAGATAACATAGTAGCTTTAAAGGCATTAGATTATAGGGAAGCGCAAAAGCTAATATCCTATGGTGAGGTAGTAGATAAACTAATAACCATGCTATTCAGTCTTAAACATGTATATGCGGATAAAGTTTTCCGTGGATTCGTAGATACGTTACTTCATATTCTTAAAGTTACAGTATCCTTTGTACCTTCGGCCGTTTTTGGAACTATACTACCCGATATAAGTCTCTATTCTCATTCAAAACTTGTTACAGCATATGCCGCAACTCACGCCTTAACAGGCGCAGATAAGTATAGAGTCTTAGTTATTGATGCTAATGGTATTCAAAGGTTCATAGCTTCGCCAATTAAAGCAGCCGCAGCTTCAAGAGTTATGAGAGGTAGAAGTCTGATAATTGAACTAGCTTTAGATGCCTTAACTCACTATGCATTACAAATCTTTGGAGAATTACCTGAAGCTAACATTATAATTTCTGAAGGAGGTACTTTGGACATACTAGTTCCTGATGTAGATATTGATGAGAGAGTTAAAAAGCTTACTAAAGTAGCAAATAGGCTTTCAGAAAATGAGCTAAATTACAGCCTAGAATTTACAATAGCGTATTCTAAAGCATTTAGCATTGAGGAAGGCTTTTTCTTACATTCGCTAAAGTCAGGAAGAGGTTTTATCGAAGTACTGAACTCGCTATCTGAGAATATAGCTTATGAAAAGGCTAGAAGGCAAGCTCGTAAAATAAAAGCTCTCATAGATGTAAATAATCTAGAAGACTATGATACCTTAACAGGAGAACCTATTTCACGGAAGAGTATGGTTCAAGGTAAAGCCCTACGTGTAAACGAAGATATATTAGATTATGTAAATGGAATCGCAGGTTCTGGAAAAGTAAATATTGGCGATAAAATATCAGAAATTACCCATTTAAGCTTGGCTGCAGGTTCTACAGCTAGAAATCTTGTAGGGATAATTGGGATCTACATATACGAGAAGAATGATGAACCTTACAGTGAACTTGTAAACCATTTATTCAAGAAGTTTATGGAGAGAGTTTGTAGAAGACCCATTGAAAAAATTCTATGCTGCAATATACTTGGAGAACCGTTTAGAGGTAAATTAGCAGCTATACCGTTACCCTCTGTAGGAGCACTATACTTACTTATCTCCTTAACCAAAGTCGAACCCTATAATCCGGAAAAAGACTCTAAAGCGGCTTGGATCTTAATACATTACGTCATTAATGAAATAGCCCGGGTAATTGAAGAAACTTATAAGAAATCTCTTATAGAGAACGCTAATATTATGATGAGAATTAAGCTTACAAATGCTACTACAACCTTCATACCTAGTAAGAAATCAGCAGGAGCAATTTACAATAAATTACTTGATGTTTTCAATAAGCTTCTTAACCTTAACGTAGACTTAGGCTTAGGTATAACGTTCACGAACACTTATCATCCAGCACAGGAAGCGAGAACTAAGGAGAATAAAGAAATATCAACCATAAGACTTATTGATCTTGACGAATATGTTCTTTTAGGACTTGCCAAACTCGATTTAGATATGGTAGGTGAGGTAAAACACCTACTGTCAATTAGCCCGTCAAGATTAATTACTTTCTCTGATCTTTTAAACATAGTGATTTCAGGAAAAGCATATTTCTATGTCCTGAAAAAGTCAGAAGAACTTTTAAACATAGGCAAAGGGTATTCATACGACGTTATAGTGCTTTATGCTGGAGGAGATGATGTCACCATATACGGTAGATGGAACCATGTAATAAACTTCATATACAAAATGTACGATGACATCGATGTATCTCTCTATCCATTAACCTCATCGTCGGCGATAGTTATTGATCAATGCAATACTCCTATACTTAACTTATACGATAACGCTATTGAATTATTGGAGGCTAGGGCTAAGCCTGTTAGGGCATCCGTTGCCTTATCGCTAGATTCTATAAGGGAGATAAAGGTAAATGAAAAGTACATAGTCATAGATGTAATACCATATACTAGCAAGTCCCCATGGCCTACAAGTGACGAGTCTACAGCTTACAATTTAGAACTTCTTAGCGTCATTTTAGAACCTCAAATGGTAGTCACGAGCGACCATTCAATATTGCATGAGCTTGAAGAAGTTAAGCGTGACTTGTATATTTTATCTAGGATAGGATATCATGTGCAAGGGCTTGTAGGCAAAGCCGGAACAGTAATGAACGCAAAACCTATTGAAAGGTTAAATTTAGAAATAGCATACTCGTATGCATGGACTAGAAGAAGGAAAGCATTTAGCAAAATTATCGAAGTCTTTCAGAAAATAAATGTGAAATATAAACCTACACTTCTGAGATTCCCTGAGGACGCATGTAAGAAGAGCGTAGCTGAGGCTTTGAGGATAATTCTCGCAGCAAAACCAATACTTGACCTTATAATCTTAGCATTAAGAAGACCTGAAAGTATTAAGCCCACCATGGTAAGAAGCGAGTAGTTTAAGGGCATATCTTATGAGTAATCAGAATAAGGTACTAATTGTGAGTTCATGGGGATATGCTCCAGCATGGTATAAATATGAATACACAGTGAACCTGTTTTCACCAGCATTTAGTAAGTTCGCAAAGTTTTTAAGAGACTTCAAATGTTCGTCATGTTGTTCAACATTAGTCTTAGGTTCAGCGCTGAAAAACATCGGTTTTGAATGTGAAACCATAGTTTTTGGCCTCGATACTGTAGCTAATCCCTCTGAAGCTCTAAGCGAAAATAAGAATCTTCGAAAATTAGCTGAGGAAAAGTATGAGAAATGGCTTAGCGTACTTATAGAAAAATGTAGCTGCTGTAAGGAGAATCAAAAACATATAACAGTCAAAGTTACTCCAGGAGTAGGTAAATTCCATGGATGGGAATATAAGGGGTGCGTCGACCATTTATTTAATATAGCATTTTTTACTCTACTAGAAAAATTTGAGAACATGAAATACAACTGGGTATTTCTAGATATAACACATGGGATAAACTTTCAAACATTAGCAATACTGTACGCAGTAATGGCATGTTTAACATTATTTGAAATGGAAAATAAACTAATTATAGTGAATTCGGAACCTCCATCTCCTAGCGGTATGAAATGCATAAAAGAAACCTCTAAAAGCTATCAAACAATAAACCAGTTGGCGATATTAGATGTAACAAGGCTTAAAGAAGCTTTAAGCTTCATAAAAATGCTCACTTCACTAAAAAGACTTGAAACATCAACTATAAAGAAAGCATTAAAAGATCTTAAAAGGACATATGGTAGCTCAAGTAGCTTAGTGAGGAAGCTTGAAGACAAAGTTATTCCATTTTTCTCGCTATTAAAGTGTGGTGCTATAGCATTAACGTATAAGGAATCGTATATTGAAGTTGATAGAGGTAAACGACGTATCCTAAGCTTTTGGGACAATATAGACGAGCTAACTAAAATATCGTTGCCAAATAACTTTCCCTATATGCCTGAAGTTGATGAGAAAAATAGATGTATAATTTACCCTCAGGCAAATATTTATGATGCTCTAGATAATGCAGTAAACCTCGTGATTCGTGACTTTTACGGAAGGATAACGGAAAAACATGGTCCTGAAAATTTACTAAGCTACATGAGAAACCTAATAGGCATTTATGGAGAGCTAGGGGACAGATTTGCAGAATTAATAGTTAAGAAATCCTATGGAGAATTAAATGACATACTAAAATATCTTAATAATGCTGACGAAAATACAGTTCCCGTTTATACGTACAGGATATTACTCTTAAACGTACATAAGATTAGAGCATATACTCAAAAGACGAAGAGAAGTTTAGAACTATCTATTAATGAGATAGAAAAAATCATTAAAAGACAACTAGAGGAAAAGACTAAGATCGTAGAAGCGAAATCAATTCCCGAAGAATATTTAAGAAACATAGTAGCACATGCAGGATTAGGATTCCCTATATTAATAGAGTTCAAAATCCATAAAGGCTCAATAAAGGAGGTTATATTTGATAAAGTTACCTTACGTGTCATAGAGAAGTTAATTGCTTGAGTTCAACTACTTTAGGACAAATTATTCTGCTTCCACTAATATCCATTAAAGTTTTGCATCTCTTCTTTCACGTCCTCCAATATTTCCCCTCTAGTTATTATTAATAAGCTAATATCGTAGCACGTTATTAGCTCGGTTAATATTCTTAACCTTCCCTTTTCCGAAAAGCTCACGTTTTTAGTAACCTTGTATTTTCCTCATTATATTTTGCTAACTCTACGTCAAAAACAATAGAATCACAAATAAAACCAAAAACGCAATTAAGTAGTCGACAGCATAATAGAGATTAAAATAAGTAAGTTTTAAATGCATTGTCATAAACAATGAAGCACGACAAAAACAGTAGTAACAAAAAGAATTAAAAAACAAATTCTAAACCATTTCTGGGTAATGCTCCAAATAGTAAACGTAATAACAATAAAGAATTGAAAGCTGAAAACCTACTTAATGCTTTTGGCTATTTTGTATTTCGACATGGTAATAACAATATTAGGGATAAAAGTGAACATAAAAGACCTTACCCTCTCATAGGGTACGTAAAGAACTGAAATGCAATAGCTTCATCGCCGTAATCTTGCTTTCCATAGTATTCTTCAGTAATAACTAAGGAGAAATTAAAACATATGGTACAATAGTAAAGAATTAAAATGATGATACAAGCATGTCGTACGGTATTATAGCATATGTTGTTATATTAGCAATAAGGAATTGAACGTTGGTCATTTATGTCTTTGATAAGTTTTTGTATGAATCGTCGTATTTCAAGAAAGAAGAAATTGATGTTTTTATGTTTCCTTTGCTGTTTCATATTCTAGAGGGCTAGGTGTTTCCTTTCTTGGAGGTGATTAATTATTTTAGCGTTAAGGAAGTTCTTGAGTTTCGTTTCTTTACATGTTATTTTTGTTTAGTATTTTTGATGTATAGATGTAGGTGTTTTCTATGTTTTAGGGAGTGTTTTTGCATAGTGAGTTTGCTTTATGCTTGCTTAATATTGATTAGAATAGTGAGACAGTGAAAATATCTTAAAACGTATTTTAAAGTCATAGGGTATACGGGCTTATTAAATGCTATAACATGAGGTTTGTGGAGAACTTTTCCGAGATAATGCTTGGTTTTCTTGCATGTTCTTGTGTAGCGTTGATTTCGAGATTGGCTTTTAGCGTTAAAGCTTACCTCTAATATTATGGGCTAGTGTGGGTTGTGGGAAAGTAAGGCTCATATATTGTGGAATATAGTGTATGTTTGGGTGTGGGTCGTGGGTTGTGGGCTTGTGGTTTCTATGGATGATCGTGGTAGAATACTTATTCCGAAGGATGTTAGGAGGAAGGTTAGGGCTAAACTGTTTACTTTGGAGTTAATGGATGATGGAACAATAGTTTTGAAGCCCGTAGCCGGCGAGGTTTTAGGGTTAGCTGGTAGGTTCAAGGGATTGGTTAAGTATAGGAGTTTAGAGGAACTTGAAGAAAAGCAGGAAGAGTTTGTGAGAAAAGAGAGGAGGGTGTAGTTTTATGCTGCCTAAAAACGTACTTTTCGACGCTGATGTCTTCATATCCTACCTTATCGGCGATAGCTTATTCGAACATAGTTTAAAAGCTATTGAATGTGTAGTTAGAGGTTCAACAGTAGCATATGTTTCATCGGAAATATATGACGACATAGTATCAATGCTTAGAAGTAATAATGTACCTTTAAGCAAAGTCGTAGAGTTTATGGAAGCCATGTCGAAAATACCTCACAAACCACTACCACTAAACCCTGAAATAGTTGTTCAAGCACTAAAATACTATATAAAACATGGAGGCCCGAGAAAACTACACTACTTCGACACATACCATGTAGCAACAGCAAAACACTACAACCTACCACTACTAACAAGCGACAAATACATCATAAACCACTCAGCCCAACTAGGAATACAAACAATAGACCTAAGAACAGTAAAATAAACCCCACAACCACACCTCACCAAAAACACACAAACAAACTAAAAACCTAAAAGAATAAACCCTTACAACCTAAACTCCCTCAACCCCTACTACTGCCACTACCAAGACTAAATGAAAAACACAGTAAACGCTAAAATAATAAACTTCCAATTCTTCACCACTATTACAAGAAAATTCCCCGATGTCTTCTTTTAGCCATTACCTTCCTAATCCCGCTTCTAACTCTTCATTGCTATTACATATTTAGAAAATACAAAACATGCTTCAACAGGTAAAGTAGAGGAGGAGGTTGAGGTAGCTTTCAATTCTTTATTGTTATTACGTTCTAACAGTTTTACTGTTTAAATCAACATGCTTAAACGGTGAAACTTTCAATTCTTTATTGTTATTACACGCAAAGACTCCAAGACCTTGATCCTGCGTTAAGATCTCTATGTATCTTTCAATTCTTTATTGTTATTACTGGGTTTTTATACTTCTTATGCTCTAGTTAGAGTATGGTCTTTCAATTCTTTATTGTTATTACTCATGCTCAACTACATCGTAAAAGGGTTGGTAATTAGCTTCGCCTTTCAATTCTTTATTGTTATTACAATGGTTACACCTGAGGCTAAGAGGGAAAGAAAAGAGGAACCCTTTCAATTCTTTATTGTTATTACTAAGTAATGAAGGTTAGTGTGTTTGGTTTAAGTAGAAGGTTTCTTTCAATTCTTTATTGT
>Ga0190363_1001766_pt1 | contig 12694 bp, 12 predicted proteins | sample 48721867_MG_FD_161272 | JGI IMG/M metagenome (GOLD analysis project Ga0190363, IMG submission 161272) | Hydrothermal vent microbial mat bacterial communities from Southern Trench, Guaymas Basin, Mexico - 4872-18-6-7_MG | ecosystem: Environmental > Aquatic > Marine > Hydrothermal vents >...
AGGTCAGAAAGGATCGATACTTAAGGAGCTTGAGTCAAGAACTGGTACTAGAATACACGTTGATAGCGATAACGGTAACATAGTGATAGAGCCTATATCTCCCTCCACACCAGTCTATAACTTGCTTAAAGCTAGAGACTTCATTAGGGCAATAGCACTAGGTTTCTCACCGGGTAGAGCATGGAGAGTGCTTGAAGAGGATCAAGTGCTAATCGAGATAGATCTCAAGGAAGTTATTGGTGACTCACAGAGTCACTTAACGAGAATTAAGGGAAGAATTATAGGAGAGGAGGGTAGAGCTAGGAAGAACTTGGAGATGATGACTGGAACCTACATAAACATATATGAAGATAAGGTCGCAATAATAGGTGATTACGAGTCAGCTCAAGTTGCTAGAGAAGCAATAGAAATGCTCATACAGGGTAGGCAACATTCAACGGTTTATAGGTATGTTGACAGAATGATGAGGGAGATTAAAAGGAGGAGGATAACGGAACTTTGGAGTAAAGACATATTTAAGTGATTTAATCACATAAAATGTGTGAGGAGACTTAAGTAAGTGATGAGGACAGATCCGACCTGACGTCTTGATGAGGGGCCAAAGCGCTGATACATTAAGACTTCATTCTTATCTCATGAATTAAGAAGAAGTTATTGTATTGGTTAGGGCCCGCGACCTAGATGTGGTGGGCCCGGGGGGATTTGAACCCCCGACCTACGGGTCTCTCAACCCTAACCTCTATCATCCCTTGCGGTCTATAGACCCGTATCACACTTTAGGACTGGAGCATCGGCCCCTTAGAGCTGGGTCCGCCGCTCTACCTGGCTGAGCTACGGGCCCACCTTATTTCATCCGCCAGTAAACTCTCCATGAGAGAGTTAATAACTTTTTAACCAAGTACTTATGAGGTGTGCTAAGTGACAGCTTGGAAGTTAAGGTGTAGTGTATGTGGTACTGTATGGATACTTAAGGTTAGTTATGATATTTCAGATTTTAAGAGATTATATCACTACTGTAGAAAGTGTGGTAAGAATACCTATCATGAAATCCTGGGTAGGATAGATTAAGAAATCAGTGGAGGTTCATCACATCACTGCTCAGAGCCGGCAACGTTCATCACAGAAATCTTCTGTAGTTAAGGCTGTTTTAGATTTAATTAATTCTTAAGAGAAATAGTTACTTCATTTCTATTTCCCGTAAGTAGTGCAGTGTCGGTCTCTTGCTTAGATACGTAGGTAATGCTGAATCAACCTGGGGATACCCTCTTATCTCCTCTTTAATCATACTTACTAATTCCTCAATCTTCATAGATTTCTGAATACCTTTATGTCTTATCCTAACATTTACCGTCTTAGTTTCTTTCTCTCTAGCACCTATGACGACTATATAGGGAATCCATTCAATACCTGCCTCCCTTATTTTCTTACCTAGACTTAGGTCTCTATCATCCATATCGGCTCTTATACCTTCTCTTAGTAGTATCTTTAATACTTCATCAGCATAATCGTAGAATTGCTTACTGATAGGAATTATCCTTACCTGTATTGGTGCAAGCCATGTTGGTAATGAAGGGATTTTTCCTCTCGCTTCATCCTGTAAAGCTTTATCGAAGACTGCATAGATATACCTCTCAATACCTCCTATGATAGCTGTGTGTATTATGACAGGATACCTTTCATTACCGTACTCATCAATATACTTTATATCAAACCTTTTCGCGTTTCCTATATCAATTTGAAATGTAGCTATTTCTCTGGGCCTTTTCAGGAAGTCTATAATGTTGTACTCAACATTTAAGACCCAATAGTAAATCCCTGAGGGTATTACCTCGATTAAGGCGGGTCTACCTTCACGTTTAACTAGTTCAGTGAGGAAGTCTCTGTGATTTTCGAAGAAGTCCTTAGTTACGTTATATATCGCGATATATCTCCTATCAAGCTTCTTTATCTCTTCAAGTATCTTAGCTTGGACCAACAACGATATTTTCTTAGCCTCCTCTAAATCTCTAGTAAATATGTGTAAGTCAGGCATGAAGAACTTCCTTAGCCTAAAACATAACATGACTTCACCGCTTTGTTCATACCTATAGCTATCAGCTAGTTCGAACGCGCCAAAGGGTAAGTCCTTATAACTTATTATCCAGTCCTTAATCATGGCGAATTGTTGATGGCATGCTGCATACCTAAGCACTACTTTACCACTATCGGTATCCACTTCATATAATCTATCACCAAAGAGATCAGCATGCTCCTTAACAGGTCTAAACTTTAAATTGAACATATTGGTACCTCTAACCCTAAATACTGGTATACCTAATGACTTAGCAACCTTCCAGGAATACTCCATAACTGATTCTAGAATAATAGTTGCATGCGGTCCATAACGCATATGTCCAACATCAGACATAGGTTCCCATTCAAATCCGAACTTCTTACATAGCTCAACGATTTTCGCCTCCCCACCAGGTAATTCCTTCTTAAAGACCTCCTTATCGATGAGTATCTTAAGCTCTTCATCATCAGTTTCAAACTCGTCTGCTCTGTAAACCTCACCGCTTGGTGTTAATACGTAGTACTCCTTACTTATAGTGCGTCGTTTCATGGTTACTGGCGTGAACTCCCTAGATAGTTCCGATAATGGATGACCGTAACATTTAATATTGAATGATTTATACCACCCGAATGGTGCCCTTACAACCTTTACCTTTCTAGATCTTAAGGCTTCCTTAAGCATTCTTAACACGGTTACGGCTTCACGAGGTGATGCTAAGTTCTTAGATAAGTGAGCATAAGGATATAACACTACTTCAGATGCCTTAACCTTCTTAAATACATCAGTTATACTATTAGCTACATCTTCGATAAAGTCTTTCCCACCTGAATAATCATTATGTTCAACAGTTATGAATACCACTAAAGTATTCTCACCTTTATATTCCTTAAGAATTCCCTCTTCTTCAGCATCCTCTATAGCTTTTTCCCTCACCTTAAACCAGAACTCCTCAGCATGTATTAGTAATGTCCTCATAGTATCTCACCTAAGTTTCTAGGTTCTTACTATAATTTAGTACTTAAATTAGTTTAATGTTTACATGAATTCAATAGGTATTAACATATTACCCTGTGATTACGTAACGTAAATTATGTATCCTTATAGCTATATCTCACCAAAATTTAATAGCTTGATTAAGTCTGCTTTATATGGGTAGGAAGGTAATGGAATCACGTAAGATTAGGAACCTTGAAGATTTAGGCTTAAGTGCATCAATCATTAACAAGCTAAGGGAGGCTGGATATAGGACATTAGAGGCTATAGCAGTGGCTAACGTAAATGAATTAGCTAGTGTTGTGGGGCTACCTGTTCCTACAGCACAGAGAATAATTAGTAAGGCTAGGGATGCTCTGGGTTTAAGGTTCATGACTGCCTTAGAGTTAAAGAAGGAGAGATTAAACATTGGTAGAATAACTACTGGTTCAAGAAAGCTAGATGAGTTGTTAGGTGGGGGTGTTGAGACACGTACAATAACGGAATTCTTTGGTGAGTACGGTACTGGGAAGACCCAAATATGTATGCAGTTAGCTGTTAATGTTCAATTACCTAGGGAGAAGGGTGGTTTAGAAGGTAAGGCATTATTCATAGATAGTGAAGGTACATTTAGATGGGAGAGAATTGAGGCCATGGCTAGAGCATTAGGACTTGACCCAGATAAAGTCATGGGTAATATAATATGGGCTAGAGCCATAAGTAGTGATCACCAAATGGCGATAGTTGAGGAGGCTATGGACATAATACCTAAAGAGAACATCAAGCTACTCGTTGTAGATTCCGTAACTGGTCATTTCAGGGCTGAATACCCAGGTAGGGAGAACTTAGCAATAAGACAGCAGAAATTAAATAGGCACTTACACCAGCTTGCTAGGATTGCTGAGATATACGATGTTGCTGTGGTAGTAACTAACCAAGTTATGGCTAGACCCGACATATTCTATGGTGATCCAACAATAGCTGTGGGTGGTCACGTACTAGCACATGCACCAGGCGTAAGAGTACAGTTAAGAAGAGGTAGAGGTAATAGGAGAATAGCTAGAATAGTTGATGCGCCACACTTACCGGAGAGTGAAGCTGTATTCATTATTACTGATGCAGGTATTAGAGATATAGAGGAGTAAGAGGAGGCTGTAATCACCTGATAAGCATAGATAGCTCTAACATATACGACATAGTAATTACTGTATCAACGCTTTTCACACTGATATATGCTTCAATATCTGATGTTAGGAGTAGAGAAGTAAGTGAAATAGTTTGGATACCGCCATTACTAATAGTTACAATATTAAATGTACTTCAGGGAACATATAGTAACTTATTCATGTTATTATTTTCACTACTACCAGCATTACTTATATTTATACTTGCCATTGCGAATCTCATGGGAGGAGCTGATGCATTAGCCTTATTACTTATAGGGCTAGCTCATCCAAGATTCATATTAATACCTATATCCTTCATTACTTTATTAATATCCTTAGTACCCCCTATATTACTTATGCTTTCTTACTTGATAATTAACACGATTAAATACTCATCATTTTTCAAAGAAATTAAGTGCATTGAGGGAATTAAAAGTAGGTATTTACTAATGTTTCTTGGTAGACCAATCAGTATTAAATCATACCTAACTTCAAAATTTTTATACCCATTAACTATACCTAAGAACTCAGGTTTTCATTGCAGAACTATGTTTGGCGATGATGAAACTGAAGAAAGTATTAGAAATGAAATATTGAATTTAGTTAATAGGGGGTTAATCAACATTAATTCCAAAATTATCGTAACACCAGCATTACCGCATATTCTCTTCATATTATTAGGATATGTAGTAAGCATACTGATACCTCAACAATTAATATTTGAGTTAATTAGGAAGGTACTTACTGGAGTTTAAATATGTCTTAATACTTTAAAGATATGAGGGTTGTCTATTGAGATATGTATTATGGTCGCCTTGGAGAATGAAGTACATACTTAGGGCTTCAAGAGAGGCTAAGGAATGCATATTCTGTAAGGCTGTGAGAGGTGATGAAAGAGAGAATTGGGTTGTTTATAAATCTAAATACTCTATAGTGATGCTAAACATATATCCATATAACACTGGACATGTAATGATAGCTCCTAAAAGACACGTACCTAGACCTGACCTTTTAAGTGATGAAGAAATTTTAGATTTAAATAAACTTCTAATCATAACATTAAAGGCTTTAGACGTAGAGTACGAACCCCATGGATATAACATAGGTATGAATCTGGGTAGAGTTGCGGGTGCTGGTATTGAAGAACATATGCATATACATATAGTACCTAGATGGCATGGAGACACAAACTTCATGCCAATAATAGGCGAAACTAAAGTTATTCCTGAAGATCTTAATAAGACATTTGAAAGAATGAGGAATGCCATAAATAGAGTATTAAAGGACAGAAGGCAATAGTCACCATCACGTAGTTAATTCTTATCTAACTAACATATTCTCCTATTTAACTAAGGAGCTAATTATTAATGTTATTAAAGAACTCATTAATCAAGTTGTATGGGTTAATATTTAAAAATTCAGCGATTAGTATCAAGTGTGAGTTGTGGGGGATGTACTATGGTGATAGAGAGAGATGAAAAATATGTATTAATAGCTTTAGGTGGTAATGCTTTTCAAACGAAGGGTGAGGTAGGAACTCCCGAAAATTATTGGAAGAATGCATATAGAGCAGCGAGAACTATAGTCAGGATAGTTAAGGAGGGTTATAGAGTAGCCATTACCCATGGTAATGGGCCCCAAGTAGGAGTTATAATGGAGTGGATGGAGAGATCAAAGGATAAGATCCCACCAATGACTATGGATATAGCTGGAGCTATGACCCAAGGCTGGCTGGGATATCTACTAATGCAATCAATACATAATATCTTAGTTAAAGAAGGTATCAGGGATCAAGTTAAGGGTGTTGTAGCTATAGTTAATCAAGTACTAGTTAGTAAGGAGGACCCCGCATGGAGGAATCCAACAAAGTATGTTGGTAGTTACTATACTGAGGAGGAGGCTAAGAGGTTAATGAAAGAGAAGGGTTGGGTTATAAAGCCTGACCCGCGTGGTGGGTGGAGAAGAGTTGTTCCTTCACCTGATCCTAAAGCTAATGTTGAAGTTGAAGCCGTTAAGGCGCTACTTAAGGAGGGTTGGATAGTAATCGCGTCAGGTGGTGGAGGTATACCAGTTATTCAGAATGAGGATGGTACATTACAAGGAGTTGAAGCTGTTATAGATAAGGACTTAGCCGGTGAAGTACTAGCAACAGCTCTAGGTGTTGGTACATTCGTAATACTAACTGATGTTGATGGTGTCTACCTAAACTTTGGCAAACCAAACCAGAAGAAACTTGATGTAGTAACACCTTCAGAACTTGAGAAATATTACAAGGAGGGTCACTTCAAACCAGGATCTATGGGGCCTAAGGTATTGGCAGCGATAAGATTCATAAGACATGGCGGTAAGAGAGCAATGATAGGTCATCTATACCAGGGATATGAAGTAATTAAGGGCAAAGCCGGAACCATGGTAATACCAGACTAGCTTAACTAGAAGGAAGAGTTCACTAATACATTAAAGGAAACAATGAGTGAAATTTTAAGAAACTCTAACTAAGTACTAAACTCCCACTTAATGCGATATGACGTATTATTACCAGGTATCCTCAAAAGTGGTATCCCAAAATATTCTCTAGGAAGGTGGTAATCAATAAGTAGGAGTGAATACCTAAAGGTATTGAGTTTACTAAGGATACTCATAGACGGTGGTATAAAAGTAGGTAACGACATAGTTATTGATGGTTTTGATAGTAGTTTATTTAGGGTAATCACACATATACATTCAGATCATGTGGTATCATTAGATAGATCAGTAAGTATAGGTAGTAAATTAATAGGTACAGCATTGACTATTGAGTGGCTTAAGATTCTAAAAAGTCTACCCAATAATTACAAGCTCACGTCATTAGATTACGGAGAAAAAATTAAAATCAACGATATGAGGCTTGAATTAATAAAAGCATGCCACATACCAGGCTCATCTCAAGTTAAGATTGAGTTAAATAATGGAGTAACTCTAACATATACTAGCGACTTTAAGAAGCCGGGAACCGAGACACCCATAATAGAGTCTGATGTAGTGATTATAGATGCCGTTTATGGAAGACCGGAATACGTTAGAGAATTTGATGAATATATTGATGAGGTGATGGCTGATTTCATAAAGCAACTATTAAGTGAGGGCCCTGTATATATTTATGGATATTATGGTAAGATCCAGGAAGTTATGGCATTACTTAGGAATTACGGAATTGAGGCACCCTACATAGTACCACTAAAGCATTATAAATTATGTAAGATAGCTGAAAGATTTGGACTTCGCTTTGGTGACTACGTTCTCGCAGGTACTGATGAAGCCTTAGATATAATGAAGGATGACTGGTACATATACTTCTCACATATGGGGAGGAGAATAACTAGCTTAGGAAATCATGTAATACTTAGTGGTTGGGAGTTTAGTAGACCATTTAGGAGAATAAACAGTAGATCATGGCTCATAGCATTTAGCGACCATGCTGACTTTAAGGGCTTAGTTAAGTACGTTGTGGAATCGAATGCGAGAGTTGTAATAGTTAATAAACCTAGGAGTACAGGTGCGGAAGAATTCGCGGAATACCTAAGAAGGAAGTTAAATATTAATGCTCACGTTTATCCTTAATCCTCCTCAATACTTACCTCAACTTTACCACTTAACTCCGCAATTTCCTTAACACTTAAACCATATTCCTCAGTAAGTATTAGTATGGCTGCCTGTGGCGGTATGACTCCCTTCTCCGTTATTATTGCATCTATGTATTCAGGTGGTGTTACATCAAATACCGGGTTGAAGATCTCAACAGTAGGATTCTCCTTAAGCCATTCAGGAGAAACTACCTCAGTGGGATCCCGTATTTCTATGGGTACTAATTCACCAATTAATGTTAAAGGACTGAACTTATAGGTCTCAGCAGCAACATATACCCTAACCCTAGCTTCTTTAGCTGCTAGTGCAACCATAGAGGTACCAATCTTATTTACTACTGCGCCATTAGCTGCAATAGTATCAGCACCAACCACGACTTTATCAACTTTCCTCATATAGTACCTTACGGCTGAGTCAGGAATTAAGGTAACATCCAGGCCTTCATCAACTAATGCCTTAGCCGTAATTAATCCCTGCATTCTAGGTCTTGTTTCTTTAACAAACACTTTACTTACTTTACCTTGTCTGTATGCTGTAATTATTACTGAGAGAGCTGCTGTACTGTGACAGTGGGTCATGATTACGTCTCCATGTTCTATCCTATTAGCACCTAACTCACCGATAATCTTAATGGCATTTAAGGAATAGTTTATGAATTCATTTGCGCTATCTACGATAATTTTTACTGCTTCATTAACGCTCTTGACACGGCTCTTCCTTAACCTATTCATAACATACATCAAAGCATTAGGTAGTGAAACAGCTGTCGGCCTAGCACTTCTTACGTAATTAGCGACATACTCTATATATTTAATAAATTCATTTACATCGTTACCTACGTACTTTTCGGCAGCTATAGCTAAGGCTTTAGCTCCAGCACGTGCTATAGCTCCAGCACCTCTAATTTTCATGGTCCTTATATGGTCTCTAATTTCAATAACTTCCTTCGGTATGTATACCTTAGTCAAGGTCTCTCACCTCATTAATTAATTCATTTATGTCAATGATCTTAGGAGGCCATCCATAAACCTCCTTGATAAGTATAGGTATCGCTTGTGGAGCTAGCAGCCCAACTTCAGTTATTATTGCATCTATGTATTCAGGTGGTGTTACATCAAATAATGGTGCCTTAGTTCTTACTCTACTACTTAATTTATTAAGCCATTCCTTAGGGATGATGGCATCAGGATTATTAAGTACGAGGCCTTCAACTAATTCCCCAAATACTGTTTCAAAACTAAACTTACGTGTACTTGATGTAACATATACTCTAACTCTAGATTCCTTAGCTGCTAAAGCAATAGCTGATGTACCAATCTTATTTACTACCGCACCGTTAGTAGCGATAGCATCAGCACCGATGAAGACCTTAGTTACCCTCTTCATGACGTATCTAACAGCTGAATCAATTATTAACGTAGTCTTGATTCCTAGTTTAGCTAAGGTACTTGCCGTAATCAAGCCCTCACCTATAGGTCTAGACTCTGTAACGTATACTGAGAATTTTATGCCCTCATCTCTAGCCCTCCTAAATACTTCAATTAGCGTCTTACTAAATGAATGTGTTAATATCACATCGCCATCGATTATCCTCCTGGAACCTATTAATGCTATTAAAGCTACCTCCTTATCTATACCTTCCTTAATGCTTTGAACAATCCCCTTAACATTACTTAGTGCTTCATCCAAACCCTTACACCTAGCTATGTGTATATATTGATGTAGAAACTGCCTTAATGAATTAATCAATAATTGTGATGTAGGTCTTGAACGGAGTATTTTAGGGAGCCATACGATTAAGTATTCATTATAATGAGTTTTACATACCTCAGAGGCTCTTACTAAGACATCTAAAACAGTAAATGCTGCTTCAGTTGAGCTTAATATCTCACCATTACGTAGTTTCTCACATAACTTCTTCGTAAACTCAATAACTTCATTGCATTTATTATCCAATTTCATCATTAACACATAAACTTGAAGATTAATTAATCTAACCTCCACCTTAAACTTAATACTTACTTAGATGATGTCACGTAGAACTATGTCATAAATGTAGTTGAGTAACAAATTTATCTTAAGGAAAGTTCAGCGTCTTGAGCAAGTAATTAATATAAGGGAGGTAAAGCCCCGCCGGGGACCCCCCACTCATCCTGAGCCCTCGGCTCTGTTGTGGGGGCTGACCCTCGTTTACAATATCTAAGTTTAAGGTTAATAAGAGTTCAATGAATTTTTAACTATAAACTTTTTCTATAACCTCTACAAAGGTTTTTAGGGATCTGTTTGGGTAGAGTACCCACGAAATTGGTCTCTTGGGATGACATAGTTAAGTGGTCTAGAGAATTAGCTAAGAAGATAAAAGAGTCAGGTTTTAAACCTGACGTCGTAGTTGCTGTTGCGAGAGGGGGTTTCATTCCGGCACGTCTAATATGTGACTTCCTGGGTGTTGAAAACTTACTCTCATTACAGAGCCAGCACTGGACTGAAGCAGCTAAAGCAGCTGAAAGAGCCATAATTAAGTTCCCATATAAAATAGATTTAACAGGAAAGAAAGTACTACTTGTTGATGATATAGTAGATACAGGCGAGTCCTTAGCATTAGCTAAGAAATACATACTTGAAAATTGGAGACCTAAGGAGCTACGAATCGCTACACTACAATGGATAAAACCTGTAGCTAAGATTAAGCCTGATTACTACTTAATAGAGGTAACTGAGTGGGTATGGTTCCAATACCCATGGACGAGACTTGAAGATACTTATCAATTTTTCAAGAGAATGCTTAGCGAGGAGGGGAAGCACAAGAAGATCTGGACTAAGAAGGAGTTGATTGATAAATTCATTGAATGGTATGAGATAGATGTTGGTATAGAGTACTTTGATGATGCTATAGAAATTCTTGTTGAGAATGAGATACTAGAGAGGAAGAATGACAAATACATATATAAGGAATAGAGCCTAGTAGTGTGAGACACTTACGTCTCATTTCTTCTTTTATATGTCGCACTCGCAGCTTCAATTATTTTTCTAGCTTCATCCTCGATATTTACATTTAATTCTATCTTGATATTTCCAAAGTCACCCATCAACTCAGTAGCTCTCTCTATTAGGTCCTCTATTATGAGTTCTACGTCAGGTAACCCCTTAACATAACCTCTTACCCTCGATAATAATGACTTAATCATACCTACCTGTAAACTTATTGAGTCAAGAAGTGAGAGTGTCTCTACACGTAACATTAAATGCTCTAAGGCTGTATCTACAACCTTTAATTTACTAACTAGATTCATGTAGGTATTAAGTAATTTCACATACTCCCTCCTAACTTTATCATCATTTAACTCCTTCATCTTAATCCTCAATCGTTCTACTCTGTCCTCAAGCCTAGCTATGTATACTTTAATTCTATTTTGAAGATGTTTTAAATCGTAAAGTAATCTAACGTACTTTAAGCGAATACTGTATTTATCCCTCCTTCTACGGAATATCAAAAGAATAGCACCTAACCTTATTCTAGAGTACTAGGCATACTTAAATACTCTAAAGCATATTCTACTTGAATTTAGGATTAAAGTATAGTATTATGTGTACAAAACCAGGTAAAGTCCTTACATATTTCGTTAAATTAACATTAATATGTAACGTGACTATATCGGCTGTTGGTGTTACGGCTAATATTTTACCTTCCCTTGTGAGTGTAAGTGTATATTCCACCTTTATATCTCCAGTGTATAGTTTAGTTCCCTCACAATCACTTACAGAAACGATCCACTCTGATGGTATTATATAAGTACAGGTAGTATTATTGCATGACTTATTCATTGATTTGACTATATCTAATAATGTCATTATTGGAGGCGATAAGTGCATGGTTATGTTAAGGTTATTTCTTGGTATTATTAATACTTTATCCATCACAACATATTTTATGAATAGTACATACCTCCTTATACTTAACGTAAGCTTTGTTACGTTTAATCCTTCAACTTTAAATGCTACCATATACCACCCATACCCTGCTCTTAATAGCTTAATAGGCTTAGCTTTAACCTCGTATGCTGCGTCGATAGAGTAATACATGTTAATTTTAAGTATTGGTGATTTAATTGTAGGATCCTCTATTACAGCCTCTAAAGTTCTATTATTAATCCTAGTAGCGTAGTTCTCTGTTTCAGGTATGAAGAGGTGAATGTAGATAAGTCCGTCCCTAACATCTATAGGGGTTTTTGGCGCTATCGATATCTTAATGTTATCAGACTTAAATTCAGCCCTAAGGGAACTTCCTAAGTGATCGAGCGATGCCTCATTAATGAAGCAATCAGCGCCTTCACAACTCACCTTACCCTTGTTTAAGTCATAAACACTAAAACTTAAGAATAAATATGTATACCTCTTGATAATTTTAGTGCTAATATTGCTTAATCCTAAAAGGACTTCATCACTAGGCATAAGGAAGATTGTTATATTTCTTTTAAGCACCTCCTTAGGGTATTCAGTAACTGTTATTGTTTTCTCAATAGTTTTAGTTATTAAATGCGTGGTACTCAACATCTTGGTCTCTGTTAATACTATAGTTCTATAAACAGTCTCAACCCTTAATTGTGTCTGAGTTACCGTATTAGTAACGTTCACACGTATTAACCTTACTTGAGTTACTGTAGTAGGCTTCATGCTAATAATCTTAGTCGTTGTTATTGTCTTTGGTATGAACACCGTCTTCACAACTTCACTTGGTTTAGAAATTTGAGGTATTGGGATGTATTGGGGAATTAAACCTGAATAACTTAATGTGAGTGTCAATAATACTGCGATGACTATTATATAGACTATATCCCTTTTCAAAACTTCCCCCAAACTAATCTACTTAACGAATGTTTAA
>Ga0190363_1001768_pt1 | contig 12687 bp, 12 predicted proteins | sample 48721867_MG_FD_161272 | JGI IMG/M metagenome (GOLD analysis project Ga0190363, IMG submission 161272) | Hydrothermal vent microbial mat bacterial communities from Southern Trench, Guaymas Basin, Mexico - 4872-18-6-7_MG | ecosystem: Environmental > Aquatic > Marine > Hydrothermal vents >...
CCGCTATTATTACGTAGAAATCCTTGGTTTCAGCATTAAGTAAAGCCCTGTTTATCAATGTTGATAGTGCCAATCTAAGAAACTCCTCCTTAACCTCAAGAGCAAGATGTCTAAACTCTATACTCGACTCCGGTATCTCTACAACTGGCTGAGCCAAATATTCACTTATCAGTTTCAGAGCCTTTCTAGCCAAGGAATAGCTTATGGGGTCGAAAGGAGACATAAATCCCACCTCTTAATCAAGTATTTATTTAATGTAAACATCATATATATTTTCACCTCGTTTTATTTATATATTTTCATCATCTCAACTTGGTTATCCAAGCATCAACTACTACATTATACGAAGGGTCTAGATTAACTATCTGAATCTTGACATTGGGAGTTAATATTGGAATGATTATTGTTCCCTGCTTGGTTTTACCCGCTTCAAACTCCAAGTCTTCATAGTTACCCACCTTCTCAGCGTACTCCGCATCATCGTAACTAGCACCGTCTTGCGAATACAGCCACCGTATCCTAATACCCTTAGTAGCGTTAGCACTATAACTAGCTCTAACCGTTACTATTATCGCTGACCACCCATCTAAACCAGTTTTCGTTATCTCCCTCATCCCACCTCCAGATATCGTGTATGATGATAGTTCCTGCGTAGGCGTATCTCTAGCAGGTTTCAAACTATCTCTAACACTCGATAACGAAACATCTAGGTTCGGAGGATTATCCGGTTTGGTAAGGAATTTATCCGTGCCTATACTCTGCAGAGCTCTCTTCAAATCATCTAATCGTGAATGGGTGCCGCTATCCGGGTAATCACTGGGTAGATTAGCTATATTGATACTTCCACCTTCTTTCAGTAGCCCCACTTTATCCTCATCAATAGAGATTGGTAGTCTATCACTAACATCTATCCATGTACCAGTTGCACTACTGTATATCTGTAGCCTTGAGTATCTCGGCAATACGTTCTGTAAAGTAGTGTTAATTGTTGATAACTTAGTGTCTAAATTCGGTGGATTATCTGGTTTAGTGAGGAATTTGTCTGAGCCTATACTCTGCAATGCATTCTTAATAGCATCTAGTCTGTTATGTGTTCCACTATCTGGATAGTCGCTTGGAAAGTTAGCTATGTTTACATTACCACCATCTTTCAACAATCCAACACTATCCCTATCAATAGATATTGGTACGTAATCAACTATATCTTCCCAAGTAGATGATGAACTCTTATAGATTTGTAATCTAGCATATCTTGGTAACACAGTCTTTAAGGAAGCATCTATTTGAGATAGCTTAATATCGAGATTTGATGGGTTATCCGGCACGGTTAAAACTCTGTCCTGACCAATTGACTGTAATGCTTTCCGTAAATCATCCAACTTTGAATGAGTTATAGAGTCTGGGTAATCAGATGGGAAGTTCAATATATTTATGTTTCCACCTTCTTTCAGTAAACCAACATTATCTTTCTCGATAGCAACAGGCATATTATCACTAACGTTTTTCCAAGTTGATGTAGATGAGTCATATATCTGTAGCTTAGCATATCTAACCAACTCTTGCTGTATCACAGTCTTTATATCAGATAGCTTTATATCTAAGTTAGATGGGTTATCGGGAATGGTTAATATCTTATCTTGTCCTACTGATTGCAACGCTTTTCTCAAATCAGTTATTTTACTATCAACTGCTTGTAGAGTAGTCTCAGATGCTCTTGTAGATAGTTTAGTATCGATGTTTTGTTGTATTGATGACAGGGTCGATTCTTTAGCTAACCCAACATTATCCTTATTTATAGCTCCTAGAAGATTCCCATCTGTATCAAACCTAAATCTATCTGTCTGTGCTTTTATACCTTGTAACGTTGCTTCTCTAGCAAGTCCAACCTCATCAACAGCAATATTAATCTTTACATTCCCCTCTGCATCAGTATTGAAGGTAAGCCCTATCATATCCATAATAATGTCATCTAACAATACTATAGCGTCTCCAGCTATATCAGCGGTTATCTCTATCCTTATAGCCATCGTAGCCACGTTCTTAGGTGCAGTAGCTATCATATCATTAGCTCTCCATTCTGCAGACGGTATTATATTTATCTCCGTTGTTCCTATTGTTCCGCCTGCACCCCTTCTCCAGACAACTATCAGTTTCATAGACGCTACATTTTGCAACTCTTTATGAACAAATGAGAACCTCACTAGTTGTCTCGGTGCAACAGGTCTTGTAGGAGTCTCTATATACCCTGTTTCTCCTGCTAATACGGTTATCCTAAGAGAATAATTACCATCGTAAACATCATTGGTTTCAATAGACTGCAAACAGTTGTACGCTACTAAATCGGTTTCTCCAGTCTCGAAAGATTGTTGATACGCTCTTCTATATAGTAGCGCTGATAGGGGTATATCTATATTTGAGAGATTAGCTAGTTCTAACTGGGGCATTTATATATCACCCCATCCCAAATTCTTTCCATTGCTAATCATTATTCTTAACCACCTCCTTAATCTCTTTCACTGTTCTCGTAGCCTCTATTATTGCTTTATTCAGCTCTTCTACTAGTAACATTTTATCGAATTTCTCGGCTATGTGCTCCAGTTTACCGAGGATCCTATCCTGTTTATCCAGCATACTATCCATCTTCTTCGTCATCCCATTCATAACCTTGTTAGTTACTATCGTAGCGTATTTATAGAATATCAGCAGTGCGAATCCACCGATACCCAACTGCGTAATTATTTCGTATATGAGTTGCTCATTCACCATCTTACTCATCACCTAATCTAAACTATGTGGCTACCTCGTGTATATCACCATCGAGCTCCTCACAACTTCATACACATCTATAGCTGGGTACCTATCCCCTGTTATCAACATGTATCCGTTGTAGGTTAGGTTCTGCGATGGTTCAGCGAGTGGGTTCTGCATATATTTACCGTTATCCCCTAGGTAACCATCGTGCTCCTCCCCAGTAACCATGTTTAATGTTCCGTATCTCAGCCTCGGCGGCTCACCATCCTGAACCATGGTCTCTATCACGGTATCGTTCCACACACGGAAATGCGACCAGTAAGCGAATGAAGGGTCGAACGAATGCTCGTAGTACAGCCGCTTAACCACCTCCCCAGTCTCACGGTTAAACACAATAATCTGGTACTTCGTCCTCGATAAACATACGATTATATATTTACCCACCGCCAACACCCTCATAAGCAACACGAGCTGATTACTCGACTCCCATATCCAAGACGAATCATCAATATATCTCTGACCAGTATAGATGTCAAACACCTCGAACCAGTCAGAGTAGCTACTCCAACACAGCCACAGCGTATACCTCTTATTAGCCGCACCCTCATAATAACAATAATTGCTGTATAGACCCGTATCACGAATAATCTCGCCGGTACCCCTATCCACAGCAACTATATACTCGTGATAGGTATCTGGATAGTAACCCGAGAATATAACCGCGTCCTCCATAACATCCACCGCATATATCGGATACCCCTTACCATTGATATAGTTAATAACGTTTGTAACATCCAGCTCATCTTCATAGCTAAGCGTCTCTAAATCCAGTTTAGATAGGTAGTACCTGCCACTACCCGATTCATACCTTATTATATAGATGTATCTGCTCTGAAGAACAGGTTGTCTACATAGATACGCTATCTGTATATCGCCTCTAAACTGGTAAGTTATAAGCGGCTCATCAACGCTGACCGCCACAACTGCGTAAGGCGTAACCTCATCATCTATAACAACGTATCTATCTAGAGATGGTGATATATATGCTATTCCCCATGCAAACCAAGGTTCATACCTCAGCGCATCGTGGCATAGATACTCCCCGTGACAAGCCACGGAATCCACCCACGTACCAATATCCAAATCACTTATAGATGCATCGCCTATATCAACATATCTAAATCCCCATACCCTGACATTAGTTCCCGGAACAATGTATTTAGCAAACACCACAGCCCTCCTCTCAGCATATCCAAGCACAACAGAGTCCACACCAACATCAACGCTTCTACTAGATATAAGTGTCTGCATCAAAACATCATACTCCTTAATATACATGGTGGTGCCGCTTATATATATGTTTATAACGTGACCCGTCTCCTCATCATATATAAACATGTTATGCGTCTCATAATCCGATACATTTATAACTGCCCCGGTATAGGGGTTGAACACCGCCGTGTCATAGCTATGGAAACCAGCCATACTGTAATCTATAGGTATATAAAATCTGCCGCCTGCCACACCGACACCGAGAATATGAGTATGTTCATACGTGTAGCTGGAACTCAGCACCACTTGCAGAGTATCCGGGTTACACTTCTTAAAATGAAGATTGGCACCATCACCATAGACAACCCATATATAATTCTCGAAACAAACTATAAATGGTTTGGGCACAACACCACTCGCTATAACCAGAGTCTGCTCCTTATCACTAGTCTCAATATCATACTTCTCAAGCACCGCATCCCCAGTATATCTCATTACAAATAGTTTAGTGTTATTACATACAGCAACAGATGTTACTTCTCCGTCAAATGTAAACGTTCTGACAACATCAAAGGTGAATTTATTGTATATACGCATCGTAGTTGTTGTATTACCGCTTTCATCAGTTATTGATTCCCAACTAATGAAATAATTACCCATAACAACGTTATTCTTCAAAAACGGTGAAACAACTTTTTTCTTGAAAACCACATCATGAGTACTGAATCTGAATACAATTACGTAATCATCTAAACTGCGAAGTATTACATAAACATAATAGTCATCATCCCTCTTTTCACTAGCTCCCCCAACACAGTCATACCTCGGTATCGTACCGATTAATTTATTGAAGGTTAGCTTTCTGATAGGAATAGTTAGCAGACCAGCATATGGAAGCGGAACACTAACTATATTCCCAACATACCCCTTCTTCGTAACTAGAACCTCTGCTTTATCCCCTATAAGCTCTGCTACGAAACGCCCATTTTCATCAGTATAACCCTCAACAACTCTATCGTTAGAAGCGATAATCTTAGCATTCGGTACTGGGTTAGACATATTCCCACACCACCCATAACATGCAAAACAAGAAAAATGTAAAAAATAATTGTTTTTATCTAAACAAGCTATGTTTAGCTTAGTTCGGAGCAGAACCAGTTTGATGGGTCGCTGGGTCTCTCACCAGCGTTGTAGACATCTACACATACCACTATCTTACCCTCACCAGCGAGGTACTTGAGACCCATCTTAACATCGTAGGCAGCAGTATCTACCTGCTTAAGCACAGTATTTGCTAGATATGTGTTTATTGTGTTGAGTATGCTATCCCTCTCAGAAGCCATACCGAATGAATCCGCTAGACCAGCGTATACCAACCCCTGAGTTATTAATGCAACAGCCTGTGGTCTGACAAACCTCGCTGCACCCGGTAGAAACACATTCACTACACTACCCTCAAAATCGTCGTGGGGTATAGTAACAGATACAGTCTCCTCAGCACCAGTCTCCTCATTGTAAGTAGTTATATTCACAGTCTCATCAGAACTCCTTATATCTGATAACACTCTATACATACCGCTAATAACACCGATAGCCTTAACAGCGATACCTCTACCAAGCTTGTATCTAAGCCCAGTAGACCCCAGCACATACCTAGCCTTGAGCCACTTAATCTTCTTTCCAGATACCCTATCACCGAAGTAGCCACCCTCCTTAAACGCCTCGTTAACACCCTTGTTCCACGCTGGGTACGCCACCTTGAGCTTCAGCTGATACTTAAGCTTGACGAAATCTACATTCTCCCAATTAGGATTCACGAAGTTGCTCCAAGCAGTAACAGCGGGCTCCACAATCTTAGCGTTAAACGCGTTTTGGTCAGGTACCCTAGTCAGTAGCGAGTTCAGTATCCTTGTCTGCATGTTCTTTAGAGTGCTCTCCCACTCATCAACCTCCTCCTTACTCGGAGGAATCACCATGTATCTACCACGGTACCCAGCTACGAGACTCATACATCCCACCCATTTCTTCAAGATATATCTCCGCGCCGCGGCTTATAAACCCCCCAACCAAGCAACCCCCATTTAGAATAGATGTATAAACAATGATTCGTTGAATAGCGTTATCAGAATGACTATATCGAAAAATAGAGATATGTTTAGTCCCATCTATATAACCTATACCTATCTCTATCAATCCTCTTTAGATAAATCTTTTTATATGGTTTACGTTTTCTAAACCCTATATATACTGAGCAGTGTCCCATAGATGCATCATTCTCTCTTTTACCAATAGCTCTCTTAAGACCATCTTCTATACGATGATATAGATACATTGCTTCATATGCATATAGCATCTCTCTTGGTATACCCTGTGCATCTCTCCATAGCCATAATGGTGTATTGCTATCTAGATTATCTGTATCACCGGCAATAGTCATTGTTGATAACACTTCTCCTCTATACTTCATCCTCCTAAAGAATCCAAAGTGAATGTCTATATTATCCGTTACTTGTAGCAGTCCTGACTCCATCTGGTCTTTTCTTGCCCATCTAACTACGTATAGCCTTGCTGCATAGCCCCTGAATAGATGCAATGTTATTGGTGTTAGTTTTATAGCCATTTGTGTTCTTCTACATGGCATAGGTCTTGTATATGTTACATACTCTCTGTATAGCAATCGCAATATACCTTTCAATTGTTCGTAGTCTTCTGGCGGTATCACTATTCTTTGCTTGGTAGTTATCACTTGTCTAAATATGTAATCTAATGCTCTTAAAGTTGCTTCTCTCCTCTCCGGGTCGGTGAGCCATCTCTCAATACTCTTATCAATATGCAGTTCTAGATACCTATCTTTCCAAATCGTTATTATTGGTAGATATGCATTTCCTCTCCTAATGTCTATCATCGTTCTGAATAGCTCGACACCGCCAAATAATCTGTGTAGAAAGTCAGAGGGTCTCACCCTATGTTCATTCTCCTCAAGTCTATCTTGATATCTCCTCAACCATATTGTAAACCTCGTGAATATCATTTGTCTTAATGATTGTCTTTTCTCCATTGTATCAACATGGTCTCTCTTCTTAACTTGTCTAACCGACCTTCTAATAGGTGTCCGCACAATTCTAAATCGTAGATTTCTATATACATCACGATACCATGTTTCATATGCTTGTTCATACTGCGTTCTTTCACCCTCCCTATCAATCCTTATATACTCCCTAAACGTCTCTTCTAAATATCTACGCAGAAACTCTCTATGTTGTTTCAGTTTACGTTTCCTATTCTTCTCTATGTTACGTTCAATCCTATCTAATAACTCGCGAAGCCTTGTCCTTGCCCTCTTCCTAGGCACTAATCACCACCTTATCGAAGAGTTTAAACATTTAAGCAGAATGTCTTTGTTATTGTGTTTTAACCATTGAAACATACACTTAACCATTGATGGTACAGCATATTTATATCTTTTAGGCTTCAATAATACCCATTGTCTCAAAGCTGAACCAACACAATCCTTCTTACAAATATGTAAGTTTTCGGTTCTTTGCCTCATAAATGTTAATTGGTCTAGGGTACTGTAACACTGAGAAACACAGTCTCGATAAATAGCAACTATATCGTTTAAGTCAGCTTCATCGATGCTCAACTTAGCTTTCCTCAATCACTTGTATTGTCAATGTATAACTGGGTGTAACTGCTGTAGCCTCGGTGGGTTGTTGTGGTGGTGCTACTGTTGCGTATGGGTCATATGTCCTATATGCCCATATATATTCTCCCATAGTTATTAGGAAGTTCACAACTTCTTGCAGTAATTCAATGTATTTCCCGTTCAATATCGATGCTAGCGTAGCTATCGCTAATGCATAATTCCTAACAGCGTTTAGATAAGCATTAATATCATCTTCACTAATCTCTAATGTTTCACTAGTTATTAGTGATTGCAGCTTACTCAGTATTCTATCAACAACTTCTTTTAACTTATTGAAACTGTTAGCCAGTGATTGCACTACGCCTTCTAATGCTGCATCGTCTATACGCCTAGGCTCAACTTGGTAGTCTTCAATAGCGGTCTCCAGCTCATTAATCATGTCATTAATTCTCGATATAGCGGTTTCGATGGAATCCACCGCTACTTGTATCCAATAATCAATGTTTTCCATAGCTGCATTAAGCTTATCAGTTATTCTACGCCGCGCCAACTGCACTTGGTATTCTTGGAAGAATAAACCGTATTCAACAGCTCTCAATGACAGTTGTTGTATTTGATTAACACCCGCTATCATATTCCTATCGATGTTTTCCATTGCTCCACTTGCTAAATAGTATAGCGTTGCGTAGTAGTTAGCACCGGCACTAGCAGCATTAACAGCAAGTATCTTCTCATCAAGTATATCTTTAACACTGTACATCTCTCTAATGTCATCTGGATTTAGTGGTGAGCCACCTCTAAAGATATTCAATAGTGTTTGGAAATACCCACCAAACGATGTTTGTATAGCATTGCTAGTACCCTCTTGTATCATCTCTGCGAAGAACTCCTCTGCTAACTCCTCTCCTACGAGCATCGACAACATTACTGACCCAGTAACCATGTTTACCAACACGTCTTCAAACCCTTTTGGTGTATAGCCCCATTCTCCTGACGGCTGTGCCACTTGGAGAGACGCCATTGTACCGGTAACCATATTTCTAAAGAGTGATAGTTTCTCAGCCATAAATAGCTTCAATGCTCTCGCCGCGCCCTCAACCAGTTCATCGTAGAATGCTTCCTTGAATGGTTCCCAGAACCCCTCGGCAAACTTGCTTATACCAGCCCCCATAAACGCTTTTAGCGCACCTACCACACTCATATATATATCACCTCACTCCATACCCGGTGGAACAACATGGTAAACCGGATAGTCATGTATCACAGGTTTGATTATTGAGTATATCTCAGCGGGTATGAACTGCGTAGCTCTATTTGTATATACATTAACCACTGATTCCTCATCTGGGTACACCCCACCCATAGCAACGGCAAACGGTATTAGCTGAGCATTAGCAAACTTAACTATCGCTACATAGGTATCTATAGGTAATTTAATACCCATAAACTCTACATCTTCCTTGTAGCCGTCAGGGCATGACTCGCTATATAAACACCTTGGATAATCACAGCTCTGTGTATCGGGGTTGCAATATATGGGAAGTATAAATGTAGCCATAGACATAAATTCATCGGGTGCAGGTACAGATGTTGAAGACCTGTAGAGCAATCTAAACTTGCCTCTCCCTGACCATACCCACGCACCAAATCTCCATGATTCTGATACATAGTATAGATGTTGCTTACCCCCTATCCATTTATCTAGCTCGAATATCGCTATCCCTTTACCACCGGCAAACAGTACTGTTGGTCTGCATCCCCATTCATTGGTACATGCTATTCTAGGGTCTTCAGTCTCATCATACCAAGAGTCATGCTTCACCGTAGCGAATAGATAACATGCTCTTGTGTTACATACATCTCCACCTTCTCCAACAGGAACCTCTCTATATAGGAATGTACCAATTATCATCTCGGTATCCAAATCCTTTATCCCCTTAATCTTCTCAACATCAAATCGTAGCGGGTCAGGCATAATAACATCTTTCTCATACGCCGAGTATGGCGGCACTAGATGAAACGTACTGCCTTTGAAAGCCACACCGGGTTTCTCTTTTATCTCAACAGATGTAAATGGCAGTAACATATACTGACCGGCAACCTCTATAATTTTCCACTCTATAGCAGCAGTAATCTGTTGCAATTGCATAAGCATCTTGTTATATAGCTCCAATCTTAGCTTCGGAAACTCTTTAATTTTACCCATCAACTCATCTCTATACGTCAATAACTCCTCTTTTAATTGCAATGCTTTATCCAATGCAGACATATCTACTTCACCTCAAGACATATATTTAGTATTGTTTTACGTTTAATTACAAAATTCAGATTAACGTCATAATCAAGAGCATTGATAAATAGCTTCTCCATATGTTTTTTCGCATAGTCAATACATTGCTTACAATCACTTACTCTACAACATGATACAAGTGCCGATAGAATAACACCCATTTGATTACATCTATACTCGTTTTCATATGGCTTAAAGAATATATGTGGCTCATTTTCAATACTGCCAACTTTAACATCTATATTTCTACCACATATGATTTGCTTAAGTTCCCATATAGGTGAGGTACTATCAAGCTTCGACCGATAATAAGGTCTGTATCCAAGTGATTTATCCATCATCATTGCCAAATGCCTAAACATCATTAAATAAGCCATGAATCTATCGATAAGTGTTCCCTCCTTAAACTCCTCTAGAAACTTATGTGCTAACTTCGTAGGCACCTTAACCTTTTTAATGTCTATATCTACGCAGTATCTAAATCCCATGCATCACACCCTATACGATGCCTACTCTCACCCCCTACATAGGGGGTTAGCACCACCCCTATTAAACCCCTCGACCAAGCATACCCACCCCTATTTCCCCTCGTTCCCATTCTTCGCTTCATCTATCTTGCACCAATATGTGTGTTTTGGTAGACATCTACATACCTCCTCCTTCAAATGCTCATCTATTACATGTTTTACTGCTTCTAGAAACGTTCCAAATCTTTTTCCACATATCGCACACTTATGTTTTTTCTCTAGGGCGAGAGACCCAATCACATACCTTGAACGCATATCTTTTAATATCTCGTATAGACATTCGCACACCAGTTTAATATCAGCTCTATGTGCCCGATATATATGTCTATATACATGCCTGAATCTTTTGTTGCAGAATGGACAATTTTCACTATTCATATTAACTATCTTCGCTATTATCACTCTAATAACTGTTGTATTATAATTATTTTCTTTGTATTTATAAAATGCATTTATACATTCACTGATAAATTTTTTATGAGAAAGTATGCGTTTATACGAACCCATTTTCCATTCCCATAAAGAATGTTATCTATTTAGAACTAAGAAACGTTTATGTATCACATCAATGGTTTATAGATACATTGATATTTGAATGGGCAGGTACTGCACCAGAAATCCTCTTCTCTATCAGGTGGAGTATTTGTTTCTAATGCAGTTACCAATCTATCGAGCCTCTTCATAAACATATCTATTAATCTTGGATTATATTGATACACGAATTCCTCAATTTTATTGTTTCTAAAGTATATTATTCTCACTACTTTCTTTTTTAATAAATATGCATATAGGTTTACTTGTGATATGTGTATCAATGATGGTACTTTATATCTCTTTGATGTTACTTTCAGTTCCCATACTTCGTCTTCTGTTACTATATCAGCTCTACCTACCACTTTCCATCCTTTATATTCAAATTCAATGTGTTTCTCGGCTTCGATGTTCAGACCAAGTTTATTCTTATGTTTGTTTATCAAATGCTCTATATATTTATGGATTGCACTGCCTATCAATAACGGTTTACTCAGTTTATACTTAACATCTACCCCTTTCTTTATCTCGAAGTAGCTTCTTCTCAAACATTGCAATACCTGTGTTACAAATATTGTTTTCTCATGTCTATGCTCTTTCTCTTCTTGCTCTAGCAATGATAGGAATAGTTCTTCAAACATTTTGTCACTCAACTACCATCACCTCATACATAACTTTATTTATCTGGAGTTTTTCTATAAGATTCTTAAAATACTTTTGTCTTTCGGTAAGCCTAGCCTTTGGTGATTTAACCTCTATTAATCTCAACACTTTTTCATATGGGTCTATACATATTAAATCGAATGGTAGATTGGACATAGGTACTCTGTAGCATATATAGCCCTTCTTGGATAGAATATCCAATGCTTTATACTCTTTCTCAAACCCTATTTTCTTAATTAGAAACGGTTTTCTCATTGCCTATCTCCCTCTCTATAATATGTTTAATATATCTCTCAACAGACATGTATTTACGATATGCTTTACGTTTAAGAGAGTTATACTCCTTATTACTCAAAACAATCATTACTATTGACAAGGTTCCTCCCCACCAAAAATAGTTGTCTATTGATATATATCATTTTATATTTTGCGTGATGGATTACCTGATTTATTCTCTTTCCTCTCTCTTATTTGTATCGCTGTGAAGTTATCTATATCCAAATCTCTTATGAAATGTTTATATCTCCAGTCAAGTAGAAATACCAAATTAATATCTTCTTCATGTCTTATACCTCTACCAATTGCTTGTTTCACTAACATCTTTGCAGGTTCGTGGAATAGATACATATACTTGTTTACATGAGTCATTTTTATTCTTTTAGACAGTTTTTGTTCTTTCTTTTTGAGGAAGTCTGAGGGTTCTGGATATGGTATCCCGACCATTATTATTGAACTGATTAATGACTTACCATCTTTTGTTATCTCTATACCCTCTGTCAGTTTCCCCCCTGCTACAGCGAAGATACAGCTTGTTTCATTATTCATAACTTTCTTTATCACCCATTCAATAGGTGTCCTCTCTTCATGCTCTATTATGCATTTATGCTTTATTCCCAATGTCTTAAACGTTTTCATAAAGTCATATGATGGGAACACTACTAATTTAACACCATTCATTTTACTCAACAGTTTATCTAGATACACTTTATACTTCTCTATAAATTGTT
>Ga0190363_1001769_pt1 | contig 12686 bp, 15 predicted proteins | sample 48721867_MG_FD_161272 | JGI IMG/M metagenome (GOLD analysis project Ga0190363, IMG submission 161272) | Hydrothermal vent microbial mat bacterial communities from Southern Trench, Guaymas Basin, Mexico - 4872-18-6-7_MG | ecosystem: Environmental > Aquatic > Marine > Hydrothermal vents >...
TTAAAGGGTTAATCAACCTGAAACTTTCCCCCACCTATTTACTAAAATAAAACATGATAAAGCAACAACAATTGTTAGCATAGGCCAAAAAATGTAAACTCCCAAAAGTTTGTTGTAATCTTTAAGAACAGTATAAGGGATAATGTAGTTTAAGGCTAGAAGAAAACCAAACCATAAAAAAAGCAAAATTTTATGTGGATTAGGTTTTCCCAAGTAAACCACCTAACCTAGCATGGTAACTTTAAAATTACGGATATAATTTTCTGTTGTTAAACTTAAAGTTTATCTTTAAGTCTTATCTCCATCCATGTTGGATGATGAACCTAGCTCACCAAAAAACTGATGAGGAAACCGGAAGAGCCGGCTGACAAAAAACTTAACTCTAAATTTTTCCAACATATTTTTGGGGCTCAATGACCTAACTGACCTGAAATGATAAGCCAAAAATGAGCTACCTCCTCTCAAGGTTGGGGAGAGCCCCAAACTTTTAAGTTTCATGTTAATTTGGGTATGATGAGCGAAGGACGGGTCTGATAGGTGAAGATTTCAGCCTTACCTGACCCAAAAAACATAAATTTTAATGGTTAATCCTAAAAATTTGGGATGATGAACAGGGCCCTCTAAAATGGAGGAACCCCTTTCTGACCCCTTAAATTTAAACCTTTATTTTTGTGGGCCTATTAGGCCACATGTGACCATCGGCCACTAAAAATTTAATTTTTTAGGGTATAAGCTGTTCATGTCAACTTTAAAATTGAGTTGTGGTGTTTTAATAAAAATAAGGGATAGTTTTTATGTTTATTCTTCTTTGACCATTAAGTCAACTTGGTAGGTTTTACCTAGGGTGGGGTTCATGTATTTTATTTTTGGTGCAAGTTTTTTTAATTCCTCAAAGTAAAGGTTTAGGTTTGTGTCTGTTAGCTGGTCTTTCCAAAGTCTATCATGATGGTGGGGAAAACAAAGACATGGATTAATGGTTTGGGTTACTTTAGCCATATCCTTTTCATAGGTTGGAAGAACCTGAATAATTGCTATAAGTGGATGAAGTTTTTTAGCGTATTCTTCAACTTTTGGGCTTGGAAGTAAAGAACCAGTATGCCAAATTGTAAACCCGTTTTCTGTTGTTATATGGAAACCAATCACTATACTTCCATTGGGGGCTTCTTTAAGCTTCATAAAATCTTTGGAGCTTGGAATCTTTTTAACAAGAACATCCAACAATTCTTGGATTGAAGGAATTTTTCCTGTAATTTTTTCACCCATAAATACTTCAGGAATTTTTTCCAGTGGAATATGGTAACCTGATGTTACGTAAAATTTTACACCTTTATATTCTACTTCTTGGTCTGGTTCAACAGGTATTAGTTGGCTACTAGGAATTCCTTCTTTTTCCTCAGTATGTTTACATACAGGTTTGGTTGCTATAAGTTTGGCTCCTGTTTTCTTTAAAAGTTCAGGAACATCAGCATAATGGTCTCCATGCCCATGAGTAACACAAATAACATCAGGTTTTCTTAGCTCATCCAACGGAACAGAACTAAATTCATGCTGAGTATACCAAGGGTCCACAGTAATCACAAGACCTTCATCTGTAACAATCTCATAACCTCCACAACCAATCCATCGAAGCTTAACCAACAATCAACACCCAAAAATATAGTTGAGGTAAACTTAAAGTTATTTTTTACTATGAATATTTGAGAAGGTGGTGAAATTTCATGGCTGACCTTGAAGGTTTAGCAAACATCCTGATGGATAAAGGATATCCTCCGGAAAATATTAAACTTAGAATATTGGATGAAATCTTAACTTTTAAAAAGATTTCAAAAATGGAGGCTGAAAAACTTGCTGAAGCTGTTGTTAAAGAGGTTTCTGAAAGTCGAAAAGCAAAAAAAGATAGGTTGATGAGGAGACTTCTTGATTTTCCAAGGTCAAATGTGTCAATGGGGCAGATGGGTGTTGGTTCACGTGGGGAAGGTGATATTTTTGTCCATAAACTTATAGCAAAATTAGCTTCAATGGATGCTCCAACTCCTTTTTTGGGTCCTTTATCTCTTGATGATGCTGGAATGGTTAAATATGGTAATCTTGTGGTTGCTGTTGCTGTTGATGGAACCCATTCAAGATTAAGCAATTATCCGTTTATGGCTGGATTTCATGTTACAAGAGCATGTTTAAGAGATGTTTATGTTAAAGGAGCTAAACCTATAGCTCTCTTCGACGACCTTCATTTAGCTGATGATGGAGACCTAGGAAAACTTTTTGATTTTGTTGCTGGAATAAACACTGTTGCAAGTTTGGTTAAAGTTCCACTTGTTGCAGGTAGCACTTTAAGAGTTGGAGGAGATATGGTTGTTGGAGATAGAATGGTTAGTTGTGTGGGTGCTGTAGGAATTGTTAAAACAACTAAAAATGTTACAGCTAAAAGAAACATAAAACCTGGAGATATTATGCTTATGACTGAAGGTGCTGGTGGTGGAACCATTACAACAACAGCCATCTACTCAGGAAATTTTGATGTAATTCTTGAAACCTTAAACATCCGATTCTTAAAAGTATGTGATTATTTGTTGGAATCAGGTTTAATATCAAAAATTCATACGATGACTGATGTAACCAATGGAGGGATTCGTGGAGATGCAAACACAATTTGTGAAGAAGCAAAAGTAGGAATGGTTGTTGATGGTGAAGCTGTAGAAAAAACAATTAATAAAAAAGTTTTAAAAATGTTAAAAGAATGTGGAGTAGACCCTTTAGGTGTATCTTTAGATTCACTTTTAATATTCACACCCAAAGAAAATTGTGAAGAAATCATGGAAAAAATTAGAAAACTTGGAATAAAAATTGAGGAAGTTGGGTTTGTTGTTGAAAAACCTAAAAAAGCAAAAATTATTGTTGGAGATAAAATTGTAGATTTAAAACCGAAATTTAGAGAATCAGCTTACACGGAAATTAAAAAAGTGGTTGGTGAGGAAACACCCATAGATAAAGATAAACTTGAGAAAGCTGTTAAAAAAGCGTTTAAAGAAGCAATTAAAAAAAGAAACTATTTCCTTAAAATTGTAAAATAGATGGGAAAAAACATGGTTAAAATTTTTGTGGAAACGCCTTCACGTCTTCATTTTACACTTATAGATTTAAACGGTGAGCTTGGAAGAGTTGATGGTGGAATTGGAGTTACACTTGAAAAACCAGGATGGAAAATTGAAGTTTTACCCAGCAAAAAATTTGTTGTTGAAGGTTTAGGTAAAGAATTAGCAAAAATTTTTGCTGAAAAATTTTTTATGTATTATGGTTTAAAACCAGATATTAAAATTAAAATTTTAGATTCAATTCCTCAACATGTTGGACTTGGTTCAGGAACCCAGTTGGCTTTAGCTATAGCCACCTCTTTAACAAAAATTTTTGGAATTAAAACAACAATTAGAGAATTGGCTAAAATTATGGAAAGAGGTGGCACTTCCGGTATTGGTGTTGCTGCATTTGAAGGTGGAGGTTTTATTTTAGATGGTGGACATAGTTTTGGTGAAAAAAAACAAAAACAATCTTTTCTTCCATCCCATTTTTCTAATGCACCTCCAGCACCAATTTTAGCAAGATATAGTCTTCCGGAAAATTGGATGTTTGTTGTAGTAATACCTAATATTCAAAGAAGTATTCATGGATTGGAAGAATTTAAAATTTTTAAAACTTATTGTCCAATTTCAACTGATGAAGTTAATAAGCTTTCAAGAATAATTCTTATGAAAATTCTTCCATCCATAGTTGAAAAAAATATTGTTGATTTTGGTAAAGCTTTAACTGAAATTCAAAATATAGGTTTTAAAAAGATTGAGATTCAACTTCAAAAATCTATCGTAAAAGAACTGATAGGTTGGATGGTTGAAAATGGTGCATATGGTGCTGGAATGAGTTCTTTTGGACCTGTGGTTTACGGGTTGGTTGATGGAACTCATAAAGCTGAAAAACTTAAAGATAAAATTAACCAATTTTTGGATGAAAAAAATATTGGTGGAAAAGTTTTTTCCACAAAAGTAAACAATAAGGGTGCAATTGTAAAAGAGTTTTAGTTTAGAATAGGAAAGATAAAATCATCCTTAAAGCGATAGTTAAAACAACAAACCCAAAAATTTTTCTTAAAATTTTAGCTGGAATTTTACTTGAAATTCTTGCTCCAAGATGACCTCCAACCAATACACCAATACAGAGAAAAATTATGAGTGGAAAAACAATATTTTCCAACATAAAATGTTCTATTGAACCTGAACCTGAACTAAAAACTATCATAAGAAATGTTGTTGCAATACTTATATGTATAGGAATTCCAACTAACATGTTTAAAAAGGGAACCTCCAACGAGCCTCCACCAATCCCCAGCATTCCAGCTATCAAACCAACAAAAAAACTACCAAAACAAAGAAGAAAAGGGTCAGCAAAATATTCAAATTTTTTTCCATCTTTATCTGTAAGAATCCTTTTCCAGCTAAGCTTTAAGGGAAAAAATCTTACATCCCAACCATGTTTTTTCTTGAATTTTCCCTTTGATATGATCATGTTTAGACTTGCGTAGAAAGCTAAACAACCGAAAAAAATCCTTAAAACATTTGAACTAACAAATTGGGTTAGGTAAGCTCCAAAAAAAGAACCAAAAGCAGCAGCAAAACCAATAGTTAAACCAACTCTTAAATCAATCATTTTTTGTTGAAAATAGGTTAAGGTTGCTGAAATAGCAGTAAAAAATGTTACAAGTAAAGATGTTCCTACAGCCTTATGCATTGAGTATCCTAATAGAAGGTTAAGATAGGGAATAAGTAAAAACCCTCCACCTAAACCTAACATTCCAGCAATCAAACCAGTAACTAAACCAACAAGCAAACTTAAAAATTCCAGAAACAACCTTAATTAAACCTTAAAAACTATCGAACTTTTAAAGCATATTTTCCAGGTTTTGTTATTCCAGCTTTTTTAGCAACCTCTGAAAGTTCAGGGTTAAGAACGATTAAAATACCTGAAAAATCTTCTGAAAGAACTGTGCTTTTACAATTTGGACAAACATTCCCATAAACTATCATTTTACAGTTTGTACATGCTTTTTCCCTCATTTTTTCTTAGCCTCCTTAACAGGTTTTTCAGCTTCTTTAAGTTTTTTTACGTCCTCCTTTATCCATTCAAGTTTTCCTAAGAAAGGTTGACGCATGGTTATTCCAATTTTACCTGTAGGTCCACCTTTACCCATACTAACAGCGGTTATTCTAGCCCTAACCTTATCCCCACTCATCAATTTACGTTGAGTTTCCTTCCCCAACAAGATTCCCTGCTTTCCATCAAAAACAATATAGTCATCCATTATTTGGGAAACATGAAGTAAAGCTTCTACAGGACCTATTCTAACAAAAGAGCCAAAATCACCAATTTCAACAATTTCCCCTTCAACAATCTCTTGAACTTCAGGTTTATAGGTTAAAAGTGTAAACTTTGCTTGATGATAGGATGCTCCATCTCCAGGTAAAATTTTTCCTGTAGGTGAAACTTCAACAGAAATAACAGCAATAACATAACCTAAATCTTTACTTAACATTCCCTCATACTTTTTACTAAGCTCTTCTAAAGCTACAGTTTTAAGGTTTAAACCAAATTTTTCAGGAGGAATTCTAACTACATCTTCACATTCAACTAACTCAAACATTTAATCAACATAACCCTCCAAAACTAATTTTTTAATCTTTTTTCTAGGATAAATAACAGGTACACCAACCTTTCTAAGTTTTTTCCTAAGCTCCATATCCCCTGTAGCAACCAAACATTTAAGTTTAACAGCAGCCTTAACCAAACAATCATCAACATTACCACAATTATTAAAGTTTAACTTTGAAAATTTTTCTGAAAGTTTTAAGGCAAATTGGGCTTGTTTCTTCAATTTTAACCCTCTTTTTTTTGAAGCTATTTTTTCTAACTCATCAATTACAGGTTTTAAAACTAAGAATTCAACTTTTGAATTTAACAGGTTTTCTACTTCATCAACAATGTTTATTCCTCTGCTAATGGGTAAAAACAAAAAATTTGAGTCCAAAAGAACTTTTTTAACCAATCTTTTTACCACAACATCCCCATCTAAGGTTTAAACCAGAAAAATCCTTAGAAACCTAAACTTTTAAATGTTTCTCTTAAAAAAATTTAAACCTAAAAATGTTTAATGGTAACAACCATAAAACAACATTAAACAATCATCAATCTTTTCATCCTTAAATTTTTTTGAATGATAACTGGTTTGAGAGCTTTATTATTGGACTTTTTAATTTTTAACCCTTAAACCATCAAATTTTTACAAGTTTATGCCTTAACAAAAGAAAAACATAGCTTTAATCTTTCAAAAACAGAATCTTAACCTATCATCCAAGTTTTACTTAAAATTTTATGTTATCCAAAAACATTCGGAATTTACGAGACCACCATGGCATTCACAAGCAACCTAAGAAAAATAGTAAAAAGTAAAAACAGTCAAACCAAACCTGACAATAAATTTTCCGCTGAAAATTGGCTTTTTATCATTCCTTTAACCATACTTTTTGTTGGTTGGGAACTTACTTTAAGATTAAACTTAACCTTAGTAGATAAACTACCCTTACCCTCAGAAATTTTATCCGTGCTTTTTTTTAACCTACTTTATAACCCAGAATTTATATTGAGTGTGTTTAAAAGTTTAGCAAATCTTATGGCTGGAATTTTTTTAGCATCTCTTATTGCTATTCCAATGGCTATAGTTGCAGGTTTAAAAAATAAGATGGATTCTTCCCTTACACCTTTAATCATGATTGTTGGAGCATTACCGGATGTTGCCTTACTTCCCTTCTTTGTATACTGGTTTGGACGTGGAGCTGCAGCAGCCATTATTATGGCTACTGTTGTTGCTTTTTTCCCATTGTTTTTTACTGTTAGGGAGGGTGTAAAAAATATTCCTAAAGATTATTTTCATGTTGCTTACGTTTATAAAGCTAAAAAAATAGATGTTTATACAAAACTTGTTTTACCAGCAATTTATCCTCAACTTATTACAGGAATAAGACTTGCATACGAGTTTTTATGGGAAATTGTTTTAGCTATTGAGATTATAGCAAGCATATCCGGAATAGGATTTATCATAAATTTTGCTGTTGAAGAAGGTTCGCTTGCTTATGCTTTTGCAGGAATCTTCATGATAGGAATTATTGCAATTTTAATTGATAGGTTAATTTTCAACCGTTTAGAAGAAAAAATAAAACGGTGGCATGAATGAGGTCTAAATGTTTAGAGGTTGAAAAAGTTGCAAAACATTATTCAAGAGATGGAACATTTATCCATGCATTAGAGGAAGTAACCTTCCATGCCCACCAAAAAGAGTTTATTTGTATAGTTGGTCCTAGTGGATGTGGAAAATCAACTCTTCTAAAAATTATAGCCGGACTGGATAAACCAACTAAAGGTGAAGTTAGATTTCAAGGTGAACCTATCTGTGAACCTCACCCAAAAATTAGCATGATCTTCCAATCTTTTGCACTTTTCCCATGGAGAACTGTTCTTCAAAATGTGGAATTTGGGTTAGAAATGCGTGGAGTCCCCAAAACTGAAAGAAGAAAAATTGCTGAAGAACTTATAGAGCTTGTAGGTTTAAAAGGATACGAGAATGCTTATCCAAAAGACCTTTCGGGCGGAATGAAACAAAGAGTTGGAATTGCAAGAGCTTTAGCTGTAGACCCTGAAATAGTTTTAATGGATGAAGCTTTTAGTGCAATAGATGAATTTACAGCTCAAGTTTTAAGAAGTGAGGTTTTAGAGCTTTGGGAGGAAACAGAAAAAACCTTTATTCTTGTCACCCATAATCTAACTGAAGCCTTAGAAATGGCTGATAGAATATTAGTTTTAAGTGCTCGACCAGCAAAACTAAAACATATATATAATGTAAACCTTAAAAGACCTAGAAACCGTTCTGAACCTAAATTTTTAAAATGTCAAAAAGAACTTTTCAATCTATTAAAAAGTGAACTTGAACATACAATTGTTAGACATAAACTAAAAGCTATCCATGAACATTACAAGATAGAGGATATGGAAGCCTAAAAATTATCTACTTAACTATTTTTAACTCTTAAAACACTATAATTGGTAATCAAAATCCTTATGTGTTTCAACCAACAATACCAAAGTTAGAGTTGAAGGGAAAAATTGGAAGAATTAAGGCAAAAATCCCCAAAATCGGCAGGATTGATGCTAGAGGTGTTTTAGCTGGCCGTAAGGGTAAGGATAAGGCTTAAAAAACAAAATTTTTCCCAAGAAATTGTAGCCTTAGTTAATAGTGGATACGAAGCAGAAACACCACAACTTTTAATTCCGGTTAACTTAGCAAAAACTTTAAACTTATGGCCACCTCCACCAGAAGCAATAGAAACCGTTTTTAATACTGCTGGTGGACCTTTAAAAGTTTGGGTTGTGCCTAAGGCTGTTGAAGGAAGTGTTATAGCTGAAGATTCAACTTCTAGGGAGGTTAAAATAGATATTGTGATTTCACCTTTAGCTGATGAACCTTTAATTAGCGATATGCTTACCGGAGCCTTTGAAATAGCCATTGAGGATGCTGGAAAAGGTTTATGGAGATTTAGATGGGAATCAAAAGAAAAAGTTAGAGAAACAGTTAAACCTTAACTTTAAAGATAAAAGTTTACCTTTTTAACTTTTTAAGCCACTCCTTTAACATTTGAATGTTTTCTTCATGTTTAGAACTTCTTCTTTCATCCACATAAAGTCCTAGTTTTCGAGCATCCTTAACTGATAATCCAACTTCTTTTAATTCTTCCTTTGAAAATCCTCTTCCAACCCTAATCTTATAGGTTACGCCAGCCTTTTTAACTACTAAAGCTTTAGGAGTTTCCAGTTTTTCCATTCATCTTCCCTCCTCTTACTTTAATCTCAAACTCTTTTAGGTTTTTAACAACAAACTCATGGTTTATTTTACCCAGCCTATCTAAGTAAAAAGCTTGAATACCAACTTTTCGAGGAATCTTAAAATCATCTTCCCACCGGTCACCCACGTGAGCAATATTTTCAGGTTTAACATTCAAAATTTCACAAACCTTACGATAAAATTTTTCATTTTTCTTAACAAACTTAAAATCTGAGGTTGCTGAAAAACTATACCTAAAATATGATTTAATTTTTTCCGTTAAAAACTCCAAAAATTCTCTAGCTGAATTTGAAATTAAAACCAGAACATAATTTTTACTTAAGCTTTCTAAAACCTCAAAAACTTCTGGGTAATATGAAATTTTATCCACATACTCTCTAAAAACTTCCATGTAATTGTTTTTTAAGCCAAAATGGTTAAGCCAATATTTTATGTCATACCATTCAATCCGGTTTTCCCCAACTTTTTCATATTCTTCCAAAACTATTTTTTTGGCATGTTGAAAGTTTAACCTTTCTTTTCTAGCATACAATTTTGGAATTCCCTCCAACCAAACAAACTCACTAAAATCTTGGGTTACAAGAGTTCCCTCCAAATCAAAAGATACAATTTTAACCATGGTTAACCACCAATTTTATCAAGAATTCTTTTTGGAGGATTTTTCCAACGCCATAAACCATAATCAATCCATTGATAAGATAAATTTTGGTTTAAAATCCAATTTTCTAACTCTTTTTCCCATCTTTCCCAAAGTATCGAATACCTTTTTTTCACAACCAACAAATCAGCCATCTCCATGGATGGGCACATAAAACATCCAATTCTGTCAAAACCTTCAAAATAAAGCTTATTTACATAACCATCCAATCTTTCCATCATTAAACATAACCAGACTTGAAGCATACTCCAATCGTTTATAGGGCTGGATGCAACAATTTTAGGTAAAAACCTGTTTACCCAAATTTTTCTTGAACCAGCTCTTCTAAAAGATTCAGCCTTCCTTTGACCAACAAAACATAAAATTTTATTTTCCCCAATTTTTTCATCCAAAAATTTTGCTGTTGGTTTAAGTTTACAAACTTTAGAACACCAACGATTTTCCCTTGTAGGTGGACCAAAATCTTTAAGATGAATCCAAAAAGCTTCTTCAGCTTTAACCTTTAAAATTTCAACCCCAAATTTTGAAGCAACCCAATCAACATTTTCTAAAGTTTCAGGTAACTCTAACCCTGTATCATTAAACAATATCTTGGTTTTACATGAAGCTTTAACAGTCAAATATAAAGTTGTTAAACTATCTTTTCCACCAGAATATGAAACAAAAACAGGAAGTTTAAGTCTGCCTGAAATATCCCTGATAAATTTACATGCTTTTGAAATGTCAGTTTTAAGCTTAGAAAAATTAGCTTTAACAACCTGATTCCATGAAGCTTTAAAATTTAAAAATCTAGGTTGCTCCGGCTTCCAAACTTTTAAAACATAAACCTTTCCTTTATCTGTTAATTCACCTACACCCAAAACCTCATCTTTTTTTGAAACGAGAAAGACAAATCCTTCTTTTTCAGGAAGATTTTTCTCCAGAAAATCTAATTCACCAAGAATCTGGTTTTTGATAACAAAACCATTATTTACAACAACCCAAAAACCAAGTTTTTTAACCCAAAGTCTTGAACATCCTTCTCTTAAAGGTTTAAACCTCCAATAAAGACGGGGAAAATCAAAAAATAGATGACCTAAAATTCTCCCATCAACCAAAACTTCATATCCTTTATCCAGATATGGAACCCTATTAAAAACAGCAACCTCCACATTTTTTAGAAGAAAATTTGCAGCATCAACACCAAATTCTTGATTAATAGTTTGATGAAGTAAGTTTAGGTCAAAACTAAATGCTGGTTTAGGGTCAACAGGTCTTGAAAGAGGAACAAATTCCCCCTTAACCCTACAAATTTCACATTCAGAATCTAAAAGTGGAACATTACAGTTTAAACACCAATAAATACCTGAATGTTTAAGTCTTCTCAAATCTTTCCCTCTTTTTCTCCCTCAATATTTTTGTACATTCCCCAACCCAATCACATGTTCTACAAATTTCTTTTAGGTCTTCTGGAGAAAATTTTTCCCAAACAGCTAAAGCCTTTTCAGCTTCCAATTTTTCACCAAACCTTATTCCAAGTCTTTTAGCAACCAAAACATCCATCCTTTTAACTTCTTCATCAGAATCTTCCTCAGCCTTACATAAACCATCAACCATGTAGGGGCATGCAGCACAAATATCATCACATTCACCAACAACTTCAACTTCAAGTTTAGGGTTTAACCTTAATTTTTCCACGATTTTTTTAAGATTTTCAATAAACTTTTCATTATAGCCTAATCCATGAAAAAAATTTATACATAAAAGATGATGAGCACGAATTTTCAACCAGTTTAACCTCCAAAAGTTTAAGAAAACATTAAAACCCTAAAATTTTTTCCATCGAAAAAATTAAGTTTAGGAAGTTGTAGGTTTAGATGAAGAAATATTTTATCTTGTTTGGTGTAGAAACATGGAAAACTCTAGTTTTAGTAAATTTTTAACATTCAGCCTTATCATTATTCTTATTTTCCCCAATGTTTTAAATATTCCAACAACCTGTTTAAGCCAAACGGAACCTACTACCCTTCTAGATGGACTTGACTATCCAATTGGTGTTACAGTAAACCAAAAAGGTGAAATCTATTTTACCGAATATGCAAGTCCTGGGGAAGGAAAACTTAAAGTTTTACTTCCTAATGGTAATGTTAAAACAATTCTTTCAAACCTAACAACTCCAACAGGAATTGTTGTTGACTCAGAAAATAACCTATATTTTGCTGAATCTGCTTCTGGAACAATTAAAAAACTTTCCTCTAACCTAAAAAAAATAGAAATTATTGCTGAAGGTCTTGTTGCACCTTGGGGTTTAGCTTTAGATGGTAAAGGAAATCTTTATGTTACAGAAAAAACAGTAAATGGAACCTTAACAAAAATTAATCTCCAAACCAAACAAAAAACTGTTATCCTAAAAAACCTAAATGTTTCTTATGGTATTACAATCGACAGGCAGGGAAACCTATATTTTACAGAATATTTAAGCGGAACCTTAAAAATGCTTCCAGCAAACCAAAATCAACCCATAACTTTACTTAAAAACTTAACCTACCCCTACACGGTTATTGTTGATGATGAAGGAAATCTATATTTTTCAGAAAAAATTGGGACAATTAAAAAACTTCCAAAAAATGGGTTAGAACCAGTTTTAATTTTATCTAAGCTTGGAAGAGTTTATGGTATGGTTTTAGATAGGCTGGGAAACCTATATTTTACAGTTTTTGGTGAACCTATGGTTAGAGGTACTGGAAGTCTAAAAAAATTTACACTTAAAGAGGTTAACCTACCAAATTTAATTACCAAACTTGAAGAAAAAATAGGAAATCTTGAAACAAAACTTAATAAAACCCTAAAAGAAATTGAAACCTTAAAATCTAAGGTTGAAGCAACTTCAACTCAAATTCAAGTTTTAACAGGTCAAATAGCAATACTTACATGGGGATTAGTTGGTTTAAGTATTCTAACAATTTTTAGTTTAATATTTGCCCTAAACCTAAAAAGAAAAATTGGTGTAAGAAAAATAGAGAAAAGGAAATAGTTTCTAACTTTAAAATTTAAGGTTTCCGGTGAATTACAATGTTAATCTGTTTAAAGGCTTTGGTAGAGGAAAAAACAGGG
>Ga0190363_1001770_pt1 | contig 12685 bp, 13 predicted proteins | sample 48721867_MG_FD_161272 | JGI IMG/M metagenome (GOLD analysis project Ga0190363, IMG submission 161272) | Hydrothermal vent microbial mat bacterial communities from Southern Trench, Guaymas Basin, Mexico - 4872-18-6-7_MG | ecosystem: Environmental > Aquatic > Marine > Hydrothermal vents >...
TTCCCACATCGTTTCCGGCATCCCTGCAACTAATATCGTTGCCCCTTTGTTTAAAGCGCCTAAAAATCTCCAGCATCTCCACGTATTACCACTAATCCACCATAATAATATTCTGCGGCATCATATCCATAGAGATACAAATCATATCTTATTTTCTCTCCGCTTTCGACAAGATACGTTTTAAATCCGTTGTCAGCAATGGTTTTTGCGGCTACAAGACCACTAATAGTCGCTCCGATAACAAGGGCAGCAGGGGTAACTTCTATCTCCTTCCACTTTAATGGTTTTAAGAGTCTTGCTTTTGCCACAGCCATTCTGACAAGTTCCTTGGCTTTCTCAGTCGCCTCTTCAGGATAATTCTTATAAACCCAAGCAATATGTTCTCTAATATTAACCATTTCGAATAGGTATGGATTTAGTCCAGCTTCTTCGCATATAGTTTGGAATAATGGTTCATGAGTTCTTGGAGTGCATGAAGCCACTATAACCCTATTAAGATTATATTTTTATAGCCTCTTTAATTCGCTCTGTTCCATCCTTTGAGTATGCAAACATTAAATCTTCAACATAAACAACGTTGCTGAGGTTCTTTGCTTCTTCCACGACCGCTTTAACGTCTATGACGGCAGCTATATTAAGACCACAATAGCATACAAATTAACCCCTATTCTTAGTTCTTGATTCAATATTTTTCTTCTTTTACTCCTACTTTTCTCATTCCACAAAACTTCGCTTGGCAACTCTTTTATGTATTTAATTCCATATTCTTCAATAGCTCTTTTTAACAAGTCTTCGTGACCTTTGCCAGATGCATTTAAATCATTATAGAAAGCCATTACATCTATACTTGGTTCATGTTCTTTCGTAACTATGGCCTGTTTTGTCGCATACATGCAACAAATCTGCGAGCAATAGTCTTTCACTTTTCTGTTTTCTGGATCCGATGCATTGAATAAATGCAATTCTTTTTGGGCGTGTTTTATCTGAAGGTCTAACATTTCTCCATCCGTAGGTCCAGCAGCATTCATAAGGCGTTCATATTGTAACGAGGTTATAACGTCCTGGAATCTGCCATACTCATACTGTGGTAGAACAGATGGATCTAAGGGAGAAAAACCAGTTGCAATAATTATTGAAGTAACTTCTACTACGAGTTCTTGATGCTTCTGATTAAAATCAATCGCACCTGCGGGGCAGTTTTTTCGCAAGTTCTATAAACGCCTTTATTAAGATAAAGGCAATGCTCTTTGTCGATGATTGCAACATTTGGTACAGCTTGAGGAAAGGGGATATAAATCGCTTTTCTTAAACCTATTCCTACCTCAAATTCGCTAGGAACTTTAACTGGGCATTTTTCTTCATTTACATATCGTGGTTTTTAAGTATTTTAACTTCAAATGCGGACCCATTTTTTATGGGTTTTACATCTACAACTTCAGAATTTGTAAGAAGTTTTATGTTAGGATGCCTGGAAACTTCAACCATTTTTAGTCCAAGAATATATGGATAGAACAATCAAGTGTTGGATAAGTTTTATCTAGTTGGGGTCATGACGCTCCCAATTGAAGGCTTTTTTCTACTAAGTAAACTTTAAATCCCTTTTCAGCAAGCTCTAAAGATGCTGTAATGCCAGCTACTCCACCATCCACTACAAGCACATCGCCTATCGCTTTTCCCATTTAGTGACCACCATTATATCAATTAATAATAGAATTTAACATTCCTAGAGAATCGCCAACATTTCTCTCAATCAAGATTTCGCTTTCCGTCAAACCAGCGACCAGACCATGTAAATGACAAGCGTTATGGATAATTATCTTCTCATGGAGAGAGATTAGACACGTCTATTTCAACCATGCAATCCCCAATTTTTACACTTTTTCACCATGTATATAAAGATGAATACGCCAATAGATGAATCAGATATATTCAAAATAGTGAAAATAAGTTTACGATAAACAAAAAGAGTTATACTATGTAAAGAAAAGGTCAGATAGAGCTTTTAAGGCTTATCTAGAAAATTCCTTTGCAACTTCTTTTGCAACTTTAACGACTTCTTCTCTAAATCTATTATAGGCGTTTGTGAAGCCGGACATGGTTTTAACAGCTGAGCCGAAACTACTCCACTCCTCCGGCTTTAACCCGTTGAGTCCGAAGCCATCTACGTTTATTTCCACTTCTTTAAATACCTCTACTAACTCTGGCGTTAGCTCGTAAGCTTTTCTGAAATCCTCCAACTGTAAGAGCTTTTCGACTATTCGAGGATCATGTTTTAACATTATAGAATTCTTATATTTAGATAAGTCAAAGTCCGGTTTTCTAGAAACATTTAATACTTTAAGTTGATGATCCGGGAATTCCGTATTAGTCATATTGTTGGAAGCTAGAGTTAGCAGAGTATCGAGAGGTTTTCTCTTCGATGCAGGTAGTACATCAATATTATTAAGTATTTCCTCAGCTTGTTCAGGCTTTAAACCATATTTCCTTATTAGGTACGCGAGCCATTTACGCTTATTTTCCGGGCTAAAGAATATCCACCAAACGCGTTGAGCCACCAGAGTCCCAGCATAGCCTATAGTCTTCTCCCAATCTTCTAAAAATTCTCTAACTTTATCCTCAGTTTTACCACTAATCCCAGCTTTAGCCAAGAACCTTATGAAAGGCTCCTTAACCAAAGGTCTTAGATAGGCTCTAAAGCTCACGAGCTCTATTTTCTCGTCTAAAGTTTTAGCTGTAACTTGGTAACCCCATCCTGTTTCAGCGGTCCACGGAGCTTCTGGATCTTGTACTGGTACTCCAAGTTCCTTGGCTAACTCTGTTAGTGCAGCTAATTTATCTTCATATTTCTCCAACGCTTGCCTAATTAGAGTAGCTGCTACAACTTCTCTTAAATGACCTTCCAATCTACCTCCCATGTTCGTCTCGTAGTTCCTAGTAGTGGATATGCCTTTCTTCAAAGCCTTAGCCATGCCTTCCATCTTAGCCAGTATAAGTCTAGCTTCTTGAGCGACGGTATAAGTGACCGTATTATTGGTGCCTATGCCTAGGCTCTCAAGCTTTCTCGTAATCTCGATAGCTGCAGAGCTACTACCAGCTACCTTAAAAACTATATTCGGTCTGCCCTTCTCGGTCTCAATAGGCCAATTCCACGCCAAGTATTCATCGTATTTCTTAAAATATTCTTGAGCAGCAGAGTATATCTTTAAAGCATCCTTTAAGCTCCCCTCTACACTGCTGGCAACATTTGGATTTAATTGATAGCTTATCATGCCATCTCGATAGTTCAATAGAAGAGCTATTGGCCTGAAAACTTCCATATTAGGCCAAAGAGCCATCATCGTAGCTGCCATCGCCAACTCGTCTTTCTGCTCATCAATATTTTCCAATAACTCTGGATGTTTCCTAAGATAATCTTTAAACTTCTCCCATAGCTTTGGATCATCCTTATAAGCGATAGCAGCTAAGACAGGATTAGTCGAAACCTGGACATAGCCTAATCTTCTAAGCCATCTCAAACCAATAGCGTAATCATTACCAAATCTACACATTTTCTCTTTTGACATTATATAGTATATATTGCTATGAATTTCTTCTTCCACAGCGTCTAGAAAGCTCAGCATTAAATCGTCTTTTTCGATTCTTTTTTCAATATTTTCTCCCATAATGGCTATCATTCCTTTTCTCTTAGGATTATTAGCCATTACTTTTTTCATATCTTCAATTTTCAGCTGTATGACTGCTTGTGCTATAGGAGCTTCGCCGTTGTTCTCGTCTCGTTCGATATTTTCCCACTCTCTTAAAGTTTCCTTTATTATAGAGAGACACTTAGCAACTTCTTCATCACTAAACCCTACTAAGTCTTTTTCCCAACCTAACAGATTTATCGCTATCTCTAAAAGCACATCGTAGGCGCGTCCTCTTATCAAAATCTTTCTCTCTTTCTCTTCACTGCTGTCTCCGACTTCTATTCTGCTTTTCATAAATTCAAGGTTTAACTGTCTAATTATGTGCCCCAGGACACCAATCAACTTTCCAACTAGTCCTGGATTCAAGAGATGATCGGCCGCTAGATTGGTATAACCTAGCAAAGCAGTTCGTACAACGTGATCGGCGTGATCTAGACTTTGAGGTGGAGATGAAAGTTCTTTAGGCTTAGAGTTTGCCAGTACAGAGTAGGCGTCCATATCAATCTACCCGGGTTTTTATTTCTCGCTAAATATTTTAAATATTTCTTGGGGTACAAGTTTTATTTCTCCAGTATAATAGTAAAAAAATTAATATTCTGCCTAAAAAATATTTAAAAGATATTATATAATTCACATAAGCGTAAAAAGCAAAAATATATATGCTGAATTTCCTATATGATTGAATCTCTATGACTGATGAGGGAAACCTCTGGATTAAACAGAGGTATTTTCCTGGAAGAAGAATAACAATAGTGAGTATAAGACTTAAAGCCAAGCCCAATTTCTTAGTTAAACCAGTCGAAGTTTTTTCCAAATGCAATATCGGAATTTTAAGTTGTATTATTCAAGCACATCCAGACAGGCCTTTCGTCAGAGCTACGATATTTCTCGATTTGACATATTCAACAATTTCGAGAGAAGAAATAGTATCTAAAATCATGTCTCTACCTGGGGTACGAGAAATAGAACTACTGGAATCTCCCTTAACTCATGGAGAAGCTAGACTAGTAGCATTTACACTCGGAGAGATTCAAGACCTATTTGGTATGCTAAGAAACTTGGGGAGTGGAGGTAAAGCTATACTATTCAACATGGGGTATAGGGCGGGCTACAATCTAGCTGATAGAATAGCAAAATTTTTCAAATCCAGTGAAAGAGCGTTAGAATACATGATGCTCTATCATGAAAGCTTAGGACATGGCAGATTTGAAATATTGAAGTATATAGATGAAGTAGAGTGTATCATTAGAGCAGATGAATTATGCGAGTGTATGGGAGTTAAAGCGAAAGAACCTAACAGTCATCTTTTTAGAGGTATATTAACAGGTATACTATCTAGATTGTGGAAAAACAAGGTATTGGTCGAAGAGGTCAAGTGTGTCGCTAAAGGCGATGATCACTGTGAGTTTAAAGTGGAAGTATCGAGATAGTTTTCGTCGATTAAACCTAAATTCTTTTTCTTTATAATCTCCATGTTTTAAGTATCAGTAGTTCTAGAGGATTCTTATGAAAACTAAACTATATAGGGATGGCGATATAATCTATACGAAAGATGGTTTCATATTCTATGTTTTCGGTTACTGCCATCCTAAAAATAGAGTTACAGCTTTTTTAAAGTATATTCCTCAGGAATATGCAGAAGATTTCAAATTGGAATGGATAGATCATAAATGGATTTTCAAGAATGAAGTTCTAGTAAGGCCAAAACAGCTTTTCACTCCTAAGATTTATAGAGAACTTATCAGAGTTTTTAACGAGAAGTTTTCCGAATATCTTCTATACTCGGATAATTTGAAAAAATACATATTTGCGATTCCCGAGCGTAAAATAGAGGAAATATATACGCCAAAAACTGCTTTATCCAATTTACTGAAGAAATCATCGAGAGATGAATTGGAGGAAAAAGCAGTAAATTTAATTAAACTATTATCCAAACACTCTGGAGTTTCTCTAGATTTTTTTGGAGTACATGGTTCTATAAGCCTGGGTATGCATACCGAGAAAAGCGATATAGACATTGCTATTTACGGAGCACAGAACTACTTAAAAGTTCTCGTGACGATAAAGAATATGGAAAAAGAAGATTTACTAAAAGTATCGAGAAAAAATATAGTTGAATATCTGCGGTGCAATACTGGATGGTTTAGCGGGAGGAGATTTGTAGTTAATGCTATAAGACTACCCTCCGAGATAAGACACTGTCATGAATTTAGAGCAGTAGCGTCAGTGTTAGCCATATGTAAAGTATTAGACAACTCGGAGGCTATGTTTAGACCTGCAATTTACCGAATAAAGGTGTTGGAGGTACTGATGGGGGATTCGAGAGCCTATAAAGCCAGAGAATTAGCCTCTATGATAGGTTTATACAGAAACATCGCTAAGAAGGGAGATCTTTTGATAGTTAGAGGAATGCTTGAAGAAGCAGTCGACGATAAGAATTATTTCAGAATAGTAGTTGGCACTGGTTTAAGCGAAGAACATATCAGTATTATATTAAAGTAGTTTTCAATAATTTTTCTATCACTGCTGGAAGATCGCATTTTCCATAACGAAGTTAGCGAAGAAGTCTTCCACAAGCTTTTCATAGAGTTTTACGTAAGAGAAATAGCCTTTACGACCGTAGGCCTCTTTATGTAACTACCTGTGCTAAAGTTTATGTTTAAGCTAGTCCTTAAACTCTCGACGATTCCGGATTGAATGGTGTACTGAGTTGAAGCCTAAAGACAGGGATTTCGTAGAAACTAAAGAAGGCTTTTTCTTCTGCATAGTAGGCTACCTTCATCCACCCGATAAGTATACAGCTTACCTGAAATATGTGCCTTCGAGTGTCGGCAAATGGGGAGCAGATACGAAATATAGGCGAGTATTGGAATACTATCATGCAATTAAGGTATATGAGACTATCGATTTCTTGGAGAGAAACTATCCTCAATATGTCTGCTATTGTCCAGTGAGACACATAAAGATGTCTATGGTACCACGAAAAATGGTCAAAGAATACTATAGTGCAAAGGAAAGACTCGAGGAGATCATAAAAGAAGGCAGAGACATTTTAGAGCAGGAAGTTCGGGAGATCGTATATTTTCTATCTGAGATAAGCGGATTAAAACCATGGAATTTCGGAGTTACAGGATCTATACTGTTAAAAATCCATAACCCAAGTTTTTCCGATATAGACCTCACAGTTTACGGAATGAAGGAATCTTTAAAGCTCAGAGAGGCTTTGGAGAGTTTAGACAGAAATTCTCTTGTTAGAAAACTCGGTAAGGATAAGCTCGAAGAATGGGCGGAAGCCGTATCTACCCGTTTTAAAATACCTCTCAAAGATGCTAAGATTTTAGCTATCAGGAGATGGAATTACGGTTTTTTCAAAAAGAGGTACTTTTCCATACATCCGGTCAGAAAAGACGAAGAAATAATAGAGAAATATGGAGAAAAATACTACTTCCCTATAGGGAGGGTAGAAGGTACCTGTACTATAAGCGATGCAAATGAATCTCTTTTCCTTCCGGCAGTCTATAAAGTGGAAAACGTGAGAGGCGTAGATGTCGATATTGAGGAGATAGCGTCTTTTGAAGGAGTTTTCTCCGGAATAGCTTTCGAAGGCGAAGATGTAAAATTTAAAGGTAAATTGGAGAGAGTAGAATCTAAAAAAGGTAGAACATATTATAGAGTAGTTATCGGAACGGCGGAAGTGCCGGATAACTACTTAATACCGGTGGTTTCCAGTGGTAAAAGCTAGAGATAGAGACGCTCCGGTCAGCAGAGAGGGTTTAATCTTTAGGATTTTGGGTTACGATCATCCTCGTGGAGTTTATTTCTGTGATTTAGAATACGCGCCCGAGATGCTTTATAAAAGCAGTGATAGAAGGGCTTTAAGAGATGGAGGAAGAATGAAATACTATAAGTTCTACTTCGATGAAGGTCTTAAATTTGTTAAGAAAAGATTCCCCTACTATACAGTATATAGTGAGATTTTCCAAGAACGCATGGTCGGGATAAGAGATGAACAAATTGTCGAGCTTAGAAAACCTGACGAAAAACTACAACAAATATTTAGGAAAAATAAAAGCGATAAACTAATAGACGTGCTGAAGACAGTTATCGAGGAAGTTTTAGAAATATCTACTCTAAAATTAACGGATTTCGGAGTTTTCGGCTCTCTTCTTCACGACTTTTATAACGTAAGTTACAGCGATTTAGACTTTATAATCTATGGGATTAAACAAGTAGAAGAGTTAAGAGAAGTTCTTGAAGAACTATATAGAGACTCTAGTTCCGGCTTTAGAAATGAATATGAAGGCCCTAAACCTCCGGATTCCCGATATAAGAGATTTCATCACTTATCGCTCAAAGAGTATATGTGGCACCAGAAAAGGAAGATGATATACTCAGTCTACAATAAAGCTTGGAGAATTTTCAAGATAGAGTTTGAGCCTGTAAAGCGATGGGAGGAAATAGTAAACGAGTATCTTAACATTGCTAGAATTGAAAAAATAGGCTTCATCGAAGCAGTAGTCGAAGTAATAGACTCCTCACAATCGTACTTTATGCCTTCGGTGTATAGAGTAGAAGTTCTCGAATCCAATAGCATACCATCTTCAATAGATGTGGATAGAATAGTCTCCTACGTCGAAGAATTTAGGCTACAGCTAGAAAAAGGGGAAATCGGCTACGTACGCGGATGGCTCGAGAAAATAACCACTATAGATGGGAAGGAGGAATATCAAATAACTCTAACCTATGGACCCAGATATTTCGACCAAGTACTTAAGGTAAGCGATTTCAAACATGTCTGACAAACTTATCAACCCCCCTCCTAGCGCCAGGCTCTGAAGCTACATAGGAGGCCAGCATCATGCCAAAATAGGCAGCATCCTCTACTTCTTTATTTTCTAACAATTTCTTAATTAGTCCGGCAGCGAATGCGTCTCCACACCCTATGGTATCTAAGACTTTAATTTTTGAAGGTAGAGGATTGAACAGTTTGCCGTTGATTTCTACGCCAAGTTCTCCTCTAGTCACAATAACGTAACTAGTATTCATGTCCAATATTTTGTCTATATCAGCTCCAGAAGCTTTCAATAAACTCCAGCTCTTCGAGTTTAACAAGAGAAGATCAGTATGTGATATTATATTTTTCAACTTTTCAATACCCAACCTAGCGTAGGGAGTTGTGATTCTATATATCACATATTTCCCTTTTGACTTTGAATACTTAGCTATACTCTCGGAAACCTCTACAAAAACTTCGCCGATATAAACAATATCACATTCGTCTACAAGAGAAAAATTAATTTCACTTGGAGATTTCAGTGAAAGTGCCAAGCCGTCGACTAAAGGTATAAGTGTCATCTTTTTATCTTCAAACACTAATATGTACGTCTCTACAGTCTTTAACCTATTGTCTATAACTACATATGATACGTCTACGCCGGCTTTCTTCAAACTTTCTAGAGAATATTTAGCCCAATCATCTCCTCCGGCTTTGCCTATGAAGGATACTTTAACTCCTAACCTAGCCAAAGCATACGCGACATTAGCAGCTGAGCCTCCGGCTTCTACGTGATATTGTTTAACTACTTTAATTTCATCCCACTCAGGAAGTTCGTCAAGTATGAATATATGGTCTACTGCTAAAGATCCGAAAACTACGACATCTACCATAATGGTAAAGAAGGATTTATTTTATTTATCCTATCTTGTTCTTTCAGCGATTTTATAGGCTATAAAACCGTAGATAGCTCCGCTGGCCATGGCTAACACCGTAAGTATTGTAAAAACTTCGAGTGGATAAATCGACTTCCAAATAAATATATCCAGTAATATTGAGGGTATTGCTGGTACAGCTCCCGCCAATACGGCTTGTAAACTTCCAAAGCTCCTGTATTTTCCTAGAGCATACACTGCCTCGGAGAATAGACCTTGGAAGAACGCGTATATAAGCGAGGAGGATCCTCCTATCTGAGGTATTAGAGACTCGACTAGCCCTGCTAAAGTTTCTCCTAAGACGGCAGAGCCAGGTTTTTTTAATAATGTAGCGGTAAGCGGAGCCGCCATATACCATATACCATAAGTCAACAATACCGCCGCTGGCTTACCGCCTATAGCTTTTATAGCATAGTAGGGAGTCCATGCAAAGGCGAAGACGGCGCCGAAAAGAGCAGCTACTACGGCTAGAATAGCTAGATCTACCGTGGTGTAGTTGAACTTCATATCGAAGGATTAAACTGTTGCTTTCTTAAAAACTCTGTCTCTGTAAATCGTTTAGAAAAATATCTAAAAGAGTAGAGAAGCTAAGACTTGGATAAGCATTAATGTTAAAAGAAGGAAATCTACAAAACCGAGTTTTAAACATGTTTTTTTAACCTTCCTGAGAGAAAAGCCTCTAAGTTCGGTCGCTATGCCGATCCATCTTCCTCTCTCGAGGCCTAGGCTTAGAAGTGGCGATAAGAAGGAATCCCAATCAGAAGGAGTTATAGGAGTGGTCCTTAAGCCACGGCTTTTTCTAACAGCTTGTATCTCTCGAATATCGGTTTCAAATATCTTTAGAAGTCTAAGGGAGAGAGATACGGTAAAGGATACTTGCTTAGGTAATCCTAATTCAGACTCTAACGATCTAAGCAAATCTCTAGGGTTAGTTAGAGATGAGAATATTAGAGTGGCGCTAAACATTAGAGCGAGCCTAAGAGAGACTTCAATAAAGCCTGTAATTGCACCAGACCTTATGACTAGACATCCTATATGATATACAGGCTCGCCTCCCGCAAATATTAGAGCATTCACGGCTACACCTACTAAGCTCAAAAGAAATGCCGCTATTAAAAATCTGTATTTTCTAAAGCCTAAGACTAAGCCTATAGATAAGTTTAGAAGAGACGAGAAAGCCAGCGGATTTAATTTTCTAAGTGTAAAAGCTAGAATCGTAAGAGTGAGTCCATATAGGAATAGGATTGATGGATTAGCTTTAATTTTCATAAAACCATTCCTCCACTGGTTTTCTAAGAATCTCAATACCTTCTCTAACGCTAACTTCCTTCACTTCTCCATTTTCTATTATAAAAACTCTGTCAGCTGCATTTTCCAAAACTCTAACATCGTGTGTTAATAATATCGATGTTACGCCAGTTCTACCTTCCTCTTTTAGCCAAGTGAAGAATTTTTTTACTAATTGAAAGTCTAAGCCTGCTGTAGGTTCATCAAATACAACCACCTTAGATCCATAAATCCTAGCTATGATATACGTGAGCCATTTCTTCTGACCATAACTAAGCCTATAAGGAGATTCATTCATTTTATCTAAAATCCAAGATTCTAGATTCTTAACCACATCTTCCAATTTTAAACTTCCGTACTCAGCTGCAAGCTTCAATTCCTCTTCCACTGTATTCCTAACGAAGAAATAATTAGGTTCTTGAGGAATATAAATTACTTTTTTCAAAAGCTCTCTAGGTTTAAGTTGCCATGGAACAGCTCCAGCAATTCTTACTTCTCCGTCAATAGGCTTTAATAAGCCGGAAATTATCTTCCCAAGAGTAGTTTTCCCCGATCCATTTGGCCCTATTATAGCCACGTTCTCTCCATTGAACACTTGCAAAGACGTGTCTCTCAAAACTAAGGAGCATTCACTACAATACCTAAACTTCACCTTTTCTAAACGAACTATCTCTCTTCTCTCCTTTTCTCTTCTCTTTTTTAAGCTTACCGTGGCAGAATATATAAAGTCTTTACTGTTCTTTAATCCAAGTCTTAAAGTATGATTCTCTATTACCGCTATTTTATCAGCTATTTTCAAAAAATACCTGGGTTTATGCTCTGTTATAATAACAGTTTTACCTCTTCGCCTTAACTCTAGCACATAATTTAAAATTTCTCTCTCTCCCCAAGGGTCTAAGTTAGCAGTTGGCTCGTCTAGTATAAAGAGTTCTGGCTCATGAACGATGGAAGAAGCTAAGCAAAGTCTTTTCTTCTCGCCTCCAGATAAAGTCTCCACATCTACTTCGGCCTTGTCTAATAATCCATATTTATCTAAGACTCGTTTAGCCTTCTCAAAGGCATTTTCAACACCGAGATTTTCTAGAGTAAAGAGGATTTCATCGAGAGGCGTTTGCATAGCTATTTGCAGTTCATGAGACTGTAGTACTACGCCTATGTATCTAGGAACTTGTCTAAACCCTTCTGGCTCTAGCGGGTTAATATCGAACAATCTAACAGTGCCTTTTACATAACCATAGAGTAGATTATTTAAAACGCCAGTTATCATGAGGATGAAGGTGGATTTACCCGATCCCGTAGGTCCCAGCAATAGCAACAATTCTCCTTTCTCTAAGGTCAAATGAACATTTCTCAATATCAGCTTCCCGAACTCATATCCGGCTTCTTCAACATCAACCTGAAGGGCTTTTTGCAATTCTTCCACCTTATTATTAATAATGTTGTCATGTGCGTCGCAGATTAAGCTACTATACCATTATTAAAACTAAGACAGGAAAAGATATATTTTAACATGTGAGGTACATGTTGAGGGTCTTTTGATAAAATCACTAACCGAGGTAGGAGATATGTGGATTAATGTTAAGGAGAAAATTCCGGTCGCGATGACCATAGCCGGAAGCGATTCAGGAGGAGGTGCCGGAATAGAAGCCGATTTAAAGACTTTTGCAGCGTTAGGAGTTCATGGTACGGTCGTACTCACATCTATTACAGCTCAAAATACGACAGCTGTTATAGGAGTTCAAGACGTGGCGCTGGAGATTATAGAGAAGCAGATCGACGCTGTCGCGGAGGATATAGGAGTCGATGCAGCTAAGACAGGGATGCTTCACACAAGTGAGATTATAGAAGTAGTCGCGAAAAAGGTAAAAGAGCATAAGTTCCCACTCGTTGTAGACCCGGTAATGATAGCGAAGAGCGGAGCTCCTTTATTAAAGCCTGAAGCCGTTAAAACCCTTATCGAAGTTTTAATACCTTTAGCAGAGGTTGTAACACCTAACGTTCAC
>Ga0190363_1001771_pt1 | contig 12683 bp, 12 predicted proteins | sample 48721867_MG_FD_161272 | JGI IMG/M metagenome (GOLD analysis project Ga0190363, IMG submission 161272) | Hydrothermal vent microbial mat bacterial communities from Southern Trench, Guaymas Basin, Mexico - 4872-18-6-7_MG | ecosystem: Environmental > Aquatic > Marine > Hydrothermal vents >...
AATGAACACGAAACCATCTGGGTAGCTGAAGGCAATATTGGTTATAGCTTCGCCGCTGACCTTACCTGGGGCATCATCTATATAACCCCATATACAGGGGTAGGATACAGACACTGGTCACGAGGGCAGGCAGATTCTGAGACGGGAAGTTACAGAGAGGTCTATAAGTGGGTATTCATTCCTGTGGGCCTAAATGTAATTTATGACTCTGATGTTAAGGCCTGGTCCGGAGGAATTGACCTTGCAATGCTTTTTCCTATCTCTCCCAGGGTGGATGCCCATCTCCACGAGCTTGTACCCTCAATGCAGGACATAGAGCTTAGGCCTCAGTGGCGGCCTGGCTTCAGGGTGCAGGTGCCACTTTTTTACAGCTTGAATTCCCACTGGGGGGTCTACATCATCCCCCAATACACCTACTGGGCACTTGAGGAATCAAAGATAGAGGAACAAATGGGATGGCAGCTGTATGAGCCTGCAAGCAGTACGCACTATTTTTGTGTAAGGGCGGGTATAAGTTACAGGTTCTAGTAACAAAGCGAAGACCCACAGGTCTGAAAGGAGGTCCAGATGAGAAAAGTAATCAGGATATCTAAAGGCGTCTTTGTCATGATTGTTTTTATGCTTGTGTTTATTCCATCCGGCACTTACTCTGCAGATGTGTGTAAAGGTATTACCATTGAGACATTACGCAGGCATGTCCCCATCCCGCCAGCAGAGATTATCTCTATGCGCCCTGTGCATGGATTGTGCGAAATCATCCTTGATATAAACGGTGAATATACCCCTGTCTATGCCACAAGGGATTTTGTAATTGCTGGTGAGTTGTTTGAAGATAGGACACAGGTAACCCAGGAGAAGATAAGTGAACTAAAGGCAAGACAGTTTGCTAAACTCAAAGGCCAGGTAGAAAACGTTGTGGCCATAAGTTACAGACCATCAAAGAATCCACAGCACACCATATACATGTTTACTGACCCTGTGTGCCCATTCTGTGGCCGTGCGGAGAGTCAGATAAAGGGCATTGCTGATAAATTCAATGCAGAGATAAAGATAATCTTCTTTCCCGTGCACATCCCTGTGGGACGTGATAAGGCAATTGAGGCGGTCTGCAGAAAACTTACCCTTGAGGAATACCTTAAAAAGGATTGGGAAAAAGAAAATAAAACCGACAAATACCAGTGTGAAAAAGGCAAAAAACTCCTTCAGGAGTCCTACACTTTAGCGAGGAAACTGGGGATCCGGGGAGTTCCCACATTCTTTGTTGAAGGAAAGAGAATAATAGGGGCAAATATGCCCAGGCTTAAGCAGGTCCTGACGTCATCCGGCAGCTAGATTTTATCCTGGCTGTATTACTAAAGAAAAAGTAAAAGGAGGTGAGGGAGATGAAAAAACTTTCTGTAATCATGAGTATCATGCTGGTGGCTACAATGCTTCTGGTTCCTCATGTGCAGGCCTTTGATACCAGCCAGGGGACAGAGTTACAGTCTGCCTATCAGACAATCTCTAATGGCATTACTGGTACTTGGGGCATGACATTTGCCCTTGTAGCCATTGCTGTTGGGTTATTCTTGGCCTGGCAGTTTAGGAATGTGCTTATTTTCCTAGGAGGCATTGTAGCAGCGGTCATTGTGCCACACATTGTAGATATCGTTTCCAATATAGGTGCATGCTTCTAGGTAACCCTATTACGTCACCGGGCCACAGGCCCTGGTGACGCACTTTTTTGAAAGGAGTAGACGTGGAGGTCGAAACCAGGTTTTGTCCTGCCATGGATAAGCCTCCACTTTTTCTATGGTGGGAGATGGATGAGATAATCATCTTTGTAACCTGCATTGGCCTGTCTTTTATCTTTTTTAAGGAGGCAGGGCCAGGGGTAATTATTGGGATGGTGGGTATGTGGCTTTACATTAAAACTATTAAAAAGAAAGGAAGGATAAAGAAAGTACTTCATTATCTGTGGCAGCGCGGGGCGGTTAAATATCCCATGATGCCCCCTGGCTACTACAGATACTTCTGGGAATAGATCATGCTGTTTAAGAAATATCTCAGCAATTACACCAATACACTTTCAGAAAACAGGTTCTTAAAGGTGGTTATCTTTGGCCTGATGACAACCGTGATGGTAGAGGGGGCAATGCTGATCTTTCTGGCAAAACAGGTAAGGGTGGTAGTTGTGCCAAATTTTATTGATAAACAGTTTTCCATCCAGGGAAACAGGGCCAGCTATGAATACATCAGCCTTATGGCCGGGTATGCCGTTAGGCTGCTCAATGACTATACCCCTTCCACGGTGAGACAACGAAGGCAGGAATTTCTGAGGTTTGTTGCCCCAGAGTACTACCACGATATAGAGGCAAAGCTACTGGCTGAGGCAGATGAGCTTATTAGATATGACACCTCTTGTTTTTTTGTAGGACAGGAAACCAGGGTAAAACGGGACAGGGTAGTTGTTATTGGCATACGTAAGAAATTCATTGGTAAAGAACCTATACCCCAGGCACAGATTGTATGTGTAGTTTTTTACAAAATAAGGGATGGAAGGTTTAGGATTTTAAAATATGAAGAAATGGGTCTTGATACTTATCGCAAAACTTATGGTAACATCTAACCTTCTTGCCTTTCAGGTAGTGGAAGGAGAGGGTTATCACTTTGTGGATATTTCCCTTAAGGATACAAACAGGATTGTCTGTCCAGTTGACATAGGACAGGCGATCTTTTCCAAGGAAAAAAACATTCAGGTAAAGGTTAGCGGCCAGAATGCCTTTATAAAAATTATTCCCCACCAGGCGTTTGACCCTCAAACAGGTGAGCAGAGGCTTATCTATCCCTCATACCCCAGAGAACTCTATCTTGAGTGTGGGGGGAAAATCTTCTCCCTGATTTTAACTCCCAAGGATATCCCCGCCGAAACCATTGCGTTGAGGCTGCCTGCCCATGAAAGGGAAAAGGCGGCTGAGTATGAAAAGAGCACTTCTTACCTCAAAACACTGCTAAATCTTATCAAATCTGCCTATCTTGAACAGCCTCCCCAAGGCTACCGGGTCTTAGAGCTAAATGAGCCCGTCAAAGACTTTGATAAGATAGAGGTCTTCCTGCGCCGCAAGATGGAGGGGGCACACTATGTGGTGAATGAATACATTATCATGGCAAAAACGAAGGTGAGGCTTAATGAGATTCACTTTCTTCACATAGTGCAAAATCCACTGGCAATATCGCTTACAAAATTGATACTCGCCAGGGGAGAGACGGCCAGGCTATTCATTGTTGCCAGGAGAATGTGATGGAGAGATTCTGGAAGGACCTGCATGAGGGGAATAAGAAGAAGCTTTTTTATCAGGCAGTGATGGGTGTAGTAGTAATGGCACTGGCTGTGGGGGTTTACCTCATAGTCAGGCCACCAAGGCAGAGGGTGCCGCTTAAACCAGAGGTTACCACCCATAAAGAGGACCTGACAAAGCAGTCATGGCTTTCTACGGCTACAAAAAGGTTAGAAGAACAGGAAAGGAAAATGAAGCAGATGCAAAAGCAGCTTGAACAATTAGAGAAAATGGCAAAGACCCAGAAACAGCCAAAACTGCCCCCGCCGCCACGCAGGGAGGAGAAAAAGGCTCTCACGTTCAATCCCCCACCTCCCCCACCCCCTGTTGCAAAAACCCCTGTGGCACCAGGACAGCCAAAGGAACAGCAGCCATCGCAAAAGGCTATAACCATTGAGCCTGTTGACCTTATAGCAGTGGTAAAGGGAACCAGTGCGCAAAAGGCAAGGTCTGCAGAATCTATTGAGAAGACTTTACCAAAAAAAGAAAAAAGACACCCAGAGACCATAGAGAATACTATCCCTGCAGGATCTTTTACATCAGGCATTTTACTTTCAGGCCTTGATGCCCCCACAGGGGGTAAGGCTAGGAGCTCACCCCACCCTGTACTGATCAGGCTCACTGACCTGACTATTTTACCCAACAAATTCTACTCAGACATAAAAAGCTGCTTTGTTATTGGGGAGGGATACGGGGACCTCTCCTCAGAGAAGGCCTATATAAGGCTAAATACCCTCTCGTGTGTGAAGGAGGATACCAGTATTTTAGAGAGGAAGATAGAGGGCTATGTCTCCGGAGAGGATGGGAAAATTGGGCTTAGGGGACGGGTTGTAAGCAAACAGGGGGCGCTGCTTGCAAGGACCCTTGTGGCTGGGTTCCTTGAGGGGGCAGGGAGGATACTTCAGTATCAGGGGACCACAATTGGCATCTCACCCCTTGGGGCCACCCAGACAGTAGAACCAGGAAAGGTTGCCCAGGTCTCAATGTATTCAGGGGCGGCGGAGGCAGCCAAAAAACTGGCAGATTTTTACATGAAACTGGTAAATGAGACATTTCCCGTTGTGGAGATTAATGCGGGAAGAAAGGTTGAGGTAATCTTTTTGAAAAAGGTAAACCTGGAGGGAAAATCGTGAAGAGAATTATATTTGCCATATTGACAGTCTTTATGATCTCAGGCTGTGCAAGGCTACTTCTGCCTTACCATGAGCATGCCCTTTGTGAAAAGGGCTATGAGTCTGGGTACTGCGGCAGCATGAGGCAGGTATATGAGGAATCTCTTAAGCAGGATAAAGAAAATAGTAAGGAGACACATCAATGTGTTTCTCACTAAAGTGTGTTTTCTCAATCCTATTGGTACTGCTGTGCGGATGCGCAAGCAATAGGCCAGCCATAAGGGACCTCAGCCAGCCTTCTGCTGAGCAGGTAGAGGTAGACCTGTCGTCCATTACAAAAAATAAAAAGAAACAGCAGCAGCTTAAAAGACTAATAGAAAAAACAGCAACCCAGATAGCAGAAAAACGGGTAAATGAGATTGTCAGCCAGAGGTTACTTAAGGAGACAGAACTTGAGAGGGAAAAACAGGAGATTTTCAAAAATATAGTCAAATCTCCCCCCATACCCCTTAAGGCCCCTGATACCATCCTGCGTGTCCTGATCATGCCCCATGTAGATGCCTCAGGGGTCTTTCACTCATATGAATACTCCTATCTCAAGGTAAGTGAAGGTAAATGGATACTTGGTGATTACCTGCTTTCTCCAAGGGGAAAAATCAGAGAAGAAGCCAAAGAGAAAAAAATAGTCTCAAGACCGCTAAAAACCAATAACAAAGAAGCAGATAAATGGCAAAAAAGAGCTACTTCAAAAAAATAGGGTTTGCCATTAAGGCCTTGATTGAGTCATTTTTACCGGATGTGGAGGGGCTTGAGGTAGAGGCCCTGGAAAGACTGTATGTGAAAAACCCCCTGTCCAATTTCATTTTGCCCCAATCGTTTGACCCTGAACTGGGATTTTTTATCTGTGCAGACAATACCGTGGGGCTAATGTATGAGCTTCCCCCACTTACCATGGCCGGCGAAAAAACACTTTTATCACTGCGTGACAGCATCTATAAGGGGGAGCTGCCGGAGAATACACTAATTCAATTCGTTATATGGGCCTCAGAATACATAGAACCATTCCTTAGGGCCTATGTGAACATGCGCCCACCGGATAAACGGTGGTTTGTTGCAAGATACGCAGATTTTTACAGAAAACACATCTGGGATGGGCTGTTCCCTGAGTGGCTCTGTCCTCTCAGGAATTTTAGGCTGTTTTTTACCCTAAAATTACCATGCACCCTGGGGGAATACCTAAAGAAAAAAGAGAACTTCTATGACCTAAAAGAAAGGGTCCGTGCCAGTCTTCAGGCAGCCGGGTTTACGCCGGCAAAGATAGGCCCGCAGGAGCTAATAAGGATTTACTATCTGATGTTTAATCCCGGTCACGATAAATCACGCTCAGAAAACCTGCACTATGATGAGAAACAGGAGATTAGAAGGCAGTGCATCATGGGAGATACCGTTATCGAGCAACAGGACAATCACATAAGGGTAGATGGTATCTACGGCAAGGCCCTAACAGTCCTGGCCTATCCAAAGGAGGTTGACATAATCAAGGCCAGGGGGATGATAGGCGATGTAATGGGGAATAATGCCTTACAAATCAATACCCCATTTATATTTGCCCTGTGTGCTAGGAAGGCAACCGATGCCGAGATTAGGGCGGTCTATGCAAAGGAGGCAGCCACACCAAAGGCAAGGAAAATCGCCTCCTTTTCAAAGAAACACGAGGACAGGCTTGATGAGCTGCTGTATGCAACCAGCAAACTCACCGAGGATAACACACTCTGGAAGGCCTGCCTGATCTGGTATCTCTACCACCCTGATTATGAGCGTCTAAACCGTTCGGTGAATACCCTCATCCACTCTGCCCAGGGAATTCACTTTGAGCTTCAGGATGAAATTGCCAACCTGCCTCTTTTCTTGGCCTGTACACCCCTAAATCTTACCCATCCCCTGCTGGATGGTGACGTGAGGGTATCATCTGCCGCAGGGCTGAGAAAGAAGAAGAGGTGCCTTCCATTTGGAAGGGCAGTGTCATATCTGGCACATAACTGTGCCCACCTTTCCCCTGTGCAGGCTGACTGGAGTGGAACACCAACGCCAACAGTGCCCTTTTTGGGCAGGATGGGACAGGTGGCCTTCGTGGACCTGTGGGATACAAACAGGAGTAAAAACACAATAATAGTCGCCCCAACCGGGGCAGGAAAGTGTAGGGCAGAAGGGTATTTACAAACAGAAGTGGGTTTCTGCGACATCAAGGAGGTGAAAAAGGGCGATAGGGTTTTGGCCTACTCCAATGGGAGCCTGGCAGCAGGAGAGGTCGTTGCTACCTATAAGTTTGAAAATGAAAAGGTAGTTGAGATTAAGACAAAATTTGGCCGCAAGTTGAGGTGTACACCTGACCACAAATTTCTGGTGGAAGACCCGTCCAATCATGGGGCAGGCAGGCACTGGAAAGAGGCACAGGCCCTTAGAAAAGGAGACATCCTTCCTGTAAGCCTTGGCTCAATGCGGTTTGGCAGGTGGGGCAACAGCAATATGGGCTATTTGTTTGGTGTACTTTATGCGGATGGAACCTGTAAGTGTGCCCTGAAGAATGCAGATGTATTTATAACCAGTAGCAGTAAAGAGGTTAGAAACCGAGTAAAAAAAGCCGTTCTAGAGCTGGGTTATAAAGCCTATGAGAACCAGAATGTCATCAGGATAGAGAGAAATTTCATCGATTACATGGTCTCGCTTGGAATTAAGCCCGCCCTGCCTCACAAAGAGAAATTACCGCCGTTTATCACCAAAAACGCCTCAAAGGATTTCTGGATTGGATTTATAGAAGGGTTTCTGGATACAGATACCTATGTCAATAGAGAAAACTTAGAAATATCTCTTTCTTCAAGTGAGTTGATAGACCAGATAAGGACCGTCCTTGAACAGGGATTTGGTGTTGTTTGCATTAAGAGACAAAAACACAATGCTTTTAACGGTAAAAGGTCTCATGATGCACATACCCTTACCATTGGAGGCTGGAGTGCCAAAAAGTTTGTATCCATCTTTAAATCGTTAAAACCAAAAAAACAGGATAGGCTTAAGAAAGTCCTCAAAACTCCTGTAAACGACAAAAAGGACCTTTTACCTGAGGGCTACACCAAAGCAAACTGGTATTTTGATGAAGTTGTAGAAATAACAGACGGCGGTAGGGCAACAGTTTATGATGTAACAGTTGAAGACAAACATAATTACCTGTCAGATGGGATAGTCAACCATAACTCATTCATGGCCAACCACATCGCCACTCATTACTGGTCACTCAACAGTCTGGTGCGAATTATAGACGTAGGCTATTCCTATCAGCCTATCTGCCGGCTCTTTAAGGGCCAGTTCATGGAGATTGACCCCGCCAATCCCATTACCATGAATCCATTCTCCGAGGTCAAAAATCTGGATATGGAGATGAGCTTTTTGGTTTCCATCGTCAGCAAAATGATGAAACCAAAAGACCCTGTTTCTGACAGAGAAAGGGGGATCATAGAGAGAGCTATCAGGATGACCTTTGAGAAGTACGGGAAAGAAACCAACATAACAAAAATAAGAGATAACCTGCTTGAGATGTACCAGAGGGAACATGACGAACTCCTGCGGCAGATGGCCGTTGACCACCTTGCACCATGGGTGGAAGGGGGCCAGTACGCAAGGCTTGTTAATGGAAAAAACCAGGTGGATTTCCATAATCCCTTTGTGGTGGTTGAGCTCAGCAAATGCGAGACACATGAGACCCTGAAAAGTGTGGTGCTGCTTACAGTTTTTTACCACCTGAGTAATGAGGTATATGCTGGCGGGGAACACCTTAGAAAAATAATTATTTGGGATGAGGCCTGGAGGTACCTTCATGATGAGCTTGCAGTGGAACAGATAGAAAAGGCAGGCAGGGAGTACCGTAAATTCAATGCTGCCCTGGTTATTATCACACAGTCCATCTCAGACCTTGCCCGCAATAAAAGTACAAAGGTAATTGAGGAAAACAGTGATTTTATATTTCTTCTTCCACAAAAACGTGGTGTGGTAAAGGAAATGGAGAAAACACAAAAGTTTGGGCTCTATGCGTTTGAATATAAACTTATTGAGAGCCTTGCGACACAGAGGGGACACTACTCTGAGTTTTTTGCCATAACATCAAAAAGCGGTAACTGGGTGTTGAGGTTTGTGGTACCTGAGGATATCTACTGGATCTATACAACAGACCCCGAGGATAAGGTGCTAAGGAATATCTTTGTAGAGGCAGGCTGGCCACTGCAAAAAATAGTCGATAAGTGTGCACAGATAAAGAAGGACCCAGAGCTTTGGCAATTCTGGCAGGAGGTGGCCGTGCGGGAAAAAACGCAGGGAACAGAGGTAAACCTTGAAGAAATTTTAAAATATGAGGAGGAAATCTTTGGCAAAAGGTCCTGATTCGGCAACCATTGTCTCCCTATTGCTCCAGGTTGCCACCGCCATCCTTATTGCATTTATAGTATCGGTAGCTGTTGTGAGATATTTTCAAAGAACCAGCACTTACTATGTATTTGACCTAAAAAGGGCAGTTAACACAATTAAAAAACACCCTGATTTTGAGAGAAGACTCTCACTTATAGAAAAGAGGCTTAACACATACAAGAGGCCTGTGTTTATTGCCGGCGCTATACTTAATATGAAAAACCCCAATGTGGAGGATATTACAGATGAGATTCTGGCACAAATTGCAAACACAAAAAGACCTTAATAGAAACCTTGTGGCAATCATTATCTTTGTGGCTGTGTATTTCTTTTCTGTCTATACAATCGGCCATCCCTCCATAAACCTAGATAAATCCCTAACAGGAAAACTCTACTGGGCAATCCCCTACCACGGCATAAGGCAGGGGGACATTGTGGTATTTAAATTCAGGGGGTCAAGGTACTTCCCGCGTGGGGCCATGTTTATAAAGAAGGTGGCATGTCTTCCAGGACAGAAACTGATTGAGGAAAACAGGTGTTTTACCTGTGATGGTAAACCCATTGGTTGTGCCAAGAAGACGGACAAATTGGGAAATCCCGCACCGCTCTTTAAATACAGGGGCATTATACCCCCGGGGAAATACTTTGTTGTGGGCACAAGCAAAAATAGCTATGACTCAAAATACTGGGGATTTGTTGATATAGGTGATATTAAAGAAAAGGCATACAGATTGTTTTAAGGATGCAGCTTATCAGAGGCATTATCTCCTTATGGATAGCCATCGTTCTTTTTAGCGTGCCCATCCATGCTACTACCTATCCCATAGCTGAACCAGACCTGCTTGAAGAGGTTAAAGGCCGCATCCCCCAGGCAATAGAAGAGTTAAAGAAAAAGATACCTGAACTTAGGGAAAAGGTAAAAAACTATGTACCACTTAATACTGTATCCCTGCCTCCTGCAGAGAGGGATTACTCATATACAGTTGCCCTAAGCTATACCCTGCCTTTTGATATACCAAGGGTAGATAGGAATGGGAATGTAATAGGGATTCTTTATCCCAGAGGTTACAGCTTTAACCCTTTAGATTACATTAGCTTTGACCCACCCACACTTATTGTTTTTAACGGAGATAGAAGGGAAGAAGTGGAGTGGGTTAGGAAAAACTGGCTTAATAAACCAAACAGCATGCTCATTATCACAGAGGGAAAGTGGCTTGACCTTGATAAGCAACTTGGAAGACCGGTGTTCTATCTTCCACGGGTAATGGCAGAGAGGCTAAAGCTCAAATACACCATCTCGGTCATCTACCGTGACAGAAAGAATAGAAGCCTTATGCGCATAGATGTACACAGTATTAAGAGGGCCACATCCACAAAAAAGGCTAAATAATACCCTGAATGTCCCTCTATGAGGCTTTCCAGGGTCACCCCTGTGAAGAAAATAGAGAAAACAATCTAACAGATCGGGAAGCTAGGGTGGATACAATTGTAAAAGAAAGACAGGACCAGACCATTAACCTTGCCCTTGACGCCATAGCTAACTTTATAGTAAATAACCTATCTAAGTACCAGGAGAAAAAAGTTGGTGCAGCAATTCCCGGCCAGGGATGCAGGGAACTTAAAAACAACCGCTATCTACCTGAGAGTAAGCACGGAAGAACAGGCTAAAAGCGGATTTTCTATCCCCGCACAAAAAGAGAAGCTTACCTCACATTGCAAGAGGCAGAACTGGATTTATGAGACCTTTGAGGATGCCGGTTACAGTGCCGGTTCCCTAAACCGCCCTGCCATTCAATGCCTTATCCAGAAGATAAAGGAGCAGAAGATAGAGAGGGTTGTTGTCTGGAAGCTAGACAGGCTTTCAAGGCGGATGTCCAATCTCTACCAGCTGATCTCTCTTTTTGAGAAACACAATGTTGAGCTGGTATCCTTGAGCGAGAATATCTCAAGTGACCTTCCCATGGGGAAGCTCCTTACCGGAATCCTTGGAAGTGTGGCCGAGTTTGAAAGAGAGAGCATCAGGGAACGGGTAAGGGCTGTTAGGGATTCAAGGATAAAAATCAAGGGGCTGCCCCTTGGCAACCCACCATTTGGCTACAGCAAGAACTGGCAGGTGATACCAGAGCAGGCCCAGGTGGTAAGAGAGATGTTTGAGATGGCACAGTATGCGGGATTTACGAAAATTGCTAGGATTTTAAATGAGAGAGGCATAAGGACACGCGATGGAAATCCCTGGACCAACGTAGCCATTTCCAGAATTTTGAATAACTCCACTTACGCAGGACTGATAGAACTTGATGGCAGCTTCATCAAAGGAAGGTTTCCACCCATTGTCCCCGAATCCCTGTTTTTTACCGTGCGCACAAAGATAAAGGCCAGAAGACGAAAACAGGATGCCTCTGCCAGTCCCCATCTGCTTACGGGAATTTTAAGGTGCGGACTTTGCGGCAGGGGTATGGTTATATGTGGGGACTACAAGGCTGGGAAGAGTTTTTATATCTGCCGGACAAAGGCACAAAAGGGGGCCTTCGCCTGCAAGAATAGAAGGTTTAAGGCAGATTTTGTGGAAGATATGCTGGGAAAAGTTATCCACTCTAGAGTTGTATCCCCAAACAGGCACAAAATCATAGAAAAGATAAGACAAAAGAGCACTCAGAAGGAATTTGAGAGGCTAAAAAAGGAAAGGGCAGAGCTTGAGACGGCAATAAAGACTATCAGAAAAAAACTTGGCAGGTTATATGTGCTGTTTGAAGAGGAAGATATTGAAATGGATGTCCTACTTGAGAGGGTAGGCCAGCTAAAGCAGCAAAAGGGGGCCCTTGAGGAAAAACTTAGGGAGATAGATGAACGCATTGCAGGTAGCGATGTGGAAAGACTAGTTGCTACGTGCCAGGAGGCCCTGGAGAAATTTCAACTTCTCTGGGATATTGCAGACACTCCGAGCAAAAAGGTGCTCCTTAACACCCTTATTAAGAAAATGATTGCCTATCCTGAACATATTGTTGTTGAGTTTATCTGGGGGGAAACTGTTAAAATAGAATATCCCAGGGAAAAACCCCTTGTGCAGGTTTCAGAGCTTGAGAGAAAACAGCTTGAAAGGTGCAATAAGATCCAGGCAAAGATTGTATTGATGGCAGCAGATGGCATGAGGGCAAAGGATATTTGCAATGCCCTAAATGTGGATTTTTCAAAGGTACTGTGGGTATTGGGTAGGTACAGGGAAAAGGAGATGGCCTACATAAGAAATGCTAGAGAGTTGAGACCCAATCAAAGTATCCCCAGGGGAATTAGGGATTTGATATGCTCTACACTGGGCACCGTTAAAAATCTTTCACTTTCTGAGTTAAAAAGGTTTTTGAGCTCCCAGGGATTTAGTGTCTCTAACCAGATGCTAAAAAATATAGTTTACAATTACATCCCTTCCCTCGTCTGGAGTAAGAATGATAACGTCCACCCATAATGGTGTATTATTTTTGGATGAATTGCCTGAATTCAAGAGGAATGTATTAGAGGCTTTACGCCAGCCACTTGAGGACGGCTTTGTCACCATCTCCCGTGTGGCCACTGCCTTGACATACCCAGCCCGCTTTATGTTAGTAGCTGCTATGAACCCATGCCCATGTGGTTATTTTGGGGATAAGAGGCATACCTGCACCTGTACCTATCAGCAGATTAAAAGGTATAGGGCAAAGGTGTCTGGCCCACTCTTGGATAGGATTGATATCCACATAGAGGTACCTGCAGTGGAGTATAAGGATTTAAAGAGCCCAACACTGGCTGAATCCTCTAAAGATATTAGGGA
>Ga0190363_1001773_pt1 | contig 12676 bp, 11 predicted proteins | sample 48721867_MG_FD_161272 | JGI IMG/M metagenome (GOLD analysis project Ga0190363, IMG submission 161272) | Hydrothermal vent microbial mat bacterial communities from Southern Trench, Guaymas Basin, Mexico - 4872-18-6-7_MG | ecosystem: Environmental > Aquatic > Marine > Hydrothermal vents >...
CTTTGCTGCTAGGCTGCGGAGGATAATGGAGTTAATTGAATCTTCTACTTCAACTTTAATTTTCGTCAATTGTAGAGAGTTTGCAGAGTTTATTAGTAGCCGCTTGAGACTTGCTGGTTTAAATGTTTTTAGTCATCATAGTTCACTTTCTAGGAGAGCTAGAGAATTTATTGAAGCTAAATTTAAACATAAGGAGATACCTGCAATAGTTTGTACCTCTTCATTAGAGTTGGGAATTGATATTGGGCATATTGACCTTGTCATTCAATATTTATCTCCACGACAGGTCGCTGCTTTAATTCAGAGAGTTGGGAGAAGTGGTCATTTCCTAAAATATGTTTCGAGAGGAGTTATCTTAACTGTAAGCTCTGACGACATACTTGAAAGTATGACTATAGCTAAAATGGCATTAGACTGGAAATTAGAGCATTTAAAAATACATGAGAATGCATTGGATGTACTTGCACATCAAATTGTAGGTATCGTCTTAGACTTTAATGGTAAGATTGATGTTTCAAGGATTTATGAAGTATTTAAATCAAGCTATCTATTTAAAGACTTAAAATACTCGGATTTCATTGACGTTTTAAGATATATTGATGGACTGGGTTTAATTAAAGTTAAGGGAGAATATGTTGTTAAAACTAAGCGTAGTAGAGCATATTACTATAGACATCTTTCAACAATCCCCGAAGAAGTAACTTACCCTGTTATAGATGAGTTTTCAGGAGAAGAGATAGGTCATTTAGGAGAAGATTTCTTCTCAGAGTATGGTAAACCTGGTGTAAAGATAATTTTAAGGGGTAGGCCTTGGATAATTTCGCGAATAGAAGGCTTTGACATTTATGTTAAACCAGTTAATGATTATACTGCTGCTATTCCTGGGTGGGAGGGTGAAGTTCTTCCAACTTCATGGATGGTAGCGAAATCTGTAGGAGAGCTTAGAAGGTTAATTGAAAGATTATGGAGTGATGGCTTCTCATTAACGCAAATTGCCGAAGAGCTATCAAAGACCTATCCAGTTGGTTTGAATGATTTGAAGGAGGCTTTGAAACCTTTAGGTGAATATTTAAATTCAGGTTTTCCAATGCCGCATGATAAAAGAATAGTAATTGAAGGCTTCAGTTCATATATAGTGATTCATTCATGTAATGGTCATGGAGTTAATAGATGTATTGCAAGAATAGTGAGTGAATTGATAAAGTTAAAATTTAAGACTGAATGCATTGTGAGGTGGGATTCCTATCGAATTTTAATTATGACTTCACCTGAAATTGAACCTAAAGACGTTAAGGAGATATTAACTTCAATCAAAGTTGAGGATGCATGGAACATAATTAGAGAACATGTGGATCCATATATTTTAAGGCATGTTGCCATGAAATTTGAAGCACTTCCAAAAGGAATGTACTATAAATCAGCAAGTTATCTATTACACCTACCAGAGATTTTTAAGGACACCCCTGTATATGATGAAGCCTTTAGATTCCAATTAATTCAACACTATAATTTCAATAACTTTAAGCATTTACTAGATCAGATTAAAAATAAAGTTGTAGAAGTAGTTGCATTAGATAAATTACCGTTTCCAACATCATTAGCTAAGCCAATACTTGAACTTGGAGACCTGCTAATAACTGACGATAATCAACTTTTCCTTGAACGAATTATGAGGAGAGTGCTAAATTTCCTCTGCTTAGACTGTTTCCACTCATGGAGAATGCTATGTGCTGATTATGAAGATAATATGGTGTGTCCCAAATGTTCTTCCCCGCATATTTCTCTTATCAAGTGGAAGCTCAATGATGTTATAAAAGCCTTGCTGAAAATGAAGAATGGAGAGGAGTTAAATGAGGAGGAAGAATCATTAATTGCATATGCGAAGATGTCTGCAGACTTAATAACATTATACAAGAAAAAGGCAGTATTAGCCCTATCGACAAAGGGTGTAGGTCCATTAACAGCATATCAAATTTTAGCCAAAATGCATAAAAACCTAGATGACCTAATCGATGATCTAAGAAAGGCAATGAAAGAATATCTTGAGACAAGGGATTACTGGCAAGACTAAAGTCAAATTATCTTGTCTAAAGGTTATTTCCAATATAGTAAGTTAATTGCTTTTACTACTGATTTTATTATAGTTAAGATAATTGTTCTCTATTTTGTATCTGTTGATTTGTTTTAAAATTTTTTATTTTGTGCAATTGCACATAATAAAATTTATAAATTAGGAAACCCTAAAAAAGTTAGGCTTGCCTATGTATGTTAAATTGGATGAAGTCAAACCTGGTAGAAAAGCTAGAATCATTAAAATCAGTAAGAGTAGTGGCCTTCTTCGAAGAAGATTACTTGAGATGGGTGTAGAGCCGGGGGCAATAATTAAAGTTGAAAGAGTTGCTCCGCTAGGTGATCCAATTGAAGTTACTGTAAAGGGATACTACTTGTCTTTGCGGAGAAATGAAGCTAAGGAAATTCTTGTGGAGGTATTAGATGATGAAGAGAATTAAACCACTATCAATGTTATCTCCAGATGAGAGTGGGATAGTCTATAGAATAGTGGCAGGGAAAGGTCTCACTTTAAGGCTGGCTGAAATGGGTATTACGCCTGGAGTATTGGTGAAAGTTGTTCACAATGATTCCGGTCCATTATTATTGCTGGTCCGAGATTCTCGTATAGTCCTTGGTCGTGGTGTTGCCATGAAAATTCTTGTAGAGGTGAATTAGTTTGCCTCTTCTATTTAATTGTGTTTCATGTTCAAGATGTCCGCTAAATATTGCTTGTTCTACTGTTAGGGATAAACCCTCTGTTGATGATGAGTCAGTTGAGGAATATGTTGTTGCTGTTGCTGGAAACCCTAATGTTGGGAAAAGCACTCTCTTCAATATATTGACTGGTGGTAAACAGAGAGTTGGAAATTGGCCTGGAAAGACAATTGAGAGGAAGGAGGGAGCGAGAACTGTAGGAAATGTAAAATTGAAATTTGTTGATTTGCCCGGAACCTACAGTCTTTCGGCTCTGAGTTTAGAGGAGGTTATTGCTAGAAGATTTATTGTTGAAGCTAAACCCAATGTGGTAATTAATATTGTTGATGCATCCAATTTAGAGAGAAATTTATACTTGACGCTTCAAATTCTAGAGCTTACTAAGAGAGTTGTGATTGCGCTTAACATGATGGATTTAGCTAAAAGTAAGGGTTTGAAAATTAATGTCAAAAAGCTTTCTCAAAAATTAGGTGTACCTGTGATTCCAATGATTGCAATTAGGGGTGAAGGTTTAAATGAGTTGATTGATACTGTGATGGAAATTGTAAAGAATAAAGTTAGTCTAACTGCATTTCAAATTAATTATGGAGATAAAATTGAAGATGCAATTTCAATAATAGTTAAAGTTTTAGACGAGCATGATATTTCCTCTAAACTGCCTTACCCATTAAGATGGATGGCAGTGAGATTATTGGAGGGAGATAGAGAAATTATTCGAGAAATTCTGGCTGTGGATAGTTCAATTATAACGAAGATTGAGCAGTTAAAGAATGAGTTGAGTGAAGTTTTGGGTGAAGATGTTGATGTAATTATTGCTGATAAACGATATGAGCTGATTGAAGAAATTATTGGTGATGTTGTTGAGAAGCCTTCTAAAAAGCCCTTAACTTTAACTGATAGAATTGATAGGATAGTTTTAAACAAGTATCTGGGTTTGCCATTATTGCTTAGCATATTTATGTTGTCCTTTATGGTTATTTTTAGTGTTAACATTGGTTTTCCATTGAATTTGATGTTTCCGGAATTAGAGAGCTTTAATTTGGCTAGTTTAATTGGTGATTATATTTTTGGATATATTTCTGATGTTGTTTCAAGTTATTTAATTAGTATTAACACTCCTGAATGGCTTGTTAGTTTAATTGTGGATGGGGTAATTTCTGGGGTTGGTTCCGTTTTGAGCTTTTATCCATTAGTCTTTACTGTTTTTATATTATTTGGTGTCTTAGAGGATAGTGGATATATGGCTAGAGCAGCTTTTATTATGGATAGAATTATGCGTAAATTTGGGTTGACTGGTAGAGCTTTTATGCCATTGATGTTGGGTTATGGATGTAATATTCCAAGTGTTATGGCTACTAGGATACTTCCAAGTGGTAGAGATAGATTGCTCTCAATATTGCTCAGTTCTCTTATACCTTGTCAAGCTAGATTGGCAACTTTTACGATTATAATTGCTGCAATTTTCCATAATTTTGCTTTACAGATAGCTGTAATGCTCTTCCTTTATGCTCTAAGCTTATTCCTAGTGTTTTTAATGGGAATTTTATTTAACAAGCTTTTCTTTAGAGAGGAACCATCTTTTTTCATTATGGAATTGCCTCCATATCATAGACCTTCACTTAAAGTAGTTTTATGGCATGCTGAGGAGAGATCGAAGCATTTCTTAATTAAAGCTGGAACCATAATATTCAGTATTTCAATTATAGTTTGGTTTTTAACTTCCTATGGCCCTTCAGGATATGTCACGATGTCTGAGATGTCGTTTGCAGCTTTTCTGGGTGATTCTTTATCCGTTATATTTGGTCCAGTTGGTCTTAATGATTGGAGAATTGTTGTTGCTCTTATAACTGGATTTATGGCTAAGGAAGCTGTGCCTGAGACTTTTGCTATTATTTCTAATGTTAGTGATCCGATTGAGGCTGTTACTGTTATTGGGCTTACACCTTTGAGTGCATTTTCTCTGTTAATAATAACTTTACTCTATGTTCCATGCTTAGCAACTGTAGCTGCCATTTACAAGGAAACTAGAAGTGTTAAGTGGACAATTTTTACGGTTTTATATCTCCTATCTTTATCCTATCTTGTCGCTCTAATATTCTATAATTTAGGCTTAATACTTGGTTTTAGGTAGGTTGCAATGTTTTCCTTAGTTTTTATACTCAATTTTATTATAATTCCTGGTCCAGATAGTATTTAGAGGTGTAATGTTGTCTGAAAACAAAATATCTTCCTCGCTTGAGGATTATCTTGAGGCCATCTATATTTTAATGAGAAAGCATGGATATGCACGGGTCAAAGAGATAGCTAAGCTGTTAAATGTTAAGAGTTCAAGTGTAAGTGAGGCTATATTGCGATTGAAGAGTTCCGGGTTAGTAATACATGAAAGATATGGTTTTATTAAACTTACAGATAAGGGGGAATTATTAGCCAAGGAAATCTATAGAAAACATGTAAATCTATTAAATTTCCTTGTTAATGTTCTAGGCGTACCTGCTGAAATTGCTGAAAAGGATGCTTGTGCAATTGAGCATGTGATTAGTAAGGTTACTCTAAACAAATTGTTGGAGTTTGTTAAGAAATATACTTCTACAAGAAGTTAAATATATGGTTCGCTGAGTGAAAGAATATCTGGAGACAAGAGAGTATTGGGAAACCTAGTATTGTTGAATCTAATAGTTTGATGGAGATGATTAAATCGAAATTGGTATTCTGTTTATCAAAATATTTTTAAATAATTGGTATTCTAGATATCAATATGATTGAATCTCACAATCCTTGGTGGAAGGGAAAAGATTTTCTTAAAGAAGATAGCGATTATAGGAAATGGCTTAATAGTAAAGTAAAATGGGTTCCAAGTTTAATTAGGAAAATCAACTTAGTACCCTTCTCTTTGCATTTTATTATTGGACCAAGACAGGTAGGTAAAACTACTCTACTAAAATTGTTAATTAGAGAACTGTTAGATAAGAATGTGAATCCCAGGTCGATTTTTTATTATAGGTGTGATCAACTTGCAGATTATAAGGAACTTGACCTAGTGTTAAGTGAATATTTTAAGATTAAAAAAGCTGAGGGAATTAAGACCTCCTACATTTTTCTGGATGAGATAACATTTCCAAGAGAATGGTTTCGGACAATTAAGCTTTGGATTGATACTGGTAGGTTGGAGAATGATGTAGTAGTTTTAACTGGTTCACTCAGCCTATATGCAAGAGGTGAGATAGAAACTTTTCCAGGTAGAAGAGGTAAAGGAAAGGATTTTATCATGTACCCATTATCTTTTAGAGAGTTCATAAAAATTGCTGACGACCGATTAGTCGATAAGATAGAGAAAATAAAAGACTTGAATGTCACAGAGATCAGAGATAAATGCTTTAAAATGAGGCCGTGGATTGAGGAGTTAAATGATTTATTTGAATTATATTTGAAGTGTGGTGGTTTCCCTTTAGCTGTAAGATCTCTTTTGGAACATGGTTATATTTTGAATGAAGTGAAAGAAGTTTATATAAGTTGGCTGAGAGGTGATTTGATAAAGCTAAAGAGAAATGAGAGTTTAGCTAAAAGAATTTTAAAGGCAATTATTGAAAAATCACCTTCGATTATAACTTGGAATAATGTGGCAAAAGAATTTGAGATACGTTCACATAAAACAGTTTTTCACTATATCGATTTATTTGAAAAATTATTTTTAGTTAAGGTATTATATTACTTTGATCCGAATAGAGGAATACTAAATTATACTAAAGGGAAAAAAGTTCATTTAACCGATCCATTTCTATATCAAGTTTTTTCAGAGTGGTGTTTAACTAAAAGACCAGATAAATTTGCTGTTATAGAGAGCATTGTTGCATCACATATTGCTAGGAAGTATAGAGTAGGATATTGGAAAAATAAACTTGAAATAGATGTCGTTGTTCTAATTGATGATAAGATTTTTGGAATTGAAGTGAAATCAAAACCTAAAGTGAGAAGAAGAGTTATCGGTAAAATAAAAGACACAATATATCTTACTGGTAGGTTATTTAATTTAGATCCATTAGCAGTTCCTGTGAGCATTTTCTTAGCATGCTTAGATGTGTAGCTTTATTATAAATATTTGAATAAGCCCTTCTTACAGTTGAATTGTTTCTAAGTGAAAATTTCCTTGAGTAGGTTGTTTAGTTTATCTTCATCTTCAATTCCCTTAATCAACACTTTTCCTGTAGTGTATATGTTGAATTCAATGTTTTCTATTAAAGCTCTAATAAACAATCCTCCTAAATTTTGGCTTTTACTGCTTTTCTCTAGAATTTTCTTTATTGCTTCATTTTTTGTTTCCCATTTTAATGTTAATATAAAATTGGCTTTTTCTCCACATCCTCTGGTTATCTGTTTTACATATTCTTTAATCACTATGCTATTTCCTCCACTTTCTTTAATATTTCAATCATTTTATCTATTTCCTCACGAGTGTTATATATGTAGTAGCTTGCTCTTGCAGTTCCTTGTTTTGCTCCTAGGATTTGGTGTAATGGTTGTGCGCAGTGATAGCCGCTTCTTACTGCTATTCCAAATTGATCTAGTATTAATGCAACTTGATGTGAGTCGAGTTCTCCTACGCTAAATGATATTATTCCTCCCCTTATCTTAGGATTGAGTGGTCCATAGAGCTTAGTTTTCTCTAATTCATTGAATCTCTTAATTGTATGTTCAACTAATTCACATTCATGTTTCCTTACATTTTCCATTCCAATTTTGTTTAGATATTCTATTGCTGCCATTAATCCAATTGCTCCTCCTATGTTTGGTGTTCCTGCTTCTAATTTTTCGGGTCCAATTGCCCAATCGATTATGCATGTTTTCTCTGCTTCCTTCCATTTCACATTCTTTATTGTTCCTCCACCGCTCATAGTTGGATTTAATTTTTCAAGAATTTCTCCTCGTATATAAAGCACACCTATACCTGTTGGTCCAAGCATTTTGTGACCGCTGAATGCAAGGAAGTCGCAATCTAACTTCTTTACATCAACTGGCATGTGGGGAACTGATTGTGCTCCGTCGACTAGCACTAGAGCGTCGTGTTCATGTGCTATTTTAGCTATCCTCTTAATGTCATTAATGGTTCCAACGACATTGGACATTTGTGTAACTGTAACTAGCTTAGTTTTATTGGTTATCTTTGATTCTAAATCCTCATAGTCCAATTCACCGTTTGACTTGACTTTAGTAAACTTTACGCGTAGATCTTTGATTTTTGATAGTGTTATCCATGGAGTTATGTTGCTATGATGCTCCATTAATGTTGTCAGTATTTCATCATTTCTATTTAAGTTTTGTAGGGCCCATGAATAGGCAATTAAATTTATTGCTTCACTAGTATTCTTTACAAATATTATTTCATTTTCTTCGGCACTAATGAATTTGGCGACTATGCTTCTTGCTTCTTCATATAATTCAGATGCTCTTTGACTAAGAGTGTGTACGCCTCGGTGAACATTAGAGTATTCTTCAAGGTAGAATTTTCTTATTGCTTCAATAACTTGAATTGGTTTTTGGCTTGAAGCTGCATTGTCAAAGTATATTAATTTATGACCGTTAATTGTTTTCTCTAGAATTGGGAAATCTTTTCTTATGAGATTTACATTCATGCAACCTTCCACCTAATTCATTTTTCATTTATAGCTATCGCTATATTTGGCTTCCTCATATTTATCAAATTAGCAGTGAAAATCTTTATATATAACATTGTTATATTTTTTGCGGACATTACATATTAATATTCTAATGTCCATGTTAATTTAACTGGATGTGCAGCTATGACTGATATAATTAGAAGCGTTAAAGATCTAATAGAAATTCATGGGAAACCTAAAAGGGAAGTTTATCTTGACTCTGAAAATTCTGGGCTGATTTTTCCAGAAGCTTTGGAGGAAATGATTTCTTGTTATAGGGAAACTGGATATGGTCATCCGTCAATTACTCATAAAATTGGTTGGATGTCATATGAGAAGATATTTAAATCAACTCAGATTCTTGCTGATTTCATAAATTCTTCAGTTGATGAAATAGCCTATTTTCATAGTGGAACTGAAGCTAATAACGTAGCTGTTACAGGTCTCGCTAGAGCATATAAAAATCGTGGCAAGAAAATTATTGTTTCAAGTATTGAGCATTTTAGTGTGATTTTTCCTGCTGAAAAGCTGGAGAATTATGGTTATAGGGTTGTTAAAATTCCTGTTGATGAGTACGGTTTCATTAATGTAGATTCTCTTTCAAATGCAGTTGATAAGGATACTTTACTTGTGAGTATTGCAGCAGTTAATCATGAGATTGGAACTATTCAAGATATTAGGGGTTTAGTTGAAATTGTTAAGGATAAGAATCCTCAAACTATTTTTCATACTGATGCTGCTGATGCATTAGGTAAAATTAATTTTGATGTAGATAGATTGGGTGTTGACTTAGCAACTTTCAGTGGACATAAAGTTTATGGACCTAAAGGGGTTGGCGTGCTCTATATTAAGGAAGGAATAAAACTTGAACCTGTAATTTATGGTCAGCTGAGCACTCAGAGGCTTTGGCCAGGTGTGGAGAACATTCCTGCAATTGCAGGCTTTGCAAAAGCCATTGAAATTATACGAAATAACTTTGATACTTTCGTTTTTCACATGCGTTCTCTTAGAGATGACTTGATTGATGGTCTACTTGAAAATATACCTTATACCCTGTTAAATGGACCTAAAGGGGATAGACGTGCGCCTGATAATGTTAATGTAAGTTTTCTTTATTGTGAAGGTGAAGCACTTACAATTGAATTGAGCATGCGGGGAATATATGTTTCTAGTGGAAGTGCATGTACAAGTAGATTATTGGAGCCAAGTCACGTTTTATTGGCTATTGGAAGAAAACATGAGGAAGCACATGGAAGTGTTCTTATGAAAGTTACACCAATGCATACTATAGAAGACGTTAAATATGTGTTAAGTCAATTTCCTCAAGCTATAAGTAGAATAAGATCTCTTAGTCCACTAAAGCCGGAGGAGTAAGTAATGTCGACTCGTATTCCTTTACCCTATGGACCTAAAGTGTTAGAGTTATTTAGAAATCCAAAGAATATGGGGAGAATGGAAGATGCAACTGTTGTTGCTGTAACTGGAAGCTTAGCTTGCGGTGATATGATTGCTATCTATCTAAAAATTGATGAAGAGGCACAGGTGATTAAGAAAGCAACCTTTGAGAGTTATGGTTGTGCAGCAAATATTGCAGCTGCAAGTATAATGACAGAGATGATTAAGGGTAAAACTCTTAAGGAGGCTTGGAATATTTCGTGGAGAGATATTTCAGAGGAGCTTGGAGGTCTGCCCTCAATTAAGTATCATTGTGGTGTTTTGGCTGTTGGAGCACTTAGAAGAGCTATAAGATCCTATTTTGAGAATAAGTCTAAACCAGATTGGCTACCTGAGGAATTAACGCATGAGGAAAAACATGCATTAGAAGAAGAAAAGCTTGTAGAGATGATTGAAAAAAGGATGAAGCGGAAAACTAATTGAGAATATTTAATTGTGGTATTATATATGGGCCCTCAGGTATTATGGTTATTTTCGGTCTCGCTTTCTTAACTATTTTCTCCGCTTCTTCCAAGGCTTCATAGATGTTTCTAGATGCTATCATGTGCATTTCTTCAATTATTTTCCTCTTCATTTCACTTATAATTATAATTGATGCTTTCTTCTGTATTCTTGCCAGAATTTGTGCTTCCCATTGATCCTTGATGGGTTCTTCTGCTTTTATTTTGTTAATAATTTCATCTGGATTTTCTGCTTCTGAAACTATTTCATAAAATTCATTATGTCCTCCTAAACCATCTTTACATTCAGCGGCTATTATTATTACCCCACCATTCCTCACTATTAATTCCGCAGTTGCCATTCCCTTAACTGCTTGGTAGAGATTCCTATCTAATGGATAGCCCCCATTGGTTGTAATTACAATGTCACTTTTCTCCTTAACTTTAACCTTTACTTCTTTTTCTAGAACTTTTACCCCTTCAATATGTGCTTTGACTGGGTGGCCTGAAAATAATCCTGTTACTTCAAATTTTTTATTTAAGGTTACATTTACTATGAAATCTAATTTCGTTTTCTTCATAAATTCAATCATATCCTCGTGGATTGGGTTTCCATTTAGAATTCCATATCTAGATTTTGGGTCAGCTATCATTTTGTAGCAATGATTATTATAAATAGCTTGTTCACCGGCAATTCCTGGTAGAATAATCTTTCTTCCACCAGAGTATCCTGCAAAGAAATGCGGTTCAATTAATCCTAACCCTATTATAATGTCGTGGTTATAAATTTCCTTGTTGACAATTATTGGTGTACTGTAACTTGTATGCTTATTTAGATTCGTTAAAAATGAATTATTTAATGCATCATGGCATTTGACTTCATATTCATGATAGATTTCCTTCCCCAATAGCTCAATAATTTCATCTCTATTATGAGGTTTATGGAGACCTGTTGCAATTAATATTCTTATTAATGCGTCTTTATTCACTCTTCTTATTTCTTCTAATATGGGTGGAAGAATGATCTTTGATGGAAATGCCCTTGTTTTATCTGGTGTTACTATTAGTATTTTACTTGCTTTTCTAACTACTTTCCTCAATGATTCGCTTTCTATTGGGGAATTTAAGCTCTCTAATAGTTTCCTTCTTGGATTTTTAATGGATCTTGTTTCTTTGGACTGGACGGTTTCCGCTTCTTTTATATTTAAAAGAATCCACCCTTTTCCGTAGGGTAGTTTTACTTGCATTCTTTCACCATTACTTTCCTTTAAGCTTATTGACGGCTTTCTCTGCCCATTTCGGATCCCTTAACATCTCTCTTCCAATAGCCACTAAGTCAACTCTTCCTTCTCTAATGACCTTATCAGCAAATTCTGGGTCTTTTATTCCCCCCACTCCTATTACTGGAATTTCTACTACTTCTCTTATTTTTTCAGCTAATGGTATGAAGTATCCTTGTCCAGTTAAATGGGCTGGTCTTGAGCCGCAAAGTCCTCCTGAAACATCTATTATGTCTACTCCTAAGCTTTCGAGTTTTGCTGCAAATATTCTACTTTCTTTTATAGTTAGGCCTCCAGGCATCATGTCATCTGCTCCAAGTCTATAAAGCAATAATTTGTTTCCAATGACCTTTCTTATTTTTTCCACAACTTCAAGTGGAAATCGAAATCTGCCCTCCATGGTTCTTCCATATGCGTCTAGTCGTTTATTTGTTATTGGTGATGTGAATTGATTTAGTAGGAAGCCGTGGGCACCATGTATTTCAACTCCGTCAAAACCTGCTTCAATTGCTCTTTTTGCAGCTTTTTCAAAGGCTTCTAACACTCTTTCAATATCTTCTAAAGTCATTTCTTTTGGTTCTTCAACTCCTCCCGGAACCATTATTGGTGATGGTGCTATCGGCTTTATGCCAGTAATTTTACTGGAAGCTTTCCCGCCGCCATGATTTATCTGAATAACTACTGGCTTCATATATTTATGTACTTCATTTACTAGTTGCTTTAATCCATCAATTAGCTTATCATTATATATTCCTAGTTGTCTGGGAGAAATTTTTCCTTCTATTGAAACATAGGAGTGTTCTATTATTAGTAATCCTAAATACTTGCATCTATTAACATAGTGTTCTATTAACTCATCTGTGACGTGTCCTTCTTCTGTTGCAAGTTCAGTGGCCATTGGAGGCATTACAATTCTATTTTTTAACTGAAAGCCTCTAACTTTAAGAGTGCTCAATAGCGATTGCATAATTATCACAGAATAATACGCGGTATACTTTAAAATAATTAGGCATAAGTGTAATAGCCTAAGTCATGATTAATGTTAATGCAGCTGCTATCAATCCCGTCAAATAAATGCCATCAA
>Ga0190363_1001774_pt1 | contig 12662 bp, 13 predicted proteins | sample 48721867_MG_FD_161272 | JGI IMG/M metagenome (GOLD analysis project Ga0190363, IMG submission 161272) | Hydrothermal vent microbial mat bacterial communities from Southern Trench, Guaymas Basin, Mexico - 4872-18-6-7_MG | ecosystem: Environmental > Aquatic > Marine > Hydrothermal vents >...
CAAGGAGAGGGGGGAGGCCCTTGATCACGTCCTGTTTTATGGCCCCCCGGGGCTGGGGAAGACGACCCTGGCCCATATTATAGCCCATGAGTTGGGGGTGGGCATAAAGGTCTCCTCAGGTCCCGCCTTAGAGAAGCCGGGGGACCTGGCGGCCATCCTCACCAACCTTCAGGATCGGGACGTCTTCTTCGTCGACGAGATCCACCGCCTTCCCCGTCCGGTGGAGGAGGCCCTCTATCCTGCCTTGGAGGACTTCAAGTTCGACATCGTGATCGGGCAGGGGGCCAGCGCCAGGGCGATAAGGCTCGATCTCCCCCGCTTCACCCTGGTGGGGGCGACCACACGGGTGGGACTCCTTTCCTCTCCCCTGAGGGACAGGTTCGGGGTGGTACTGCGTCTCGATTATTACTCCTCCGAAGAGCTCAAGGAGATAGTCCTGAGGGCTGCCCGTTCCCTGAAAGTGAGGATAGAGGAAGAGGGGGCCGAGGAGATCGCCTCTCGTTCCCGGGGTACCCCCAGGGTGGCGATCAGGCTCCTGCGGCGCGTGAGGGACTTCGCCCAGGTGAGGAGGGATGGGGTGATAACGAGGGAAACGGCCGTTGAGGCCCTTTCCCTCATGGAGATAGATCAATGGGGACTGGGCAGGATGGACCGAAAGATCCTCCGCACCCTGGTGGAAAAGTTCAAGGGAGGACCCGTAGGGGTAGAGACTCTCTCAGCGGCTGTAAGCGAGGACAGGGGAACGATAGAGGAGGTATACGAGCCCTTCCTCATCCAGATGGGTTACATAGATCGCACCCCCCGGGGGAGGGTGGCCACCAAGAGGGCTTACGAATACCTGGGACTTAAGCCCGAACAGGGGGAACTCTTTTAGGGATGCTCGATGGGCCTTGGAGAGAGGGCTGCGGGATCTTCGGGGTATATGGCCACCCTGAGGCAGCCAACCTTACCTATCTGGGCCTTTACGCCCTGCAACACCGGGGCCAGGAGAGCGCCGGGATCGTCTCCTCGGACGGCCATAACCTTTACTCCCATAAGGCGATGGGGCTCGTGGCGGAGATATTTGACAGGGAGGTGCTGAAGAAACTGCCCGGAGACAGTGCTATAGGCCACGTACGCTACTCCACTGCTGGGGCCTCCCACCTGAAGAACGCACAACCCTTCGTCTTCGATTACTCCCGGGGAGGGGTGGCCATCGCCCACAACGGAAACCTGACCAATGCCCAGGTGCTTAGGCGTCAGCTGGAGGGGGACGGGGCCATCTTCCAGTCCACCATGGACACCGAGGTGATCATCCACCTCTTCGCCCGGGCCTCGGAAAACTCCTCCACGGTGGAGAGGCTAATCGCCGCCTTGAGCGAGGTGGAGGGGGCTTACTCGCTTCTGATCCTGAGCGAAAAGGAGCTCATCGCTGCCCGCGATCCCCATGGGTTCAGGCCCCTCGTGCTGGGAAAGCTGAAGAGGGGGTTCGTCGTGGGTTCTGAGACCTGCGCCTTCGACCTGATAGGGGCGGAGTTCATTCGGGAAATTGAGCCGGGGGAGGTCCTGGTCATAGACAGGGACGGGGTCCACTCCTTCTTCCCCTTCCCCCGGGTGAGGCCCAGACACTGCATCTTTGAGTTCATCTATTTTGCCCGCCCCGACAGCTTCATCTTCGGCCGCAGCGTCTATCAGGTGAGGCGCCAGTTGGGGGTGGAACTCGCCCGCGAGCACCCCGCCGATGCCGATATCGTGGTTCCCACCCCTGACTCCGGGTTCCCGGCGGCGATAGGCTTTTCCCATCAGTCCGGGATACCCTTAGAGCTGGGGATAATCAGGAACCATTACGTGGGAAGGACCTTCATCGAGCCAAGGGAGTCGATCCGTCACTTCGGGGTGAAGATAAAGCTGAACCCGGTTCAGAGGGCCATTCAGGGAAAGAGGGTAGTGGTAGTGGACGACTCGATCGTGAGGGGGACCACCGTGCGCAAGAACATGCGGATGATAAGGGGGGCCGGGGCCTCCAAGATCCACGTGCGGATAAGCTCCCCTCCCATCATCAGCCCCTGCTTTTACGGGATAGATACTCCTACCCACAAGGAGCTGATAGCGGCCAACCTCTCGGTGGAAGAGATAAGGAGGTTTTTGCGCGTCCACTCCCTCGGCTACCTCAGCCTTGAGGGGCTCAAGAGGTGTGTGGCCGGGGATGAGGAGAAGTTCTGTTACGCCTGTTTCACCGGCTCTTACCCCGTCCCTCCCCCGGCCCAGAGGATGCAGCTGGACTTCTTCATCAAAGAGGTTTAATGAGATGGGAAAAGAAAGGGCTCGGCTCCTTGAGCTTCTGAGGAGACGTTCCTACGAGGAGAGGGAGGTGATCCTCTCCTCGGGGCGCAGGAGTACCTTTTACATCGACGGCAAGCAGACCACCCTGGACCCCGAAGGGGCCTATCTCGTGGGGAAGGTCCTCTTTCAGATGATAAAGGCCGGGGGGAAGGGGGTAGAGGCGGTAGGAGGCCCCACCCTGGGGGCGGACCCGATGGTGACTGCCATAGCCCTCGTGAGCCACCTCGAGGGGGCGCCCCTTCCGGCCTTCATCATCCGCAAGGAGCCCAAAAAACACGGAAAAGGCCTCTGGATCGAAGGAGATAAAGCCCTGCGGAAGGGGATGAAGGTGGCGCTGGTGGAGGACGTGGTGACGACAGGAAGTTCCCTCCTTCGGGCCATAAAGGTCGCCGAGGAACATGGCCTGCAGGTGGTCCAGCTCCTCGCCCTGGTGGACAGGGAGGAGGGAGGAAGGGAGCGTTTGGCTGCGGAGGGCTATGAGCTTGAAGCGGTCTTCACAAGAAGCGAAATAAAGGGATGAAGGAACTTCCCCCTCCCCTGGAAGAGGTCCTCGAGAGGGTCAGAGAGGACAGGAGCTCCGGGGCAAGGGAGCTGGCAATAAAGACCTGTGTGTACCTCCTCAACTGGCTGGAGAAGGGGCCTGAGGGCCCCCTTCGGGAGGCGATCTTCCTGCTTGCCTCCAGGCTCCTGGAGCTTCAACCCTCCATGGCCCCCTTCCTTCGATTGAGTTACGAGATCGAGCAGGTACTGAGGGAAAAGGAGGGAACGGAGGAGGTTCTGGAGAGGGTGAAGAACCTGCTCACCGATTTTCTGAAGGAGCTTCGAGAAGGAGCGAAGGGAGTGGCGTTACGGTTCGCATCCGTGATCAAAGGGAAGAGGAGGGTGATGACCCACTCCTTCAGCACCACGGTGCTTGAGGCCCTCCTGCTGATAAGACCCGAGGAGGTCATCTGCCCGGAATCGAGGCCCCTCTGCGAGGGGATAAGGATGGCAAAGGAGCTGGGCGGGAAGGGGGTTCAGGTGGTGCTGATAGTGGACGCAGCAGCACCGGGGTTGGTGGCAGACTGTGATGCCGTAGTCGTGGGGGCGGATTCCGTCACCTCAACGGGAGTGGTAAACAAGGTCGGGACATATCCCTTGGCGCTAAGCGCCAAAAGGGAAGGAGTCCCTTTTTACGTCCTTGCCGAAAGGTATAAGGTCCTTCCCCCCTCTCTGACCCCTCACTTTCGCATCGAAGAGAAACCCTCTGATGAGGTGACGAGGGAGAGAATACCTTTGGGAAAGGTTAGAAATCGCTACTTCGAGACCACCCCCTTTGACCTGATAACGGGGATCGTAATGCCTGGAACCTTCTACACGGGGGGACAAATAGAGAGGCTCATCACGGGGAGGGAGGGACTGTGAGACTTTACCTCATCAGGCATGGGCGCACACGTTGGAACAGGGAGGAGGTCTTCCGCGGTACCGTAGACGTCCCCTTAGATGAGGTGGGCAGGAGAGAGGCGGAGAAGGTGGCAGAGGCCCTCCGCGAGCGCGGGATCGAGGTCGTATACTCGAGTCCCCTTTCCCGGGCCAAGGAGACAGCAGAGGCCATAGCTGCAAGGTGCAAGGTCCCCCTCTGCATAATGGAGGAATTGAGGGATCTCGACTTCGGAGAATGGCAGGGACTAAGCCGTCTCGAGGTCAAAGAAAGATACCCCGAACTCTATAACCTCTGGGAAAGGGAGCCTCACCGGGTGGCGTTCCCCGGCGGAGAGGACCTCGACGCGGTCCTTAGGAGGGTCGCTCGGGCGCTCCAGAAGATAAGGGAGGCTCACCCCAATCAAGGGGTTGCGCTGGTGAGCCATCGGGTGGTCCTAAAGGTGCTGACCTGTTTCCTCCTGGGGTTGGACAACTCCCACTTCTGGAAGGTCCTTCATGACACCGCGGCCATCAGCTGTTTTAGCTTCGACGGGACGAAATGGATCGTCCAATGCCTGAACGACACGTGCCATCTCCGCTCCCTCCCACAGGAAGAGAAGGCCGACTTTTGAAGTCCACAGGTTTTGTGGAAAAGCTGTGGAAAAAAGCAGCAAAACTTCCCTGATCTTTCTATCAGAATTGGAGAAAATGAGCGGAAGGGGAAAAAGCCCAAAATGTAGGCAGGAGTTTTCTGAATGATTTCAGAATGTTACAGCTTTTCCTTTATTTTCAAGGACTTGCGAAGGGGCGGCTCAGTGAGGGGACAATTTTTCCACAGTTTTTCCACAACCCCCTCCATCCGTGGCCCTTTGCGGCTGTTCTCTCGGATGTGACCAGATGGGGCGGTGTCGTCGTTGCGGGAAGGGTTCGCCCTTTATAAGCGAAAGGATCGGCCTCTGTGCCGACTGTATCAGGGAGGCGTTTAGGGAAGAGGAGGAGGCGATCCTCTCCCTGCACAGAGAGGTACGAAGGAGGGATGGACTTCCTCCTGAGGTGCCGAGGGGAGGAGATGCCAAATGTCACTTGTGTTTTCACCAATGTGAAATACCCCAGGGAGAGAAGGGCTTCTGTGGGGTGTATGAGAACGTAGAAGGGAGGGTTCGTCCTTCCACCGGTAGGATGAGACGGGGGTTTGTCTCCTGGTATCACGATCCCCTTCCGACCAATTGCTGTGCAGCATGGGTTTGTCCCGGGTGCAGTGAGAGCGGGTATCCTCGATACTCCTATGCCCCTGGCCCTGAGTATGGATACAAAAATCTGGCCGTCTTTTATGAGGCCTGCAACTTTGACTGTATCTTCTGTCAGAACTGGACATACAGGAGAAGGGCAAGGGGGAGAGGAAGTGACATAGAAGAACTGATCCAGGCAGTGGACAGGGGTACGAGCTGCATATGTTTCTTCGGCGGTGATCCCACTCCTCAGGCGGTCCATGCCCTCCTCACCGCAAAAGAGGTTCTGAGGAGGGAGGAGGGGAGGATCTTACGGATATGCTGGGAGACGAACGGCGGAGCCTCTCCCCCTCTGCTGAAAGGGATGGCCCGGGTTTCCTTGCAGAGCGGAGGCTGTATAAAGGTGGACCTGAAGTGCTGGAGCGAGGAATTGAGCTATGCCCTCTGCGGGGTGAGCAATCGCTCAAGCCTCGAGAACTTCCGCACCCTTGCCACCTATCACAAGATGAGGCCCGATCCCCCCTTCCTCATCGCCAGCACGTTACTCGTCCCGGGTTATGTGGACGATTACGAGGTCTCCCAGCTCGCCCGCTTCATCTCCTCGCTGGACCCCTCCATCCCCTATACCCTACTGGCCTTTCACCCCGACTTCCTCCTCTCCGACCTTCCCCCGACCCCTCGTGAATACGCTTACAGGTGCCTCCATGAAGCGAAGAGGGCGGGGCTTAAGAACGTGCACTTAGGAAACGTGCACTTATTGTGGTGATCACCGAGGGGCCTTTAAGGCCGTCTGCGCGAAGCGATTTCCCTCTTGCAGGTCCTTAAGGGTCAAGGTCCTCCCTTCCCTCGCCGCCCTCCGGTAGGCAAAAATTAACGAGATCGCCTCCCTCCTCAGATCCTCCTTCGCCCTCTCTATCTCTTGAACCACCTGACCCCTTAGCTGGTCAAATTCCGCCTCCATCGTCTTCGATATCCTTATACCGGTAAAAAGGATGCTGGCTGCCAGAACCAAAAGGGCAAAGATCAGGCCCCAATTACTTCTCCTCACCTTCCCCTCCTCCATCTCTCCCTCCTTGGAGTTTTTTAATCACTTCACCACCAAACGGTGGTACCTCTTTTTCCCTGCCCGGAGGATGATCGATCCCCCTTGCAAGTCATCGACGGTTACCTTCTGTTCAAAACTCTCCACCCTTCTGCCGTTCAGATACCCCCCTCCCTGGGATATGAGCCTCCTTGCCTCACTTCTACTTGAGGCAAGGCCACTGAGGACGAAGAGCTCATAGGCGAGGATGCCTTCCTCCAGACGGGACCTCTCTAAGTAGCTGGTGGGCATCGCCTCCAGATCCCCCCCTTCACCCCGGAAGATCGCCCGGGAGGCCTCCTGGGCCTTCCTCGCCGCCTCCTCCCCATGGGTCAGCCTGGTCACCTCATAGGCCAGTACCTCCTTTGCTTCCCGAAGCTCCTCCCCCTTCAACTTCCCATACCTCCGGACCTCCTCCATCGGCAAGAGGGTAAAGAGGGCGAGGAACCGCTCCACGTCCCTGTCGTCCGTGTTGATCCAGTACTGATAATACTCGTAAGGGCTGGTGAGCTCAGGGTCAAGCCAGACCGTCCCCTTTTCGGTCTTGCCCATCTTTCCCCCGGAGGCGGTGGTGATCAGGGGAAAGACGAGACCATAGGCATCCCCCCCCTCAACCCTGCGGATCAGATCTATCCCCGCACAGATGTTCCCCCACTGATCCCTCCCACCCATCTGAAGGACACATCCATAGTTCTGATAGAGGTAAAGGAAATCGTAGGCCTGAAGGAGCATGTAATTGAACTCCACGAAATTGAGCCCTGTGGAGAGCCTCATCCGGTAGGTCTCGGCGGCGAGCATCCTGTTCACGCTGAAATGGCGGCCTATGTCCCGCAAGAACTCGATGTAGTTCAGCTTGATGAGCCAATCGGCGTTGTTTAAAAGGAGAGCCCTTTCTCCTTCAAAGTCGAGGAAATGGGCGAGCTGGGCTTTGAGGGCCTCGGCATTCGCCTCCACCTCCTCCTTGGTCATGATCTTTCGCATCTCCTTCTTGCCGCTCGGATCCCCTATGAGTCCCGTCCCCCCTCCCACCAGGGCTATCGGCCTGTGCCCTTCACGCTGCATGTGGACCAGAGCCATGATAGGGACCAAGCTCCCCACGTGGAAGCTCCGGGCAGTGGGATCGAATCCGATGTAGCAGGTTATCCTCTCCCTTTCCAACAGCTTCCTAAGGCCTCCCTCATCCGTCACCTGTTCTATGAATCCCCTCTCCTCTAAGACCTCATATGCCCCCATCTCCTATAACCTTTCCCTTATCCTCTTTATATTTAAGGCAAGCCCGCTCTCATTGTCTATCTCCACTATCACCCCCTGAAGCTCGATCTCTCCCTTGGCGGGCTCAAACCTGTTAGGAAGAAGGGTGAGGAACCGCTCTATCGCCAGCTCTTTCTTGATCCCTATGACGGAGTTGATCGGCCCGGTCATCCCTGCATCGGTTATATAAGCGGTCCCTGCGGGCAATATCCTCTCGTCCGCCGTCTGCACATGGGTATGGGTGCCGATCACCGCACTCACCTCCCCGTCGAGGAACCAGCCCAGGGCCATCTTCTCCGATGTCGCCTCGGCGTGGAAATCGACCACCAGGATGGGACTCTCCTTCTTGAGATAATCGATATGCTCTTCGGCGGTGCGGAAAGGACATTCCAAGGCCTTCATGAAAACCCGCCCCTCCAGGTTTAACACCCCCACCTTTATCCCGTTCCTTGCCCGAAAGACCCCGCTCCCCCGTCCCGGGGCTCCGGAGGGGTAATTGGCAGGGCGGAGCAGCCGCGGCTCCCGCTCGATGTAACTGAGGATCTCCTTCTTCTTCCAGATATGATTCCCCGAGGTGAGGACATCTATCCCCATCTCCAGGAGCTCCTTTGCCTTCTCCGAGGTGACCCCCATACCTCCAGCAGCGTTCTCCGCGTTGGCGATCACAAATTCTACCCCTTCCTTCTCCCTGAGAGAGGGGAGAAGCTCTCTAACGGCCCGCCTCCCTCCCTTTCCCACGATATCGCCTATGAAGAGGATCTTCATTTCGCGTAGTCTATCGCCCGGAGCTCCCGTATCACCGTGACCTTGATTTGCCCCGGGTAGTTGAGCTCTTTCTCTATCTTCCGGGCTATCTCCCTGCTTAGGACCACTGCCTCGTCATCGCTCACCCGCTCGTTCTGGACGATCACCCGTATCTCCCTGCCAGCCTGAATCGCGTACGCCTTCTCCACCCCTGGGAAGGAGGAACTTATCCTCTCCAGGTCCTGGAGCCTCTTGATATAGGTCTCGTACATCTCCCGGCGGGCCCCTGGACGTGCCCCAGAGAGGGCATCGGCTGCCTGTACCAATACGGCCAGGAGGTTATTTGGAGACGGTTCATCATGATGGGCCGCAATCGCCATCACCACCTCCTCTGGCTCACCATATTTCCTCGCCAGCTCGGCACCGATGGCTGCGTGACCGCCTTCCACCTCATGATCCACCGCCTTGCCGATGTCGTGCAGGAGCCCCGCCCTCTTGGCCAACTTCACGTTGAGGTTCAGCTCCGAGGCCATCACCCCACAGAGGAAGGCCACCTCCAGGGAGTGCTGATAGACGTTCTGGGCGAAGCTCGTCCGATACTTCAGCCTTCCGATCAACTTTATCAGCTCGGGATGAAGGTCCGGGATCCCCACGTCGAGGGCGGCCTGTTCCCCTGCCTCCTTGATGCTCTCCTCCACCTCTTGCTCCACCTGAGAGACGATCTCCTCTATTCTGGCCGGATGTATCCTCCCATCACTTATCAGCCTCTCCAGGGAGATCCTGGCGATCTCCCGCCGGATAGGGTTGAAGGCGGAGAGGATCACCGCTTCCGGGGTATCGTCTATGATCAGGTCCACGCCGGTGGCCGCCTCCAGGGCCCTGATGTTTCGCCCCTCCCTGCCTATGATCCTCCCCTTCATCTCCTCGTTGGGGAGGTTGACCAAAGAGACGGTCTTTTCCGCCACATACTCCCCGGCGTAACGCTGGATGGCCAGGGTTATGATCTCCTTCGCCTTCCTGGAGGCCTGCTCCCTCAGCTCTTCCTCTATCTCCTTTATTCGCCTGGCGGCATCATGCCTCGCTGCCTCCTCCATCTGCTCCATGAGCATCTTCTTGGCCTCCTCGGCGGATATCCCCGATATCTTCTCAAGCCTTCCTCTCTCCTCCTCTATGAGCTTCTGGTAGAGCTTCTCCTTCTCCTCTACATCCCTTTCCTTCTCCGCCAGCACCCTCTCCTTCTTGGTCAGTTCCTCCTCCTTTGCGTCCAGGAGGTCCACCTTCTTGTCGATGTTGGCCTCTCGCTGCTGAAGCCTCTTCTCCAGTCGCTGAACCTCCTCCCTCCTGCGCTCCATCTCCTTCTCAAATTCCGTCTTTAATCGATAAACCTCCTCCTTTGCCTGCAGGAGGGCCTCCTTCTTCAGGATCTCCGCCTTCTTTTCCGCCTCCTGCAGGAGGCGCACTGCCTCCCTTTGGGCCTCTTCCAACCTCTTGCGTCTTAGCCTCTTGCTCCCCAGCAGGCCGATCCCGATACCAGCCACAAGGGTAAGGAACAACGCTGCCACCGACCAGACTTCCATCATCTCACCCCCTTTCTGCGAACTCCAACCTCATCTCCTAACGGGACAACGAGAGGCCTCTTCTTTGTAGGATTGAGGGGGAAGGTGATGAGGAGTTGAAAGGGAAAACCTTCTACCAGCTCCTGCTTTCCTCCTCGTAATGAAGGTCTCCCCTTTCCCCTAAAAAGGCCCTCTTTAAACCTTTAATGATTAACTCCCGAAGGAGCTTAAACCCTTCCTCTTCACCTCGCCCTCTATTTCGCATCGGATCCCAAGATCGTGTCTAACCTCTCCGTCTGATCCTTTATCCTTTTAAGAAGCTCTTCGTTGTCCCTTGAACTCTTTAAGAGCTCATCGGCTATATTTAAGGCCGCCAAGACGGCCACATTTAAAGTGGAAACCGAACTGCCCCTCTGGGCAACTTCCCTCATCTTCCTGTCCACTAAACTGGCCACCTCCCTCACGTATTCTTCAGAGGACTCGCTCCTGATCACGTATTTCTGGCCGTATATGTGAACTTCCACCGACCTTTTGGCCATCACTCCTGGGCCATCAACCCCGCCTTCTCGATCTTTTCGATCAACCCGATGATGCGGTTTCTTATCTCCTCCTTCTCCGCCCTCATCTCCTCCAGCTCTCCCTTGAGGGAGGAAATCTCCTCCTCTTTCTGTTTGAGCAGGTTCAAAAGGTTGTTCCTTTCCTCCTTAAGGGAAAGGAATCCCCTCGTCAGCCTCTCTATCCTTTCCTCCAGTTCGTTGAAGGCCTCCCACCTCATCTCGTTTACCCTTAAATTCTATTCCTCTGAGCGGACAAAGTCAAGGGACAATTTTTTGAAAAATATAGGAAAGCTGTACAGTTACCTATAAAAATAGGGGGTCAAGCCAAGAGGCTTGACCCCCTCTCGAGACGGCGTTGGGAAGCCCTCAGAACAGACCCTTCACCTGTCCGGTCTCCACGTCTACGTCCACCCTGCGGAAGGCGGGGTTGGAAGAGGTGCCGGGCATCAGGCTGATGGTTCCGGTCATGGGGCAGAGGAACTTGGCGCCGGAGAAGAGGAGGATATCCCTCACCGGCAGTACCCATCCCTTCGGTACCCCTTTCACGTTCGGATCGTGAGTGAGACTCAGGTGGGTTTTGACCATCATGGTGTAGTAATCCCTGAACTTGGGATCCGATTCGAACCGCTTCGCCTTCTCCTCGGCTTCGGGTGTCCAGACCACACCATCCGCTCCGTAGACCTCCTTGGCTATGACCTCGACCCGCTCTCTCAGGGGCATCTCCAAGGGGTAAAGGTATTTGAAGTCGACCTTTTCTTCGCAGGCATCAAGGACCGCATCGGCCAGTTCCAAGGCCCCGTCTCCGCCTTTGAGCCAGTGTTCGCTCACCGCACAGCGGGCCCCTGCCTGCTCAGCATAACGGCGCACCAGAGCGATCTCATCCTTCGTATCGGTGTGGAAGGCATTGATACAGACGACGGGCTTGATTCCGGACTTTTTCACGATGTTGATGTGATGAATGAGGTTAACGATCCCCTTCTCCAGGAGTTCCAGGTTTTCCTTCTTATACTCCTCAGGCAGTGGGAGCCCTGGGGCAACCCTGGGTCCTCCACCGTGCATCTTCAGCGCCCTTATGGTGGCGACGATCACCGAGACGTTGGGGTGGAGGCCACTCAGGCGGCATTTCACGTTCCAGAACTTTTCAAAGCCGATGTCCGCCCCGAATCCGCTCTCGGTCACGTGATAATCGAACATCTTCAAGCCGACCCGGTCAGCGATGATGGAAGACTGTCCCACAGCGATGTTGGCGAAGGGACCGGCGTGGACCATGCAGGGCTGATACTCCACGGTGCAGCAGAGGGTGGGGTTGATGGTGTTACGCATCCAGGCGCACATGGCGCCTGCTACTTCGAGATCCTCCGCGGTAACAGGGTTCCCTTTCTTGTCATAGGCCACCGTTATCTCGCCGATCCGTTTTCTCAGATCCTTCAGGTCCATGGCGATGGAGAGGATGGCCATCAGCTCGGAGCTGACAGTTATCTGGAAGCCGGACTCCATCATGAAGCCGTCCATCCGGCCCCCGAGGCCGATGATGATCCGGCGCAACGCCTGAGCACAGAAGTCTATAGCCCACCTCATCTCCACCCTGCGGGGGTCTATATCGATGCGACGCAGGTTCCTCTTGGCCAGCTCCTCATCCGAATAGTTGAACTCGTGCTGCATCCGGGCCGTGAGGGCGACCATCGCCAGATTATGAGCATTGGTGATGTCGTTGATATCCCCCGTGAGCCCCATGGAGAACTCGGTCATGGGGATGAGCAGGGCATTGCCCCCGCCAGCGGCCGTACCCTTTATGTTCATGGTGGGGCCGCCCGAGGGCTGACGGATTGCGCCGCCTACGTTCTTCCCCCTCTTGGCTATCCCCTCGAGGAGGCCCATGGTGGTAGTGGTCTTGCCCTCTCCCAGAGGGGTGGGCGTGATGGCTGTTACCTCAATATATTTGCCATCGGGCTTGTCCTTTAAACGCTCAATGATCTTCATGAAGTCGAGCTTACATATCCTTCCGTACGGAATGATCTCGTCCTTCTGCAGCCCCAAACGATCCCTCCACTCCTCAGGAGTAGGCATATTCTTCTCGGCCTCGGCAGCTATCTGCCAATCAGCCATTTTTGTGGGATCATAAGCCATCTTCCCCCTCCTTCCCTTTGTTTTTTTAGTGACTAAGTGCCAAAGTTCACAGCTTCGCTCTTTTTAAATTAAATTTCCCTTCTTGTCAAGGGGTATCTATTACCTACCGGTGCATGGGTATGGACATAGGTACCACTCTGGGGAAGGGAGGGTAGAGGCTGCCCACCTCATCCTTGAGGTCTTTCGCAGGGCTCAGGTACCCTGGGATCGGGAAATCAACCCCCTCAGGGGATGGGAGGGCAGCCGTGGGTAAAGTATATCACGATTTGAGGAGGACTTCCCCGGAGGCAGGAAGGCTCCTGGTGAGGAAGGTGCTGGAGCAGAACGGGGGCAACGTGTCAAAGACAGCAAGGATCCTGGGCATCTCACGCAAGACCGTCAGAAGGGCAAGGGA
>Ga0190363_1001775_pt1 | contig 12661 bp, 15 predicted proteins | sample 48721867_MG_FD_161272 | JGI IMG/M metagenome (GOLD analysis project Ga0190363, IMG submission 161272) | Hydrothermal vent microbial mat bacterial communities from Southern Trench, Guaymas Basin, Mexico - 4872-18-6-7_MG | ecosystem: Environmental > Aquatic > Marine > Hydrothermal vents >...
AGGTCTTTTAGTTGCAAGCCCTGCTTATGGGGGGCTAGCGGTGCAGGCTGTAAGAGAGAGCGGTGGGAAGGTTGTCACAGTCACCGATGAGGAGATTATTACTGCTGAAAGAATCCTAGCTAAGGCTGAAGGCATCTTCTCGGAGCCCGCCAGTGCGGCATCAGTAGCATGCTTCAAGAAGCTTTTAGATTATGGCGAAATAAATCCCTCTGAAACCGTTGTTTGCCTGATTACCGCCAGCGGGCTAAAGGACCCATATGTTATAGACGCTTTGGCCAATGGCGCTAAGAGAGGGGTGAGGTCAAGGGGAGGCTTTAAAACAAAGCTTGAAATATTAAGGTTCCTCGAGGTTGAAGAATCTTATGGTTATGAAATATGGAAAGCTTTAGGAAAGCGCCTCTCCATTCAAGCAGTCTATCAGCACTTAGAGGATCTTTTAGCAAGAGGGTTGATCGAAGAGATAACTGGGAAACGTAGAAAATACTTCAAGTTGACACGGAAGGGAGAAAGGATCCTTCGGGCTTTAGAAGAATTATCGCTTCTCCTATAAAGTGGTGGTTTGCTTTGATAAAAAACAGGGAATCCCTCTTAGATGCCGCTAATGGTGAGGAAAGAAGAGCACGAGGTCTTATTTTAGACCTGGTTGAAAAAGCGATAAAAGTTTCAGATCCTAGAGTTGCCGTTAGACGCGCAGTCTCACTAAGCGGAGAAGTTATCCGGGTTAAAAATATACGTGTGTCTTTAAGGAACGTAGGGCACGTTTACGTTGTTGGGGCGGGTAAAGCTAGCGGAGCAATGACTGAAGCCCTAGAGGAACTCCTGAAGGATGTCATAAGTGGCGGTGTCGTGTGTGTTCAACGCGGTACAGCCGGAACATTCAGGGTTAAGAGAGTAAGGCTCCTCGAAGGGGAGCATCCTGTTCCGGACGAAGCGAGTGTTAACTGTGCACGGGAAATACTTAAGGTAGTCGAGAAAGCAGGAGAAAATGACATCATATTCTGCTTGATATCTGGAGGCGGCTCGGCTCTGATGGCCATGCCCGCCGATGGTTTAGGCTTAGAAGAAATGCAGGAAATCACGCTGCTGCTTCTCAGAAGCGGGGCAATAATAGGAGAAGTCAATACTGTAAGGAGACATCTTTCTAAGATTAAAGGTGGGCGGCTAGCCGAATATGCACATCCAGCCAAGGTTATAAGCTTAATAATCTCAGATGTTGTAGGTGATGCGCTGGAAGACATCTCTTCGGGTCCGACGGCTCCAGACCCAACATCCTTCTCCGACGCTATAATAATCCTGAGGAAATATGGAATATGGGAAAAGTGTAGCGGTAAAGTCAGAGCGTTGCTTAAGAGGGGTAAGGAAGGAAAAATTGCAGATACCCCTAAGCCTGGAAACCCCGTCTTTCGGAGAGTGAGCAATGTCCTCATAGCAACCAACAGGATTGCTTGTAATGAAGTTGCTCGTGAAGCTGCTAGGAGAGGGGTGCACTCGATGGTTTTAACAACTCATATGGAAGGGGAAGCTAGGGAGGTTGGCTGCTTAGCTGCAAGCATCCTGAAAGACCTAGCATATTATGGAAAACCGCTTCGAAAGCCTGCATTGATGATCATGGGAGGGGAGACAACAGTCACCGTCGAGAAGGAAGGAGGAAAAGGCGGAAGAAATCAAGAGCTTGCTTTAAGTGCGGCGCTTAGAATGTCTGGAATCAAAAACGCGATTGTAACCAGCTTTGATACGGACGGAATAGACGGATTCTCCCATGCTGCAGGAGCACTCGTGGATGGAAGAACGATTTGGAAGGGGGAAAGGAAGGGTTTAAATGCTAAGGATTTTTTAAAACGCCATGACTCAACAAGCTTCTTTGAATTGTTAGGTGACGGACTTATAGTAACTGGGCCAACCGGAACCAACGTTAACGATATCCTAATGCTGGCAGCGTTTTGAATTAATAGTAAAATAGTAATTTTAGAAAGAAAAAACAAGGTTCTTTATTTTTTATAATGTTAGCTGAAAACTAAAAACTAAATCTTTTTAATTGCTTTCTATCCATGTTGTCCGTGAGGGAGTCCAATGGAAGAAAAGGCCTACGAAATCATTCGGGAAGCAGGAGAAAAAGGACTTCTTCAAAGCGACCTGTGGAGGAAGCTTGGCGTAAATAGTAGGGAAGGATCTAGGGTTGCCATGAGGCTCGAGAAAAAAGGGCTTATAAGGAGGCTTAGAGAGCTCTACAAGGGAAGATGGACTTACCGGATCTTCGCAAATGAAAAAGAAAATGTGGAAGTTAAATGGAACACACTTGGCGGATGTCCTTGCTTCACCTGCAAACAAATATCACGCTGCGGCATAGGGCAACCTATCTCTCCGATCCGGTGCTGGAAACTAACGGAATGGATAAACATGGAAGCTAGTAAGATCTAACAATGTTGCTCTCCACTTTTTATCATTCTTTTCAAGCTACCTCTCTCTAAACCATAAAATTTACTTCATAAAGTACTTCGCTATCACGTACATTTCAGCGCTTCGCCTTCTAGAAGCAGCGGGCTTAGTGGTGTAGACTTTCCGAAAACTTTTACGTATTTCTTCGAGGATCGTTGTATACTCTGATCCTTGGAACACCTTCAAAACGAGTGTTCCTCCTTTTCTCAGCGTGTGTTTAGCAATGTTTAAACTAGCCCTAGCCAATTGTATCTGCCGTTCATGATCCAGACACCATACCCCACTCACTTTGTGGGAGCAGTCACTTAGTACTAAATCAACTTCACCGGCAACTTCTAAAATCCTTTGGAGTGTCTCCTCCTTTTGTATGTCGCCTTTGATAAAGGTGACGCTTGGAATACTTCGTATGTCCACTAAGTCGACCCCTATTATCTGCCCTTCTTCCCCCACGAACTCTCGTGCCACCTGAAGCCATCCTCCAGGGGCACAACATAAATCTATCACTTTCTTTACGTCCTGAAAGATTTTAAACTTGACAGCGATCTGTTTTAACTTGTAGGCTGCCCTAGACCTATACCCTTCTCTGCGGGCTTTAACGTAGTAATAGTCTTTTCGACGTAACATTATTCCCCCCAGTGTCTTAACTACATCTCGTTGAAAGGCAAGTTGGAGTACCAAGGATTTTTTAATATAGTTGAGAATTAAAGTTGTAATTAAAGTTGTCTATGGAGGCCAGTATTACATGCAGACTGAAGAATTTTACAGGGCGAAAATGTCAGAGATCGAAAAGCACCGTCTAAAGGTTCAGGAAGAACTAAAAAGATTACGGGAGTACGCTGAGAAACATAAAGAAGCGAGAAAAAAAAGCAATATGAAGGCTAAAAAGCTACTCCAAGAGATAAGAGAGCTCAGAAAGAAAAGGCAAAGAAAGGTTGAGGAAATTAAAGAAATTAAAGAAGAGCTGAAAAAGGTTAAGGAAAGGATAAGGGTTCTGTCGGAGGAGATTAAGAGTAGGTCAGGAAAGGAATCTGCCATTCGGGAGAAGCGGGTTAGAGAAAGGATCGAAGAGTTAGAATGGGTTATTCAGACAAATCCGCTTCCTCTTGAAAAGGAAAACATGCTAGTAAAAGAAATCGCTAGGCTCGAGGGAGAAGTCGAGATCTGGGAGAAGTTAAAAAAGATGAGAGAAGAGATCGGAGAACTTAAAAAGAGAAGACAGAGGATTCTTGACGAGATCAGGCAAAAAAGCGAGGGGATCGCGCTTCTTGATGAAAAAATCTTCGAGCTACAGGAGAAAATGATGGAGTTTAGGGCTCAGGCAGAGCAAGCACATAAGAACTTCTTAGAGGTTTTTGGGAAGATCGTTGAGAAAGAAAATGAGCTAGTGAAGCTTGAAGACGAGGAGGCCGTTTATAGACGGCTGTATAATAAAGCATTGAAGAAAAGAAAAGAAGAAGAGGAGAGAAAAAAGAAGAAAATGATGAAGGAAAGAGCGGCAGCTATAAGGGAGAAGCTAAAGCGGGGAGAAAGGGTAAGCATACAGGAGTTAAAACTCGTCTTTCTGGAGGAGTTATAGTTCAAACGTTGCTATAGCTCCTTCAGCTTCCTCTACTGAGACCTTAAGATTAAAACCTTCCGGGAGCTTCTCCCTAATCTTCGCATAGAGATATTCAGCAATTTTTTCTACAGTTGTGGCTTCTAAAGGTAGTAACGCTACATCGCTTCTGGGGAAAACGTACCTCCGGTCGGTGAGAACAACTTCAACCTCGTTTTCACATTCTTTAATCGAGATTTCATTAGACTTAGCTGGTATTAAAACGCGATGATCCAACGGTTCGCACGCCTTTCTAGCCAGCTCTCTTATGGAAAAGAAGTCGATCACCATGTGTTTTCCATCTAAAAGGTCGGAAGCAACTTCCACCCTAACCTTATAGTTATGACCGTGTAAACGGGCACACTTCTCATGTTTGAGGAGGAAATGGGCAGCTGAAAACGTTAAGTCTGCTCTTTCAACCGTAAGCCTGTAGGGCAACTTATCACCCTTAGAAGGTTTTAGATTTCGCAACGTCACCCTCAACGTCTAGTATCTCACGCCTGTAACGTTTAGCGAGGGAAACAGCAAACGACTCGACTTCACCTTCGCTAACGCCTAAGTCTAGGAGGCTTGCTACTTTGATTCCGGGAGGCGCTCCCTCAACGGAAATGTTTATTGCAAAATGGATTTTTCCGGATCCCGGGGAAACTGTTGCCACCCCAACGTTAAGTTTTCCTCCATTAAAGTATGTGTCTGTACCGTCACGTTGAAGCCTTAAGCCGCATTTTTCCTCGGCAAGCTCCTTAAAAAGGAACGCTATGATCCTAAGTCTATGATACATTAGCCGTAGAGATGGTGGTTGCTGATCAAAATGTTCTATGATAAAGCTTATGGCATCCTTAGACGAAATAACAGGGCGTCCTTTTCCTCCTTCAAAGACAAGGTCTTTCACGTCTACGAGTTCGGACTCTAAAACGCTAAGGGGACCACGGAAAACGATTATGGAATCCCCCTGTATGCCGAATGTCTTCAGAGCCCACAGCGGCGCTATTTCCCTTCCGGTATATGGAAAATGATGAGTAAAGGGAACTAATGCCACAGTTAAAGGAGCCTGTTCCACTACTTCCAAGTTTTTCAAGTTCAAGTGGGTGCCTCCCCTTAAGGTATACCCAAAAACTTGTGTACTTGAACAGATATGGCCACATTATCGCTCCCAAGATGTTTTGCTGCCGCCTCCGTGAAGCTGAAGAGTTGGCGTTGTGAAGGCGGCCTATAATTCCTTATAGGCGTTACCGGTTGAATACATAGCGGGCAGTCCATCCTTGAAAGCTTTGATGCATACCATTCAACGTTTTCAGGCTTCGTCTCCGAAGTAACGACAACCTTAGCGAAGACGCTGACACCATTATCTATAAGTATACTTATTGTTTTTAGCTCCAGCTCAACGAGCCGTCTCCAGTTTTCTGCTGCACCTGCCGTTTCATCTTTAATATCACAGCAACAATAGTCTGTTAAGAATGCTATTTTATCCATTCGTTCCGGCATTGAACCGTTGGTTTCCAAGTATGTTTTGTATCCTTCCCCTTTAAGGGCTTTCATTATTGAAGCGAGGAACTCTAGTTGAAATAATGGTTCCCCTCCTGTCAGGGAAATCGCGTGAACATCTGGTGAGTGGACACGTTTAACGTATTCTACAACTAGTCCTGGCTCCACGGGATTTTTCACTTGAAACATGCCTTCTTCAACTGTTGATATCTTCAAATATTCAGATTTAGGCTGAGCGGCGTGGGGCGTCTGGCGCCGTTTAAGGTGTCGCACCACCCACACCCTCGCCTACCAAACTCTCCTAACCATATGTTACACCCCGAGAAGCGGATAAGTCGACGGCCCCTCGGATGGCCTATATCGTCCGCTTCCCGTAATTTGACCCCTTTACGCTTCCACCCTCCCCTTCACCCCTTATTTTAGTAAGGATTGGTAGGAGGAGAAGATTTCGAATAGCCATCCCTTCACAATGCTCCCGCCTCCAGCAAACATTATGGCCCTTTTAACTATCGAGGATTAAAAGCGGTAAAAGTTTTATTTTAAGCTTGCCTAAAATAGCCTGAATGAAAGGAGCGTCTTAGAATGTCGCTACTCAGGCTTTTAGCTCCTAAATTTGAGGTCACCATTTGTGGAGTTCGCTCTGTCGAGCAATCGATCGAGAAAGCAGAGAAAGGCATGGAAGGATATGTTGAAACCACGGCAGTTATCCTTCTAAGCAAGGAAGACATGGGAAAGAATGGAGTGAAAAATGGGGATAAGGTTAAGGTCACAACCGATCATGGGAACGTTGTAGTTAAGGCATATGAAAGCGATGAAACCAAACCTGGATTAGCACTTATGCCGAATGGTCCATGGTTTAATGCCATCTCCGAAAAGGACATTCAGGTTACATGGGGAGAACATTACTATCTTGTAAAGGCAACGTTGGAAGTTACCAGTAGTGAAGTAACTACGTTAGAAGAAATCAAGAAAATGATTGAAGAGGTAGAAGGGAATAGAGAATGAGCGGAATAATATTGAAGAACGGGTTCGTTTTTGACCCGCTTAACGGAATAGAAGGAGAAAAAATGGATATTATGATTAAGGACGGCTTCATCGTGGATCAAGTGGACGAAAGGGAAAGCAAGGTTTTAGATGTAAAGGGGAAAATGGTCGTTCCTGGAGGGATAGACTGCCACACCCACTTAGCGGCGCAAACGTTAAGTTTCGCTAAAATGATCAATTTAAAAGTACCTCTTCCAAGAGAAACAGGTGAAGTATACCTCAAGAATGGTTACACCTTCATAGTGGAGTCCGGGACATTCTTTTCAAGAGCTCTCCACACACACCTTTGGCTTCAAGAAGCCCACTCACTAGATAAAGCATGCCTACTCCTCCTCGACTCCAACTGGTTTCTGTTAACGCTCGCCCAGCAGGGAGACGTTAAAGCCGCCGCTGACACTATAGCATGGCTTCTAAGAACAACAAAAACGTATGGAATTAAACTTGTTAATCCGCTGAGCGCCGAGGCTTGGACATGGAAAAGAGAGTGGAAAGGAATGGAAGAAAAAATAAGACATTTAGGAGTAAGTCCCTTGGAATATGCCGAGTTCATTTTGAAAGCCTCGCAAATCCTTAACCTACCGTCCCCTCTCCACATCCATCCAGATGGCGCCTTACAGAAGGGAGGATACGAAAAAGCAGTTAGAACGTTAGAAAAGTTAAGGGAAGTTGGAAAAGTACACTTGGCGCATGCACAGCTCTACACGTTCGGAGAGGAAGAAGAAAAAGCTGAGGAACTCGCCAAGTACATAAATTCAGCTTCGAACATAGAGGCCGAGATAGGGCAGACTACGTTAACAGGAAAAATCATGACGTCTTCTGACCCGTATCTCGCCTACGCTCATCTTGGAAGACTAAGTTTTCTGGATCAAATCGAAATAGAGGGTGTTTCAACCCTAATTAAAGTAGGAGAAAAACTGGGTGAGCTTTGGGCAGTAGGACTTAAACTACTTCTCAACGTGAAAGATCTCTCAAAAGTGCAATTAACAGTGAATCATCCAAACTGTGGGTTAGCATCAGATTACCCCCTTGTAGCAGCGTGGCTTGTAAGTAAAAAAGCAAGAGAAAAAATGGATAAGAACGGGCAACTCTCACAGTTAGACCAAGAGCTCACCTTACAAGAATTGTTCATGGTAACTAGGTGTAGTCCAGCCGCGGCCTTAGGGTTAAATGGGAAAGGAAACCTCTCACGTGGCGCGGAAGCAGATGTGGCAGTGTATGACTTCAACCCAGAGAGTACGGATCCAAGTAAAGACTATGAGGCCCTGGTTAAAGCCCTATCCAAAACAGCATACACTATAAAAGGCGGGGAAATTATAGCCAAAAATGGGGAGGTAATGCGTTCAACTGCGGGGAAAACGCTCTGGGCTAAGAGGGAAGGAGAACCCCCAGACGATGTCTTTGCTTTGATGGAGCGTTTTTACTCCTTCGACTTAGAACTAAGCGAAATGGAAAAAGTACTGAAAGTCGCGCTTTCTTCCGTGTAACAGAAGGTGGGAAAGATGTCAAAACTTAATGCCTATCAAATTTATAAGCTCCTCCCAGGAACCAACTGTAAAAAGTGTGGCCTGCCAAACTGCATGGTTTTTGCCGTCCAACTTCTTAAAGGAGAGAAGAAACCAGAGGATTGCCCTCCACTAGTTGAAGACCCAAAGTATAAAGACAAGCTTCAACAACTTAGAGAGTTATTTGCACCTAAGGACGCTGTTGCGGAGACGGGACTTATAATACATCCAGAAAAGTGCACCGGGTGCGGCAATTGTGTGGTTGGCTGCCCAGCTATAGCGGCGGAACACCCTCTTATAGGGAGCGGAAAAGGAGAAATAAAAGACGACGTAGTTTTCAGGGTGGAAGACGGGAAAATTAAGGTGATAGACCTTACAAAGTGCAGGCGATATGGTCCCATTAAAACGTGTAGGGTGTGTGAACTATACTGCTTCAGCGGGGCTATCGAACTAAGAACAGTATAATAAAAAGTATAAAAATAAGAAAGAATAAAACTTCCTATACTCCCTAATTTTTAAGTATCTTTCAGGTTCTTCTTCAAATGCTTGTTTGCATCCGGGAGCGCAGAAGTAATATGTTCTACCTTTATACTCGCTTTTCCATTTAGCAGTCCTCTTGTCAACCTCCATTTTGCATACAGGGTCTATAGCCTTTCCTATATCTTCCACTATATCGCCTCCCCCTTCCTCTTCTCAGTTTCTCTATATTCACCTTTTAAGTAGAAGAGAGTTTGTTACGACGCTAACAGAGCTCATAGCCATTGCAGCTGCTGCTATTGCAAGATGTAAAAGTAAGGGGTAAAGGATGCCGGCGGCTATAGGGATGACTGCTGCGTTGTATATGAAAGCCCAAAACAAGTTTTGCTTTATCTTACTTACAGTTTTTCTACTTAACTTTATAGATAAGGCGATGTCTCTTAAATCATCCTTAATGAGAATTATATCTCCCGCTTCGATTGCTATGTCTGTCCCTGACCCTATAGCGATTCCTATGTCTGCCTGCGCAAGAGCCGGCGCGTCATTTATTCCATCGCCAACCATAGCCACGGTCTTTCCCTCCTTTTGAAGCCTTTTTATCACATGCGCCTTATCATCAGGTAGGACCTCAGCTAGTATATGGTCCACACCTACTTGGTCCGCTATTGCTTTAGCAGTCCTCCAATTGTCTCCGGTCAACATGATGACCTCTAAGTTCATCTCTTTCAGTTCATGCACGGCCTCAATGGAATGCTCTTTTAACCTATCAGCTATCGCTATTAACCCCTTCGTCTTTTACAATCGCTAGTTCACGGGAAGAGTGCTTCTAAGGCGTACCAAATTAAAGTTTACTTTAACTCCTATGAGCCACCAAATAAAAACCTAAATATAGGTAAATGAGAAGTTTTCACATCCTAAGTTAAATGCTAATGAAGGGTGGCATGGTTGAAGGTTAAAACTGTTTGTACCGGATGCAGTTTGTTATGTGATGATGTTATAGTTGAGGTCGAAGATGGGAAAATTACTTCTACTTTCAACTTATGCGGCCATGGTGAGGAGAAATTTTTAAAGGCAAAGAGCGAGGAAAGGCTTCTAAAACCATTTATAAGGGATGGAGGAAAAAGAGAGGCAACCATTGATGAAGCGATCGAGAAGGCTGCTGAGATTCTACTTAATGCTGAGAGACCCGTGCTTTGGGGATGGAGCTCTTCCTCTGTTGAGGCTCAACTGTTAGGTATAGAATTAGCACGTGAAGTAAGAGGCGTCATCGATGGAACCGGCTCCATTTGCCATAGTGCTACTTGGATCGCCGGCTCAGAGAGTGGTTTTCCGACGGCTACACTGGGTGAAGTGTTGAACAAGGCGGATGTTATCGTTTACTGGGGAAGTGATCCAGGACACTCTCATCCTCGCCATCTTAGCAGGTATAGTGTTCTTCCTAGGGGGGCGTATACGCAGAGCGGTTATGAGCAAAGGCAAGTTTACGTTTTTGATATAAGGAAAACTAGAGTTGGGAAGGTTGCTAATTTTTTGGTTGAAGTCGAGCCAAACAGGGATTACGAATTGATCTCTGCTATGAGACTGCTCTTAAAAGGTAAAGACGTCCGGTCAGATAAAATTGCAGGTGTACCCCTTAAAACGTTAAGAAGAATTATTGATGAATGGAAAAGCAGGGATTTTGGAGCTGTCTTTTACGGGATGGGGCTTTTAGCTAGTAAAGGGAAATATCGTAACTTGGCAGCGCTCATCAAACTGGTCTGGGAGTTAAACGAGTACACACGTTTTGTAGTTTTACCAATGGCAGGGCATTACAACATGATTGGCTTTAATCATGTTGCAACACAGACTGTTGGCTTTCCCTTTGGAATCGATTTCAGTCGAGGGGCACCATATTCAAATCCCGGAGAGACGACGTTTGCTGAAATGCTTGGAAGAGGCGAGTTTGACGCAGCACTCATCATAGGTTCCAATCCTGTATTCAGCTTTCCAATAGAACTAGTTAGAAAACTCGTCCGGAAACCATTAATTGTTATAGATTGCTTTAGGACTGCTACGGTGGAGCACGCACAAGTTGCTATCCCCGCAGCAATTACAGGAATAGAAGCTGGAGGAATCGCCTACAGGATGGATTCCATTCCAATAATATTGAAGGACTTTTTAAAACCACCTGAAGGCGTACTTAGCGACGCAGAAATAATCAAGCTCCTACTGGAGAAGGTCAGGAGCGGCTCTTAGTAGCTACTAGCAGCTTCACCATTAGGAAAGGGTTAAATGTGATGGCTCTTCCCACCACGGTCACATCATAGTATCTTGGGTAAAAAACTTTCAGTGTTTTTAAACTTCCCGAGTGAAGAGAAATTAAAAGTTGAGCTACTGCTCTGGCCTCCTTTGCTTGCAGGGCAAATAGCCGAGTAGCTACCGGCATGTGAACCCTATAAATAACGTAGTCACCTAAGAAGATGAAGGTGATTGCTAAGAAGCATGCTGTGACAGGAAATATTGTAAAAGCTTCGTTTAATCCCAAGATGGGAGCAAAAAAGGAGGTGATAAAGCAAGCGAGTAAAGAGAAAATGAAAGCACGAAAGTGTAGAGTTCGCCTGTAAAATTTCTGCATTTCCTTTAATCCCTTCAAAAGAGAGAAAATGCTCCCGTTTAACACATTCTTTCTTAAAAAAAGATATGTAGAGTTACTGAACAGGACACTTGAAAATAAGGGAGGTTTGAATGAAGCGAAAGCGTCTAACTCCTCTATGACGCGTCTCACAATATCATAACATGCCAACTTAAAGCGCCCTCTAAAACTATAGGCTAGTAGCCGAATGCCCTCTTAATTACTTGTATATTCGGGTTTTTCTTATGGGCGGCTCTAATAAGGACCTTCTATTTTTCCGAGAGAATTTTTATGTAATCTCGAGCTAATTGAACGTAGATCTCAGCACCCATTTTTATTCTAGCTATTACCTCTGGAGAAAGTTGCTTTTTAAGTATGGCAGGGTTTCCTACTATAAGACTATTTGGAGGAAATTCTTTTCTTTCGGTTATTACCGTTCCCGCGCCAACTATACTTCCATCCCCGATCTTCGCGCCGTTAAGGATGACACTTCCCATACCGACCACTACGTTATTTCCTATTGTGCAACCGTGCAGAACAGAGTTATGTCCTACTATGACATCGTTGCCTATACGGCAAGGGCATCCAGGATCAGCGTGTATAGTCACGTTATCCTGAATGTTTGTTCGTTCGCCGATCTCTATTAGTTCAAGATCTCCTCTTAGCACAGCGCTAAACCATATGCTCGCATCTCTCAGAACTCTAACGTTTCCTATTATCGTGGCGTTAGGGGCGATAAAGGCTGAAGGATCTATTTGAGGCGTTTTCCCTCTAAATGAGTAAACGGTCACTAGACCACCTCATTAATCGCCTATGCGAAACCTTCACGTTCTAAAAAATAAAACTTAAACTCAATTTAAAGAATTAGACTGTTAGAACCTATCCTTTGGAAAATCCCTTCTGCTTTAAATATTCTGCTATCGGGGTTATGCGCGCTCCTTTGGATTCAAGGTACGCCAGAAGATCATGTATCTTATAGATGTTTTCTCTTACTTGTTTAGGAGGCAGCCTCTTACATTTTGATATATTATACGCTAGATGCCACGTATGTGTTGAAACCATTAGTATGCCTCCGTCATCGTTTTCTATATATGTGGTTAGAATATTCTTGTATTCCTCAAGCGTTCTTTTTCCCTCCAGCAGCGTCCAAGTGTAAAGTGTTGCCTTCCTTTTGCCGATAGGATACAATGGTAAAGGGACCTCGATAAGCTTACACCCAAGAAAATATGGGTGAGGTGGCTTAAATACTTCCAGATACTTCGATGAATCATACATGTAATTTAAGTCTGCAAGGATTCTTTCTATGCTACGGTTAATAGATAAGTAAGGCGCCCTAAACCCTAACGGTTTAACGCCAGTTATACGGGCTATAATTTCTGTTGCTTTTTTAATACTTTCAAGTTGCTGTGTTGGCGTGAGTTGAAGACCTGTGTGTTTTCCGGTGAGGTCTTCATGGTTTAGTCCATGGCATCCAACCTCGTTCTCCGCGATTGGTCTAATTGATTCTTCTTC
>Ga0190363_1001776_pt1 | contig 12655 bp, 25 predicted proteins | sample 48721867_MG_FD_161272 | JGI IMG/M metagenome (GOLD analysis project Ga0190363, IMG submission 161272) | Hydrothermal vent microbial mat bacterial communities from Southern Trench, Guaymas Basin, Mexico - 4872-18-6-7_MG | ecosystem: Environmental > Aquatic > Marine > Hydrothermal vents >...
TTTCTCCCTTCCTCAATAGCAACCTTCACAGTGGATAAGGTGGCTCCAGCCCTAGGCACCTTATGAATACAAACTACTCCATTTCTTCGCATCAGCTGCCTAGCAAGCTCCTCCTGAAACTCAAACGACATAATTCACCACCACAGACTGCAACATACAATATTCGACACGGCAACTTCTCCTAAACTCCAAAATTTAACCTGTATTTAGCCTTTGCTCAAATGTATAAACATCTAATGACCTAATCAATAAAACCCATAATCCATAAAACCGCATGAATACCTAATCGTACGAGAAATAAACAAAACATATTCCGACATCACAAATCAAAGAAAATGATGACGACAAAATAACAACATTTCACAAAAATCTCAAATAAAACAACCAGAAAATTGAAATAGGGCCTTCAAGATAAATAGTCTCAGCAAACAGGTTCAAACCGAGGACGTGAATAAATGAAAAATCAAGATAACCTCAAAATAAGAAAGCAACCAAAAAACGAATTTCTTCAAGAAAGCTCTTCAAAACATAAGTTTTCTAAGGTGAATGGTTTGGCGCGGGGTGCGGGATTTGAACCCGCGAGGCCCAACGGGCCACAGGCTTAGCAGGCCTGCCCCCTACCAGGCTAGGGTAACCCCGCCATGATTTTTCCTAACCCCGCATGATTTTAAGGTTTACGCCTTCACTCTCGCAGACGTATTCGAAGCTAGCACAGAATTCTGGTTTAGAAGGCAACAGCGGTAAAATTTTGGTGGGCCGGGCCGGACTTGAACCGGCGACCTTCGCCGCGTCAGGGCGATGTCCTACCATGCTAGACGACCGACCCGCACCCGACCCCGACGCTATTTCAGTATTTACTCCTTGAAGTCTTGTGATATAAATCTTTAGTGCGTTCTCGCATATTTTTGAGATGTTTAAGCCTAATTCTTTGGCTTTTTGGTATATTTCTTTATCTATTCTTACAGTTGTCATTTTTTTCATTTGTATATCACTGATGTCTATTTATATACATTACATAAGTGTAATAGCATTATTGAAAGTGCAATTAGGATTAGATAGAGTTGAAAGCCTGCCATGTAACTGATGAAGTTAAAGTTTTTTTGATTGTAAAGCATTCCTAATTGGACGCATGCAATTATGAAGGCGAGGAATGCGAAAAGGAAGCCTAATGATTGCACCAAATCTTTCTTATCATTAGAAGGTTTCTTCATGTTCTATACCTCCGGGATGTCCCAACCTTCAGAAGCAAGTTTTTCTGCAACTCATTTTTAGTCTTTCCTCCTTGCTCCGCAATGTGGACAAAATTGGGCTGTTTGAGGCATTAATGCTCCGCAGTATTTGCATGGGATCATCACAACTTCTTTTGTTATGACTTCTTTTTCTTTTATGACTTGGGTAGGCTGGGCAGGCTGCTGGATTATTATTGTGGGTTGTTGTGGATGAGGCTTGTGGGCTTCTATGGTTTCTGCTCCTCGATAGGGAACTAATTCCGCACCACAGTTAGGACATTTGCGTTTCCTGAATCCTGCAAGTCGCAATAGCTTTGCGTGTTTTTCTGCACATTTATCGCAAAAGATATGGTTGCATGTTGGACAGAACCAGAATTTGTCCCATACTCTTTTCTTTTTTCCGCATCTGCTACATCTAACCAATATGAAAACCTCAGAAAAGTTTTATGTGTATGGAAGTTTGCGTCTTAGTTGTCCATCATCTGAGAGTATCCAGCCGAGTTCATAGAGCTTGTCCTTAACTTTGGGGAGTTTTAGTGCATACTTGACATGTTCGCAATCTGTGGATCTGTCAGCTTCGCACCAAATGAAGGGATGTTCATTCTTAATCCTAAGGTAGATGTCGGCTATTATTCCGAGTTTCTTGTCTTTGATCCTGACAATTCCGTTTTCTTCGTCAAGGTTGAAGTGTTCAAATCTTGGTGTTAACTCGAAAACTCTGAGTTCTTCTGCTCTTCTCCTTACGGCATCTTCAACGAATTGACCAAGTGTGCGATAACCATGCTCAGGGTAATCCTTTATGAACTGCTTAATTTTTTCCATTAGTTCCCTATTCAGACTTATTTTTATATAGTCTGACTCACTCATTTTACTCCAACTATGGGATAATATTGCTCCACTTTTTATTAAATTTTATGAAAACTTGAAGAACATTTCTACTCCATTTTTAACGCATTTTTGAAGAAAAATATTATATAGTCTAAAAGTGGAGTAAAAATACTTCAGAAATGGAAAGGAGGGATAAAAGAGATTTGGGGTCTCCTTATGTTAAGGTGAACCTAAAAAGAGGACTTGCAGAAAAAATTGAGAAGTTCATTAAATGTGGGTTATACAGAAGCTTCTCGGATTTCGTTGCTGAAGCTGTCCGTTTGAGGCTTGAACAGCTTGAAAACAAGGGGGTTTCTGAGGATTGAAAGAGGTTGTTTATGGTTTTGAGGAGTTCAAGGCGAAAGTAGATTCCAGTAAACCGTTGCATCATCAAGCTGTTCGGAAAGCTTTAGATAGTCATGGTTTGATTCATGAGTTAGTCTTTAGGATGTATGGTGTTTCTAAGGATGGTCATTTGCTGGTTTTTGAGCATAGGGAACTTCTTGACAGCTTGGATATTCCTAAGGAGTTCTGTAAAACTCATAACGCCTACAAAGACTTGCAAATCTACGCTAAGCATGTTTACGAGAAGCTTGTTGAGAAATTCGCGAAACCTTTGGGTTCTACTGAGGGAAGGTGGGAGCTATGAGAATTAAGGAAGTTCAGTATCAGAGGTTGTTTACTCTTGGAAAATACAATAATGAACGGATTGGTTTTGTTGCTGAAGTCGATGATAACGAGAATGCGGATAAAGTCTTAGGTGAACTGTTCTTCAAAGTTTTGGATGTTGAGGATTGTCTTGAAGCTTATCGGAGATTGCTTGAGCAAAGAGACAGAATAGAGCTTGAAATCAATTCTGTTCATCATCACATTGCAAGGTTGGATAGAGACATTTCTGAGATGAAGGTTACTATTGATGAGCTTGTTGAGAAAATCGAGAAGGGAGACATTGACGCTAAGCTTAGGCATGCATGCGAAACGAGAAGTCTAAAGAGTCTGCAAGAGGAAAGAGAACAGCAAACTAAACGCCTTGAAGAATTAACCAGAGAGAAGAACAAAATAGAGAAACAAATAGAAACTCTCAGACAGAACATCAAAAACGGAAACTTTTCCCTTGAAGGATTAGAAATCCAACGACCAAAACAAGATTTCGATTTCTACTGAAGGGAGATGGGAAGCATGACGCTTAGGAAGGTTACTGCTTGGTTGTCTCCAGAGCAAATTGAGTTTCTAAGGAATAATGGCGGGATCAGTAAAGGCGTGAGGAAAGCTGTTGAGAATCTTATGCGTCATAGAAAATTTGACGTTACCGTAAAGCTTGTTAGAAAGACAGATGGACAAGTCATTACTTCAAGCTGGTTAAAGTATCGTGCTAAGGATCTTGAAGACCTGAAGATGCAAATTCAGAGAGATTTAGAGGTTCTAAACGAGTTAGAGCAACGTAAAGATTGCATTTGGATTTTCTCGGATCTCAACGAAAAAGAGGGATAAGTCAATGAGCATGTTTTGTAAAGCTAAGACTCCTGAGTTTTTCAAGGATTTGATTCATGAAGCTGGAAGATTGCTTTACACTAAAGATGACAAGGGAAACTTTGAAAAGATCATCTATTTCTCTGGAACCAGAGTTGTCATCTACGAAGGCGAGGAAATACCAGAAGATCTAAGAAGGATTATTGTGGGAACTGGAAGGAAAGTTTCCGTTCTCGAATTTGATGAAATAACTGGAAAACTCAAAGTAATCGAGTAGAGGCGAATTTTCAAATGCCATTGTATAAGCGGAAGTTTCCTTGTGCAGTTTGCGGACAAGACGTTTACTATGATACTGTAAAGCAGACTATCAAGTGTGGATGTGTAGAAGTTCATGCTCCATTAGAGAAGGTTGATCTATCACAGTTTGTGAGGGTTCCCAAGTATGCAAGGCATATCCGCAAGGCTGAGTTTCCAATAGACAGTATCAGCTTCTTTGATGGAAAATTCATGCACATTAGCGATCAAAGAAACAGTGAAGATCCACATATGGTTGTTAGCTTCATCAATTATCCCAAAGAAAGAAGAGTTCAGCTAAGGCTTGCGTTTCACGGAAGATTCCACAAGGAAAAACTAAGCTATAACACGAAAGATCCCAAAGACTGGAAAGAAAAAGTCTGGATCACAATTCCAATCGAACAACTGGATAGGATTCTACAGTTTCTGCAGAATGAGAATCCCATGAAATTAGCTTCTTGGATGTAAAGGAAGGCTAAGGAATGAAAGTTTGGGAAGTAGATTTTGCCGAAGCTGATAGCCCTATAGATTCAGTGTTTGAACGGTTAGTTGTTTTGGCTGAAAATTTCGAGGAAGCAGTAAGAAAGGCATTGGAATGGAAGAAAAACGAGTATGAAGGTTTGAATTTGGAGATTCGCCGTGTAGAGGCTATAAGAGAGGTTGATTTGACATGAGCGATGAAGAATGGATTTGGCAGGCAGCACAAGCGATTGCATTAGAAAAATACTATGTAGAACTTGAAGGAGAAGAGAGAAAACTTGAACCAGCATTCCTAACAATTTACTTTAAAGAAAAAGGCTACGGATTATTCGTTAATGGCGTCGGGCTAATCAGGTTTTTCTCTTCTCGCAAAAAATTGCATGAATACCTAAAAAAGCTGGTGGAAAACGCCAATTTCCCCCTTAAATTATGGAAAGGCTTACGGGCGAGAAGACCTTTCGCCGTCAATACTATTCAGCGAGTTGCTCCGTCAGAGCTTCCATGTAAAGTCTTCAACATCCCAGAATGGGAAAAAGGAGAATAAAGTGTCGGCGTTTGGGAGGTTGCGCCGAAAAATGCCTAAAACATGCATGAAATGTAAATATTCACGGTTTTACGATCCGCTTTATATTGAATGCACAAAATACAACTGGAAAATCCATGTTAGCGTAGCGAAAGAGCAAGCAGTATGCGAGGAAGACGATAAACATCATGTTTTTCCTCAAGGGAAGCTTGCACCAGTCAAGCTTTACAGACAAAGAAAGGTGATGTTGTAGATGGTTAGCAAAGCAGTTTTGAAGTGTCAGAAGATCATGCTTTATTTAGCTAAGCAAGGCTTCACAAATCAGATTACAAAGAAGGAACTGAGCAAAGCAATAGTGTTTCTGATAGGGGCTGATCCAAGAACCATCAAGCGATGGACTGAAACCTTGAAGCTTCTGGAGTATATTGAAGAGGTAGGCTTGGGAGTCTACAAGCTGAATTATGCGAAGGTTCCTGGAGCATTAGAATGTTTACTGAAGGGAGGTGAGCAGAAAAAGTTGATGTGAGTGTGAGTGTGAGTGTGCGTGCATAGAGGCTAAAGAGAGGAATAATGCTCACATAATAATAAAATAACTTAGTGGAGGGGCTATTATATGAATTTAAGCTTACTTAGAGACTGTAGAGAGAAAAGAAGCATAATTAGAATGCACACGCACACACACTCACACATAAATATCATTAATGGAAGGCGAGAAAAATGGGTTATTTGATTTGTCCTAAATGCAAGTGTGGAATAGCCCAACAATCCATCGAAGATCCTCACGTTATTTTTTGTCCTAAATGCGGAAAAATCCGTCTTAAAGAGGTGAAGAGTTAAGAAATGTTTGCGATTAGGCGTGAAGTTCTACAGAAACTTTTGCAGGATTCAGCATTCCTTAAGGAACTTGAAAAATGCAGATCAGACGAGGAACTTGTTGATTTAATTTTTAGATTTGCAAAGAAATACAGTTTCAAGGTTAAGGGGTTTAGACGCTACGACTTCTTTTATTACTGTCGTAAATGTGGAATCTGGATCCGCAAAGACAAAGTTGAATACGCAAAGAATGGAATGCCTATCTGTCCAAAATGCCATAACTATGTCAGAGTAAAACCGAGAAATAAGTAATCACTCATTTTTGAGTAGGTATTTAAGTCGGTTCTTCAGAATCGAGAAGTTTAGAGTGAGGTCGCCTACGGGGCGTCCTTCACGCTGAACCGCCTCAGACTGGATGAGGCGTGTCAAAAACAATAGCTTTAGGAGTGAACAAGCATGACAAAGAAAGCTTTGGCTTTGATCTTGACGGTGCTTTTAGCCTTAGCCTTTACATGTCCAGTCTTGGCTGAAACGAGCATTCAGCATCCGAAAGTCATAGTCTATGGAGACGTAACAAAAACAGTCTATCCAGGCAGGTCAATCTTCGAGTACAGGGATGATCAGGGCTTAAGCAGCACGTTGCCGTTTTCTAGGCAGGAAGAGCAGAACATCAGCATAAGCTTTGCCAATTTAGTTTTTGACAAGGAGTTTGAAAACAAGAGCATAGCGAGCTCCACCGATAATGTAGACTCGCATCTGTCTCTAACCAAAGACGTGTTGGTAAGCAACGGACTAGAATACATTTACCTCAAGGTTGAAAATTCAAGTGTGTTATCCGCCGATACTTTCTACAGCGCCAAACTCACGTTAAATGTAGCGGAGAAGACAATAACGGAAGACAATTATCTGCTTACGACGGTGTATGTTAAGCGTAGTGGCGGAGCGAATTTCGCTCTATGGGACGTTCTAGTGGCTTTTAAAGTGGTGGACACTGGGGCAACTCCAAGGTGGATCGTGGTGGGAATCTATGGGGGAACCGGTACCGATACTTGCAGCGAATCTGAAAACTGGTTTGCAGATGGCGTCTCCGCCGTATTATACAAAACATTCGGGCATGATGGAGCGTATATAACTGTACAGCTGCAAATCAAAAGTATATTGGAAGCTGCAGGGGTGGCTTGGAAGCCCAGCAAAGTCGTCAACGTAAGGTATTGCGTCGAATTTAAAACTGGGTCGTCGCTGGATGCAACCAACATTGTGGAAGCCAAAATAAGACATGCAATTATAGTACCGTCAAAAGTTTACATCGACGATCCAGCATACACAAACGGCTTGGTTGTTAACGGCACAAGCGGAGCCTTCACGCCATCCGCAGGCGAAACAATCAATGTGTACGGAGCCAACTGCACCGAGATTGCCGACGTAACCATTCCATTCCAGTGGGAAATCACTCCTGAAATCGAGACAGACGCTGAAAATCTACAGATGCAATATACATGGGAATTTACGTTTCCAAAGTCTCCAAGTGGAATAGGAGACAGCCTAACCTTCAGCAATACAAACATAACGCTTTACGGCTACAAGGATGGAGACGCATGGGACATGCTATACCTTAACGGAGTGGACAAGCTATCCAGCATAGCCTCAAAGAAAGTTGATGAAACAACAGGCTACTGGACTTATGGGCTTGCCAGCAGCCTAACCGAAGGCAACATGTATCAGATAATCGCAAGAATCACCTACACTGCAGACGAATTTGACAGCCTGACAGAAGCACCAGTGTTCTGGACAAATCCAGTAGCATGGATTCAATACAAGTTCTGGGAACTCGTAATTGCAATAGCAAGCTTTCTGGGCTTAGGAACAGCATGGGCTGTCAGACAGAAACGCAAGCTAAGAACGCCAAAGAGGTAGATCAACAATGACAAAACGCAAAAGAAAACATAAAATCGTAGACAAGGATAGGCTACCGCTTGTCGGAAAAGTCATTGACTTGCTATATCCTTCAGTGTTCTGCTTCCTAATCACCATTATTCTGATCTTTGCAACCCTTGCGGATCCAACAAGCCCATACATAAACTATGGAATAATAACGCTTTGTGCAGGCTTCGTATTGCTGATCATTGACTACATTCGATAACCCAAAGGAGAGACTCAGCAATGCACAGAAAACCCATCATCTTATTAGTTATCCTAATAGCCTCACTCCTCGCAAGCATTCCAGTAGCCTACTGTGGATATCCAGGGCTTGACGAAAGAGACGATGTTCCAGACATCAATATTAACACAGGAAACGCTATGGCTGACAGCATAGTCAACAGTTTCTTAGGCATATTTACAAGCCTTGCAGAAGTTTTGTTCGATGCACTTTTCAAAGCACCATTCCAAGCCTTGTATAAGGCATGGGAAAGCGTCTATTACGCATTGATCGGATGGGGGCTAGTTGCACCAGCAGCATGGATACTGTCAACTTTCCTATTTGTCGTGGGCTTTCTATTGGGGCTGATTGCCATTGCATTTCTCATGGACTGGATACTTTAAGGTGGCAGCAATATGCCTACTCCTAATCTTCTTTGCCTACATTCCCTTAGCCCATTGCGAACATACTGGAATAAACAAGAAAGACGAGATCCCAGACATAGACTTGCCATTCATAGGCTTTACAATTCCAGAGGTTTCAATAGACCTAAGCATAATCGGATTAGGCAAAGTTGTTCTGATTCCAGAAATCAAAATAGATTTAATGGCACCTTTCGAGTGGCTAATCAACGAATCTGGAGAAGCAGTATTCGATTTGCTGATCTACTATCCCATGAGTGGCTTGAAATGGATTTTCGACAGCATAACCAATATCCTCTTAGGCTTAGGCATTGCCTCTCCTTTGGCTGTTTCATTATCTATTACAATACTCACGATTGTTGCATTGGTAATTATTGCAGTGGTTCTCAAGGTTCTGGACATAGTCTTGTAGCAGGGTGAAGATCATGGGAAGGAAAAAGAAGGCTGGAATAAGCATAAGCTTGATCGCATTCCTGACTTTCCTATATCTCTTTGGAAATTCAGTGCTTGACACTGCAAACTATCTATTCAACATCAATGTTCCATTGCAATACTATGGCATTCTCAGCTTCTGCATGATCATCGCCTGCATTCTAATGTTGCTCAGAGGAAAATGGAGAGGATCATAATGGCAAAGCAGGAAGAACAATGGCTTCAGAAGGCAATAAAGCGTGAAGGCAGAGTTAGACGCTACTTAAGGCGTGTCTATGGCAACCGAGCATTCAACAAAGACGGAACCATCAAAATGGAATACCTGGACAAGGCTGAGAGAAGGGCTGAAAAATCAGGGAATAGAAGCCTTGAACATGCAATACACTTAGCAAAGAGGCTGAAGAAAATGGCAAGGAAGAAAAAGAAGAAAGGAAGTCGAAAGAAGTCAAGGAAGGGAAGAAGGAAATCAAGGAAAAAGCGAGGAAGACGCAGAAAACGCAGGTGAGATGACCATTGATTGACTGGGGTTCCATCCTCTCCTTTTTCTCTGATCGCCTGGGCTATATACTGACATTCATTTTGGCAATAATCATCTATGAACTGGTGAAATACTCAGGAAAGAAAACAGTAGGCTGGATCACCAGGAACAAACCTAAAGCTGGAATCTATATAGGCATAGCAATTTTCATCGCCTTACTGGTGATTCTCCTATGAAGTTGCCTAAACCTGGAAAGAAACTCTATTTTTTTCTGTTCCTACTTACAATCATCGCTTTAGCCTTAATCATCAAGTATTCAGGCTTTAAACTTCCAGAAATTGAAACGCCATACAAAGGCTTCTACAAAGGCGTAATAGCCTCAGACAAGACAGTGTTTTTCTTCATGTATGAACATCCACAGTATGGATTACAGCCTTTGCCATTATATGGAACACTCAGAAGCAACACGCTAATAGTCTATGTCTATTCGCCTTTGAAGTCAGGCGAGATCAATCTTACAATAGTCAGCTATGTTCCTAAACCTCAGCAAGTCAAGGAAGTTGTAGGCAACGAAACCATCATTAAAACTGTCATGGTTCCAACAGACAATAGAACACAGACTTACTGGATCCAAGTATCAAGCAATGAGTTTGTCATGGACAAGCTGGAACTTCCTACAAGCAAGGAATATAGACATTGCCTTGTATACTATAATGGAAAATACCTGTTTAAGTTCCATCATCAAACCTACAAGGCTTACCTGGAAGCACCAAAATACACGCTTGGAACCCTATTCCTGGATCGCCTCGCCTACATCATCGGAACTGTCATAGTTTGCATGATCGCCTTTGCCTTCAGCAAACTTGCAATCCGAAGAATCAAATATGTCCCTGAACTTCCAAGATGGGTTATTGCTATCTTGCCTACTGCATTGATCGCCCTGGCTGGATTCGGTGCATTCTACATCATATACTATTACGCCCTGCTTGAAGCAACCTATACCTACATTCCAATATTCGCTTTAATGTGGATCTTTGGCTTATACGTTGTCAGAGTCAAGCCCATAACCTTCTACCTGACCAGGATAGAAAAAACGGACATTCCAACCAAAACCTATGAAGTCCTGGAAGTTGTCAAGTCAGAAAACAAGTATTATCTTGCAAGCAATAGCTGGAAAGACTTTCTGCTTGGAAAACGTAAAGAAATCAAATTTGAAGGCGATCCCGTCTGGTATTGGATAATAGAAGGAACAGACGACAGAGAATACATTTTCGAGGACATAGAAGAAAACGACAAGGAAATAATCATCAAGCTTGCTGGAATCCACTACAAGACAGTAGAGGAAGTCCTAAGCCAAAGAACAAATGTTGAAAAAATCGCTAAAGCCTTCCAAAACACCAAAACCAAATACTTCAAGCTGTTAGGCAAATTTGAAGCGGAAAAGATTAAGGAAGCAGAGAAATTGGCAAAAGAGTATGTTGAACCTATACTGATGGCTTTAGAGGAAACAATAGAATCAGAGGAAGGGGAGAAGGAAAATGCCAAGTGAGGAAGATTTCGACTATAAAGGATATGCAAGGCTTCTTGCGAGTATTTGGAGTGGGAAAGATAAGGAAATTCAAGACTATGGATGTAACGCTTACTGTGAGGAATTAAGCAAATTCGATAATACAGTTGATCTTTTAGGCTTAAAGAAGAAACATCCTAAAGTCATTAATGTTCTCAGGATAAGGCTTAGACGTAGAGGCAAAGCAAAGTTCCTGAAGCATAGTGACATATTGACTAACTTGGCTACTCAAGTTCCTGAAGCTGGACAGGAAGAAACCATTTCATGGAGTGAGCAATGAACAAGGCTGAAAGGCTGATCTGCTATTTATTTCAATTCCCTGCACCTATTGTTTTTGTAACTGGAAGATTTGGACATGGAAAAACAGATTTCAGCCTCTTAATTGCAGAAACCCTACTAAAATACGATAAAATTAAGCGAGTAGGAACAAACATAACAACTAACCATCCAGATTTTGACTTAATAACTAATCTGTTAAAACTTAAGAGATGGTTAAGATCCACTAAAGGAGACAAGCTTTTCATACTGGATGAAGCTGGAATACACATTGATACTAGACATGCATTAAGCAAGCTTAACAGAGAGATTAGGCATACTGCTTTTCTGCTTAGAAAGTTTGATGGGAAATTTGTTTTGGTTAGTCAAAGATCAAAGGATTTAGATAGCACCTTTAGAGATACAAGCATTTGGCTTGCAACCTTCCATAAACTTAACAAGAAAACCGTAAGAGTCTATGGGAATCCGCTTCCAAGACCAATAACGATTTTTGATGTTCCGAGAACAAGCATTAGATTCAACACTAAGGACATTGCACCATTCAGTTATGGTGCTTTAGATCTTGAACTCTCAAGCATGGAAGACCAAATATTGAAGGAATGGCTTGAAACTATGAACTACAACAAAGTAGCCAAAAAATACAAGCTTTTCCCGCAACAAGTCAAAAGAATCATCAAAAATCGCATAGAAGAAATTTTAGCCCTTAAACAACTTTAACAATTTAACAAATTGCGTAGGATGGTTAATATCCTCCTTTCTCGTTATTTTCAGCCTAACTTTTCTCATAAATAATGTTGAAAAACCTCGCCTCTGAACGGCGAAGGCTGTTTTTCGCTTTTAACAAGAGAAAAATCTTAGGGAGAAATTAAGGCTTGGATTTCGCTTATTCCCTTGAACACTCTTTGTCTTAGATCCGATATTAGTGCAGGGTTAAAGTAGTTCCTCATAAAGATTGAACTGCTAACCCTTCCATGCAGAAAGTCAATTTCTGAAGGTCTAAGATATTTAGTCATGAAGGTTGCATGAGCCTCTCTTATATCGCTAAATCTCGATTTTATTGGTTGCCTTTTAATTCTACTTTGGATCTGCTCAACCGTTAAAGTTCTTTGATTCTCTGCAATTCTATCAATCAACTCTTTTGGAACAAAGCTAATGAATGCCTTCTTGCTCGATCTAATGAACAAGTCTTTAAACTTGTAGTGTTCAAGACAGCCATTTTTCTCATTATAATATTCGCTTAGCCTTCCTTCCCTTGCCAAACCAATAATCAGATTATAGCATCTGACAGCTTCAACAAGTCTTAATCCTGAGAATGCCATTAGATCCATGAAATCCTCAAAGTCTGGATTCGCCTCTTTCACTTGTTTAATCCACTCGAAAACCTCGTTAGGATCAACCACTTTCGTGAGTCTCGCAATAATACGGTCATCGCCATTCCTTCCACTCCAAGTCAACCCATACGCCTTAATATCTCTCTTGAATTGCTCATAGACTCCCAAGTATTTTGCAAGTGCAGACAAAGCCCTGAGAATATGAGATCGCTTGTCCTCGCTAAACTGGAACAATCTTCTATAATTATCTTCCAGCAAAACATCAGCAAACTTCCTTGCATAATTGAACCTATCCCTTCTTGTCCTCTCATTCTCATATCTTGCTTCCAGATACCT
>Ga0190363_1001777_pt1 | contig 12655 bp, 14 predicted proteins | sample 48721867_MG_FD_161272 | JGI IMG/M metagenome (GOLD analysis project Ga0190363, IMG submission 161272) | Hydrothermal vent microbial mat bacterial communities from Southern Trench, Guaymas Basin, Mexico - 4872-18-6-7_MG | ecosystem: Environmental > Aquatic > Marine > Hydrothermal vents >...
AGAAATCGAGAAACGGCTTGGAAGCGTAGCCGTCAAAAATTTACATTGCCATTTTACACGGGTTGAATTTACAGATAAAGGAGAAAAATGTCATCACATAATGGATGAAACAAGCTATGGTCCAGACTTTAGGCCACTAGCCAAACTAATAGCCGAATTGGACTTAAATCCCGTAATAATCAGCGAAAGCCCAATCCTAGATGTAGATTCCATTAAGATGAAAAACATATTAATTGAAGAAATGAAGAAGCTCGGCAAGTCTCTTTGCTAGTTCCGATACCTTTTTCTAGCCATGAGTTGTTGCTCTCCTAGGTGCATGACTATTGGCGGGAGCTAGACTCAAGGGCTTCAAAGAGTTAACACCAGTAGAAAAAGCCCTACAACTCCTTTTTGACACGGTTAAACCTCAAAAACTTGAATCTGAACTCGTTCCTATCCAAGAAGCTTACGGAAGAGTAACTGCAAACGATATAATTGCAAGCATAGACCTGCCGCCCTTCAATAGGTCAGCTGTTGACGGATATGCTGTTAGGGCTGAAGATACATTCGAAGCGTCACCCTTCCAGCCGAAAACCCTAAAAATAACCGAAAAGGATGAGGTGGGGCAAGGCGAGGCTAAGCTAATATGGACTGGAAATCCTTTACCAAAAGGCTCTGATGCAGTCGTAATGATTGAACACGCTGAAAAGCTTAGCGGGAATGAAATTGCCGTTTTGAGGCCAGTTGCGCGATGGCAGAATGTTTCCATGAAGGGAGAAGACGTTAAGGCTGGAGAAGTGGCCGTTAAGGCTGGGACTAGGCTTAAACCCTGGCATTTAGGTTTGTTGGCTGCGCTCAGAATGGAACAAGTCGAGGTTACCCGAAAGCCTACGGTGGCAATTCTTGCAACAGGGGAAGAACTAGTTGAATTGGGGCATGAACCTCCAAAAAACAAAATGATTGAGACAAACAGACTCGTTATTTCTTGGCTTTGCCGCGAACTAGGCGCCAAGCCTGTAGACTTAGGAATTGTTGGCGATAATGAGCCGGCTATACGTGAAAAAATACTAGAAGGAACCAGAAAAGCTGACATTGTCATAACGACTGGAGGAACAAGCGTTGGCAAGGCAGACTTAGTTCCGTTGGCCCTACAAAACATAGATAAGTCTGCAATTGTTGCGCATGGAATGGCCATGAGACCGGCCATGCCGACAGCGCTCGCAGTAATAGACAAGAAACCAGTCATACTCTTGTCAGGTAATCCCGTGGCGGCCATGATAGGATTTGAAGTTTTCGCTAGACCGTTAATTTTGAGGATGCTCGGGCTTGAAGAGGAGAGGCCAAGGCTTAGGGCTAAAATTACTCGAAGAGTCGCTGGGGTTCTTGGAAGAAAGGTTTTTCTACGCGTCAAAGTCTACGAGCAAAACGGAGAATTCTATGCAGAGCCCATCAGAACTACCGGTTCTGGAGTTTTTACAACCATGACTGAAGCTAATGGCTACGTAATTATTCCAGAAAACCGCGAAGGACTGGAGGAAAATGAGACAGTAACCGTTTATCTTTTCGATAATGTGCCAATTAAAGGAGAATAAAAATGTTTAGACAATTAATCCCATTTGAAAGGGCTAAACAAATAATCCTTGAAAGCATTCCGTCAGAACCAGCCGAGACTGAAGAAATTCCAATTTACAAAGCCTATAATCGAGTTTTGGCAGAAGATATTATTGCTCCATTCAATGTTCCATCCTTTAACCGTTCAATCGTTGATGGTTATGCTGTTAGGGCTGAGGATACATTCGGCGCGGAAGAGGAGAAGCCGGTAAAATTAAAGCTTGTAGGTAGAATCAACGTGGGAGAAGCACCAAGGCTCACTGTCAACTCGATGGAAACTGCAGAAATCGTAACTGGGGCAGCCCTTCCAGAAGGAGCAAATGCCGTCGTAATGGTTGAATATACAAGTCGAAAGGGAGACGAAATCACAATTTATCGCCCAGTTGTTAAGGGAGAAAACGTCATGAAAGCCGGCGACGACATAAAGAGCGGAGAAAAAATCCTAGAAAAAGGCGAAGTTCTTGTTCCCCGAAAAATAGGCGTTCTAGCAGCCCTTGGCTTCATAAATGTAAAAGTGTATTCCCAGCCAAAAATTGCAATAATATCAACCGGCCCCGAAATAGTTGAACCCGGAAAACCTCTTCCACTAGGAAAAGTTTATGACGTAAATTCATATACGCTCTCTGCAGCCCTACAAGAGCTAGGCGCAATTCCCCTAAACATGGGAATAGTTCCCGACGAGGAAAAGAAAATAGAAAACGCCATTAAGACGGCGTTAGAAAGCGCTGACGCAGTCATAACTTCCGGAGGCGTTTCAGTAGGGCCTAAAGACCTCATTCCGAAAGTCTTAGCTAGGCTAGGCAAGCCAGGCATACTCTTCTGCGGAGTATCAATAAAACCTGGAAAACCGACAACCTTTGCAGTTATAAATGGAAAACCAGTCTTTTCCCTTCCCGGACAACCTACATCAGCTCTATTCGTCTTCCTTATGCTTGTAAGGCCTGCATTGCTACGAATGAGCGGCATCCGAAAGGAGATGGGCATTCAAACCGTTGAGGCGTATGCCGGAGAAAAAATATTTCCAGCGAGAGGCCGAAAAACATTCGTGATGGTATCCCTAAAACGTGACGATTCTGGCAAACTAATTGCTCATCCGGTTCCCAAAGGTCTTTCCGGAGCCATAACCACATTAGCCAAAGCAAGCGGCTATGTGGAAATACCTAAAAATAGACAATTTATAGAATGCGGAGAAAAAATCAAAGTTCATATCTTAGAAAATTAATGAAACTCCTTCCTTTTAACCGATAAATAAATCATTGCCACCCAAACCAAAATTAAATATGTTATTAGTCCTATCTCCGACAAAATCCCTAAAGTTTCAAATGTTAAAGGATTTAGAAGCATCGAGAAGGCAAAGGCATTTCCTGCACAAAATACTAGAAAAGCCACCCAGACGCTCCAAATTTCCCCTTTAAAGACTCCAAATGCCGTTATTAGACTTAAAAAACCCAACAATCCAATATGAATCATATTCAAATCCAAAGCCAAGCAATAAAAGAAAAATCCCGCCGAAACCAAATAGAAAACTGCAAGTAAATATTTAAGGATGCTTTCAATCCTAGACTTCAACCCGCCAGCACTCTTACTCATACCAGTTTCACCGCAAACTTTTAGCTAATAAGCCAATCAAACAAATAAGTCTTTTCCGACACTCTAAACAGTAATTTTAATTTTGAAGCACACCAACTTAGTTGATGCATGCGGCCGTAGTCTAGCCTGGACTAGGACGCCGGCCTTCCGAGCCGATGACCCGGGTTCAAATCCCGGCGGCCGCACCACGAGACACCTACGGTTTCTCGTTCTCTTCCCTTTGCTTGGCTTTTTTCAGGATTAGAGCTTGAGCTTTTGATTAGTTCGTTTTCTACTCCTTCAAGTCTTTCTATGTAGACTTTTAATGCGTTTTCGCATATTTTGCTTACGTTTAAGCCGAGTTTCTTGGCTTTTTCGAAGATTTCTCTTTTTATTCGGATGCTTGTTATTACACTCATTTCCATCACATCTTATTATTTGTAATACAAGTAATATAAAATTTGCTATGTTTCTGTTTCAGAATAGTATTGATGTAGGAGTGTTGAAATTTCTCGTATGAGTTTTCTAATTGCCTTGATTTTTGCTGCTTGGATTTCTGCATATTCTTGAGCTAGGTTTCGCTTCCCTTGTTTTAGTGAAGCCTCATATTTTCCAATTTTATCGCTTACAAGATTTGTTGCATTTTCTTTTGTATGTTGTAATTCTTTCCGCAATGGCTTAGGCAGTTTTTCGTAGAGGAACACGGTTCTGTTATAGGCTTCGTCTATAAATAGTCCTGATTGGTCTGAGGCAAGCTCTATTATTTCATCTATTTCTTTCCACACCTTGTTAAGAAAGTATCTGCTTAACTTCACTCTTTGCTTTTTTTGCTTTTCTAATGAATATGTCTGTTCTCTCCCTATTGGTGGATTAGCTTTCACTATTCCCTGAACTCGCAATTCTTCTATATCTCTTTCAACCGTTCTCTTGTTTACTCTAACACCTTCTTCGTTTAGAAGTTTAGTTAATTGGGCTGAAGATAAGGCTCCGTATTGTCTAAGAAGCTCTATTTCAAGTTCTCTGCGTTGTTGTATTCTGTCGTATCGCGACATAATCTTGTCGGCTATGCATATTATGGTTTTACCGTTTAAGCTTTTTCTTACAAAATCTAAGAGGTGATGTAAAGAATGGTTGAGCTTGAAACTAAAATTACCGAATCTGGAGTATTATATGTCCCTAAAGAAATTAGGCAATGTTTCGGGCGAAAAATGAAGATTATTCCAAACGCTACTGCAGCCGTCTTCTATCCTGCAGACGCAAGCCTTGAAGACGTTAAGGCAAGCCTCCAAATTATTCTAGCCGACATCGAGCATAGAATAAGACTAAAAAGAAGGAGAGAGTCATAGCCTATGGCTCAGCAACCGACGAGCCAAACAGCTCAAAATAAAAATATGCAAGTTCGCATAAAACCTTTAGCCCCTCTCCACCTATACAGGCAGCTCTACTGTCAAGACTGCCCAGACAGAGACTTCTGTCGAGTCAACTTTGAACATCACCTACTCTGCATACTAGCCAAAATAAGCCATGAAACAGCATGGAGCAACCAACTGACCGAAAAACTCAACTCACATAAACTATAACAGAACCATGACAACCAAGAGACGTACTTCACCTTCTGCTTCTAAAAGTGTATTACGTAATACATTTGATAGTAGAGGAAGCAGTAGGCAGACCAGTAGGGTTGTTAGTTTTAGGCTTCCGGTTGCTGTTTATAGGTTGCTTAGGGAGAATGCTGTTAATGTTAGTGATTTGCTGCGTAGGCTTGTCATTGAGTTTTTGGAAAGTTTGCCTAGTTATTTTGAGCTTGAGGAGTTTAGGCTTGAATTGGAAGTTGCTAAAATAGCTGAAGAGCTTGAACGTGTGCATAGGCTGCAACGGCTGATATTGAAGCATGGAAGCTATGCTGAGAATTATCTGCAAGAGCTGAAGGGTGGAGTAGTGTGGGATCGCAAACCGCACTATTTGGCTAAAGGCTTTAGACCGGAGCTTAAGCCTGAAGAATTGCTGACAGTAAGCGGCATAGTTGAATACCGCCAGGCTCTAGCCAAGCTGCTTGTAGAGAAAACAGCCCGTTTAATCCAGCTTAAGAAATCCAAGCTTAAAAACTTGAAGGGAGGTGAGAAACAGAATGGAGAAGACAGTTAAGGTTTTACCGTTTACTTGTCCGCATTGCGGGAAAAGCATACTCATAGATGTAAAACTGCATGAAATAGCCAAGCCTGAAACAGTAACCATAACAGCCAAAGACGTAAAGGAAGTTCTACCGGAACAATACATTAAGCTCTTAACCGTAGAGGAAAGGCAAAGCTGCATAGCCCTAATTCCAGACCGCTACCTTGGCAAAAAGAAATTCAAGGAGATACTAGGCTACGTAAAAGAGAAGCTGCATGGAAGGTACGTAAGCAAAGGCAAACAATCATACTTTGAAATTCCAAAGCTTCAGCCCACAGCAAAAACGGAATAAAAGAGGGTTAAGTTTGTCTTTTAGATTGGAAATATTTGCAGAGTTCTGCAGAATCTCCAAATTTTTGAAACGAAGAACGGTATGGGCATCAACACTCTTATCGTTGTAGTTCCTTGGAAATGTGTTCCATCAATGAGATATCCAGTTATGATTAGAGCTACTCTCATAAATCTCTCCTCAAACAGCTTAGTCTTGTTGACATTAGCAAGAACATATGATATAACACTGGTTCTGTCAAACTTAACCATTAGGTCTAGGACTCCGTCTCCATCATAATCCCCAATAGCAACAGGTCTAAGCTCAGCTGGAACAGTATCATTCAGCAAAATTGAAGAAACATTAATATCAGCTACATCATAGCCTTCAGGAAGCTCAATATAGCCAGTAATCCATTTACCTCTACTTCTAAGGTTTAATGCTCTAGGGTTAATGTCAACGGTTGCGTTTATAACTAAGGGAGCTGGTGGGGGTATAGTATAAGGATTCATTAGTGGATAATGGTCAATATTGTTCTCATCAATAACATATGGAGTATCACCTATACCATCACTACCAGGCTCATTCTGGTAAACTCCACTGTACAAGTCAATTCCATTATAATCACCCCAGTAGTTTCCTCCAGAAGGATAACCATTATCCCAAACGTTTGTTGAGGCGGAACTAACTACTTGTTGACTGTTATTAACGAAGTTATTATGGTAAATAATGTTGTTTGAAGAAGAGTCGAGCCGGATGCCATGCCAGTTGTTTGCTAGGTTGTTTCCGACTATGCTGTTGTTTGAGGAAAAGTAGAGCTCGATGCCATACCAGTGGTTTGCCCTTATGTTGTTTTTGCATATGCTGTTGTTTGAAGAAAGGACGAGGTAGATGCCCGCATATTTGTTTGCTGTTATGTTGTTTCCAACTATGCTGTTGTTTGAAGAAGAGTCGAGCCGGATGCCATCCCCGTTGTTTGTTATGTTGTTTCCAACTATGCTGTTGTTGGAAGAATATTCGAGCCAGATGCCATTCCAGTCGTTTGCTGTTATTGTGTTTCTGGAGATAACGCTGTTGGTTGTTTCGCATAATTCCACGCCGATGTCTGTGTTGGATAGGTTGAGGTCTTCAACCCTTATGCCGGTGCAGTTGACCAGTATCACCTGTCCCGCATCGCCCACTTTGTGGTCTACCACCCCCTCAAGGTAGACGAGGGGTTTGCCGTTCACAGTGTTGTTCTCCACAGAGTTATGATAGGAATCCCAAACAACAAGACCATCTTTGATGAAAGTGTTTCCGCTTATGCTGTTGTTTGAAGAATAGTAGAGCCTGATGCCTGCATATTTGTTTGCTGTTATGTTGTTTCCAACTATGCTGTTGTTGGAAGAATATTCGAGCCAGATGCCATCCCAGTAGTTTGCTACTATCTTGTTTCCAACTATGCTGTTATTGTTTGAAGAAGAGAGTTTGATGCCATCGTAGAAGTTTTTGATTTGTGTGTTCTGAACGGTCACGTTTGTTCTTCCAGACAAGTCTATTCCTTTAGACCCATAAGCTCCTGTTCCTTCCAGCGTGTAGCCTGCCCCATCAATTATAATGTTGTCTCTCTCAACAACAATTCCGTCTCCAGAACTTGTAATGTTACCAGTTAATGTGTAGACGTTGCCATCTCGTTGTATCGGAGCGTCTGGCGGGTCTATGCTTCCATCAGCCCTAATATAAGCAGTTCCAGTCCATGTACTCTTAGCTGGCTTAACATTAATTGCTAACGAGAATAAGCCAACCAATAGAAGAGTTAACATTATTCCAGAAACAGTCTTCTTATACATTTCCCTTCTCCTGAAAATACGTCTAATAGTTTAACAATTTATTGTTTATGGAGAATTCTTCTACAAATAAAAGCTGACAGGTTAAGGAATACAATAAGGCTTCCTCGTAGAGGCTTCTTGAATGTTACGGTTGTAACTCAGAATGCTAAATTAGGCAGTTTCCATAAATATTTTAAATGCCTTTTGCTGGAAAATTGAGAATCTAACCTTCATATTAACCCAACACTTTAAAGAACCCATGCATTCTTAAATTTTGATGGCTTATGAATTCGCCTGTTCTGAATGTAAGGCTTGAACCCTACATTATTCAGAGCTGTAAGACAAATGTCGCATTGTAACAGTTGCCTATCCCTATTTATGGAACTCCAAAATTAAACCTGTAATTATTGCGAGGAATAGCCAAAACCAAAAATTTGATAGAAAGTGGAAGATTGGGCGATATAGATAGTAGCTGAAAAAATAGAATAGAATGCCCATCAACATTAATATTAAGCCTTTAGGAAGACGCTTTTCCTCTCTTGGAGCCTTTAGGTTCAGAACTATGCGAACAACTATTGCAAGAGCAAGCCAAAACGGAATATTAAAAATAAAAAGCAAAATTGGAGAATAAACAATTAAACCAATAAAATAGAGCGAACCACCTATCAAAAAAGAAAGAAACGTTTTAAATCTCTTAAAAAAGGGAGAAAAAGTCAAATAGCTTAGAGAAATTACAAGAATGAACATACAAGTAAAGAAAACAATTTCAAGCATAGGATAACCTGCTGGCAAAGCCAACTCTAAGCCCCAATAATAATTCAGTTTCAGCTATATTTTGTTTATTCCCATAATATTCTTTAGCATATGAAAAGCTGAAGATTTTCAGTTATAGATATGATGTCTCAATTGTGACAGTTGTAACAAACTAAGTCTGATATGCTTCACAAAGCTTAATGAAGCAATTTCCGGAAACATTTTTCGTGATAATGCTTTCTGCTAGAAGTAATAACTTCAACCTCTCCAATCCTTATTGGTTCACCACAAAAACTACAAATTTTTAGCCCTTCCACGATAAAACCTAACAACCCTAGCCTTCACAATGAATCCCCAATTACAAACTTCACATATTGAAACATAAAAGTTTAAGGCAGTTTTGTAACATTGTGACATCCGAGAGGATAGAGGTATAATAACGCTAAAAATTGTTACAAAAGAACCGAGATTCCTATACGAATAACATTGTTTTCCGCTGTCCCTCAGAGCCTACGGAAGTGCGTCTCAACACATATTATTTTCAAAAAAGATTAGGAGATTAAGGCTAAAATCTCGCTTATCCCCTTGAATACTCTATCTTTCAAGTCGCTAATCAATGCTGGATTAAAATAGTTCGCCATAAATATTGAACTGCTAATCCTTCCCTGAATAAAGTCTATCTCTGGCTGTCTAAGATATTTGGTTAATATTGTTGCATGAGCTTTTCTTACATCGTGGAATCTCATGTTTAAACCAGCATTCTTTAACCGTTTCCTAATGCAGTTGTTAGAATTTCCAAGTTTTTCGGAACCAACTATTCTTTCAATGAAGCTTTTAGGAACAAAGCTGATAAAAGCTTTCTTGCTTCTTCTAATGAACAAGTCTTTAAACCGGAAATGCTCCAAAGCTTCATTCTCCTCGTTATAATATTCGCTTAACTTGTTCTTGCATGCAAGTCTATGGATTAAATTCCAGCTTTTAATTGCTTCATTAAGTCTCAATCCGGTGATGCTTACGAAATCCATGAAACCGCTTAAATCCGGTCTTGCTTCTTTAACTTGTTTAACCCAACTCCAAATTTCTTCAGGGTTTTTCACGCTAAGCAATCTATCAATGAATATGTCATCGGTTGACCTTCCCTTCCAGCTTATGCCATACTTCTTCATTAACTGCCTGAAAACATCATGCATTCCCAACCACTTGGAAAAATTACTTAATGACTTAACTATGTGCGGTCTAATGGTTTCTGGTGCGTCTCTAACATCGCTGAAGTCTCCTTCAAGCAGACAATGAGCATAACGCTTAGCATAATTGAAGCATTCCCTAACATAAGCTGGGCTTTTATCCTTAGCTAACCATTCCCTATAAGCTTCCCAATCAATTCCAGAACCGTTAAATCTAAGGGAAGGAATGGAAACCGACGGTTTCCATGGACTTCCGAGCCGATGACCCGGGTTCAAATCCCGGCGGCCGCACCATCAATTTGCCGATATTTTCTCAAGAGCAGTAGGGTATAATTATCTGAATTCGAATTCGCAGAATTTGTCTCCCATGGCCATGCATTTGGTCTCTTCTATGTGTAAGGGTTTATGCTGAAAGATTTCTTCAAGGAAAGCGGTTAGGCAGCCCTTTGTGTAATAGCAAATTGGTCTATTATGCTTTCTCTTGAAGTTTTCGGCTATGGAATGATGTATGCGAATTTTTCCGGATTCCTGTTTCAAGTTTACATTTACATATTCTATTATTCCCCATCCTCTGGCTTGGTAGAGCTGCTTGAAGGCTTCAAGCATGTTTTTTTTCTCAAGTTTTTTCTCTGAGGTAAGGCTTCTAATTATTTTGAGGAAGTTTTTCCCCATTTCTAGCCCCATACGCCAGAGAATGGCGAATGCTCCTGAGCCCAGCATATTCGTCATTTCTTCCTGCATTTGGGCAAGTGCCTTGGCTGAGATTATGCATACTCTTTCTAGGCCGTTTGTTAATGGGAAGTGGGTTGTATCGAAAAGGAGAAGTTTAGGCTCAAAAACAGAAACTTCAGATAGGAATTCCAATTTTTTAAGCCTTTTTTCAATTTCCTTGGCGGATACGTTCGTTTCATCAAGCTCAATGAAAAGGGTCATGTTGACTGTTTCACCAATGATGGAACGATTGGCAGTTAGGATGTCTGCTCCCGCATCAAGTATTTTCCCTAAAACTCTCTGTAGGTATACGGGTCTTAGCTCTACCGCGGGTATTTTGTAGCTAAGGACAACTTCGGCTACACGCTTTCTCCCGTGAATTTGCGGGATTCCGAAGAGAATGTTTCTGTGCTGTGTTTTCATGAGTTCACCTAATATTAGCATAGCTTGTGATTTCAGAATAATATTCTGTAATATTCAGCTTCAGAATCGAAATTATTCTCTTTTTCCAACCAAATCAGTAGTCTTCTCAGCCACAACTACGCAGCGCAGCAAATCATCAACAGTAGTTATGAAGGTTCCAATTTTTCTACACCTTATAGCAGTAATAACCAGACAGCCCTCACTATACGTTTTAATTGAAAGTTCCGAACATTCTATATTGTCGGGTGAAACAGCCTCCGCAATAGATTTCGCTCGTCTTTCATTCTCGTATTCAAGAACTATTTTTGCTTCTATCTTCAACTTTCCCTAGCTGCTCCTTAACCATTACGTCAACAAGTTTAATGAATGTTTCAACTTGCTCTATTGGTATCTGAGCGCCAGCAGCTATGTTATGTCCTCCTCCTCTCCCAGAGCATTTTTCAGCAGCTATCCGCATTATTTCGCCTAGATCTAGTCCCTTTTCTATCAGCGGATCTAGGGCTCTTGCTGAGACTTTCACTATTTTTTCGCTTGGAATAGTCGCGTAGGCGATTATAGGCTTGTTTACATAGTTTGTGGAAACTATGGATGCTAATGTTCCAATAATCTTGTCTTCTACGTCGTTTTCTCCTCTAACAACGTAGATGTTTTCTAGCTCTTCAATGCGTTTGTTTTCGATGAGCCAGCCTAGATATCTGGTTATTAACCGTCTGTACTCGTCTAGAATCTTGTTTGCTTCTTCGAATGCTGAGCTTCTGTCTCCCATACAGATTGAAATGCCTAGGCTTGGCCTGTTCATTCTGCCAGTTGCATTTAAAAGGACGGAAAATTCCCTTCCGTCCCGCAGAGGAGTCCAAGGTTCCTCTTTGACTAGTATATATACGTGGCCGACTAGACTTAATGCCTCTTTAGGATAGCCCCTAGAAGCCAGATATTCAGCGAGAGATGAACAAAGCCTAGTTTTCTCTTCTTCGCTCAAGTCTCTAAGCGCTCTCCATCTGTCACCAATTTTAGGTTTTATCCCTATACTTGCCAAAAAAGCTAAGCTTTTGTCTTCCTCCCCACTTATACCTGGAATGTAAGGTGAGGTCGTTAAGGCTAAAGCCTTATGAATCGGGCGGGTTTCTCTTCCAAAAAAGATTAGGTCCTTTTCAACTTTTAGCAAGCCACTTTCAACTGCATCCCTAATTATTGCCTCGTTTAAGCCTCCCAACGCTTTCTGATTATACTTGTCTTGCATGTCGCCAAGCGCGCCCACAATTGCCACAGTAGACAATTCAATATTTGCCTTGTCGAGACATTTTGCAACTAGGTAGGCTACTCCGGAGCCGCTTAGATCTTTTGAACCGTCAACTCCATGAAGATGAGGATTTACATGAATGAAGGTTTCCGCGGGCTTGCCGACTGGTTGGTGATGATCTAAAATCACAATTTTGTAATTGGAGAGGTTTTCCGATAAAAAGTCTAGGTATCCGCTTCCTAAATCGGCTAATATTGTTAGCGGAGGCTTTTCAGCCTTTATTTCTTCAACTACCTTTTCGTCAATCCAATGTTGAACTCTAATTTTGAATGTTGCATCCATTTTTGCAAGTGCCTTTCCAATTATTCCGGCCGCTGCTAGTCCATCAGCGTCAAGATGAGAAATCACATGAATATATTCGCTTTTTTCCGCGGTTTCTCTTATTACTTCAGCTGCTAGAGAAGCATCCTTCATCAGAGCCTCAAACTTTTCCAGCATCTCCTTTTCCAAAAATGCCACCGAAAGTTTAAGCTATGGAAGCGGTTTTAGGCGTATATTTCCAGTTAGGCGGGAGAATCCCCTTCTCCTTATAGTAGCTTGCCAAACGATGAATCTTCGATTCAATAATTTGAAGAGCCCGCTTATTATGCAAATCCTTCTTATGCTTTTCAAGATGAGCATGAAGCCTAGCCGCCTTGCGTAAAAGATTCTCTAAATCTTCAGGTATGGCCGGCGCCAAGCCGGCTTCCTTCAAAATTTCAGTTATGCTTTTTCCAGTTATGGGCTTTACAAGAGGAATTGCATATTGGTCGCGGAGTATAGTTCCTATTCGGCTGGGCGGATGGCCCTCCTTAGCCAGTTTGATGACTAGGGCTTCCACTTCTTCAGGCGTGTATCGGCACCAGCTTGGGGGCCGCTTGCTTACTGGCCTCGTCGA
>Ga0190363_1001778_pt1 | contig 12655 bp, 10 predicted proteins | sample 48721867_MG_FD_161272 | JGI IMG/M metagenome (GOLD analysis project Ga0190363, IMG submission 161272) | Hydrothermal vent microbial mat bacterial communities from Southern Trench, Guaymas Basin, Mexico - 4872-18-6-7_MG | ecosystem: Environmental > Aquatic > Marine > Hydrothermal vents >...
TGATGCTGTCAGGCATTCTGGATTTCCTAGAAATTCTGCTCATTCAACGGCTTGAAGGCTTTGAAGAGTGGGTGAGAGGTCTTCTATCTGTTTGAGATTTTCGCTTCCTCTAAACTTTATTTCTCTAAAGGAACCTCAATTTCCAGAAAATCTTCGGCAACAACAGTATTCGGAAAAATCTCCCTGGCTTCTTCCAGCAAGGGTGAAGAGTCTTTGGAGTATCGGGCACTTATATGCATGAGAACGAGTTTCTTCACCCTAGCTTTAAGAGCTATCTCAGCAGCTTCTCTAGCAGTTGAATGTTTCGTCTCCTTAGCCCATTCGAGCAGGTCAATCGTGAAGGATGCGTCATGGATTAGCAAATCAGCATTTTTTGCTATCTCAACAACTTTATCGAGGGGTCGGGTGTCGCCGGTGTAGACCACTTTCCTCCCCGGTCTCGGTTCGCCAACAACTTCTTCCGGCCTAACGATTCTGCCCCCTACTCTAACGCTCTCTCCCCTAATGAGCTTCGAATAAAGGGGTCCAGGAGGTATTCCAAGCTCCTCAGCTTTTTCTCTGTTAAATTTCCCTGGTCTAGGCTTTTCAATGAAAGCGTAACCGTAGCTCTCGATTATATGATCTGTTTTGAAGGCCAAGACGCTGAAATTTCCAAATTCGAAAGTTTTTCCATCCTCAACTCCGAAAACTTCTATCGGAAAATCGAAGTTGTGGTAGCCAAAAAGCCTGAACATCGTTGAAAGGAAAGTGGGAGATGGAGAGTAGATGTTCAGCCTATCCCTCCTGTCGTTGAGGGATAGAGTCTCGAGAAGTCCGAAAAGTCCGATGAAGTGGTCAGTGTGAAGGTGGGTTATAAAAATGTTGTTCAGTCTCTTGAACCCCGTTTTTGCCTTCATCATCTGCCTCTGCGTTCCCTCTCCACAGTCGAAAAGCAACCTTTCTCCGTTGTAGTTAAGGAGAATGGAAGATGGATTCCTCTCGACACTCGGAATCGTGCCCGAAGTGCCGAGAAAAGTTATCTTTAAAAACATCTTAGGGATAAATTTAAAAAGGAAATTAGGTTTCGAGGACTATCTCAATGTTCACATCCTTTGGAACCTGGATTCGCATGATTTGCCTCAAAGCTCTCTCATCCGCTGCGATATCAATAAGCCTCTTGTGGATTCTCATCTCCCAGTGGTCGTAAGTCTCTGAGCCCTCGCCATCTGGAGACTTTCTCACCGGCACAACAAGCCTTTTTGTTGGCAGTGGCACGGGCCCGCTTATTTCTACCCCTGTTTTTCCAGCAATCTCTTTGATCTGGTTGCAGATTCGGTCTAGATCTACTGGGTTCAGCCCAGAGAGTCTGATTCTCGCCCTGTACCCCTTGATTGCCATGGAAAACCCTCAGAAAAGAGTAAAAAATTAGGTCCTCTCCGTAAGATCGAGAACCATTCCGGCAGCTACGGTCTGTCCCATGTCCCTGATGGCGAATCTGCCAAGGGGTGGGATCTCCTTAACCTTCTCTATTACCATCGGCCTTGTTGGCTCAAGCTTGACTATAGCCGCATCACCTGTCTTCAGGAACTGTGGATTATCCTCCTTAGCCTGTCCAGTCCTTGGATCAATCTTCTTCTGAAGTTCAACGAACCTGCAAGCAACCTGAGCCGTGTGAGCGTGCACAACTGGTGTGTAGCCGACCGTTATTGCAGTTGGATGCTGTAGCACGACGATCTGAGCGGTAAAGTCTCTCACAACTGTAGGTGGATTATCCGTATGGCCGCAGACGTCTCCTCTTCTGATATCGTTCTTGCTCACCCCTCTTACATTGAAACCGATGTTGTCTCCAGGAATAGCTTCGGGAATTGCTTCGTGGTGCATCTCGATGCTCTTTACCTCTCCTGACACCGCTGGTGGCATGAATATTACCTTGTCTCCCGTTTTGAGGACCCCGGTCTCAACCCTGCCGACTGGAACCGTTCCAACACCGCTTATTGAATAAACATCCTGAACCGGAATCCTGAGTGGCTTATCGACTGGCTTTTCTGGGGCTTTGAACATATCGAAGACCTCGAAGAAAGTCGGTCCATCGTACCATGGAGTCTTGTCAGATTTCTTCAAGACGTTATCACCATAGTAAGCAGAGGTTGGGATCATCGGCACCTCATCTGGTTTATAACCGACCATTCTTATGAGCTTTGAAACATCCCCTTTGACCTGTTCATATCTGTCCTTGTCGTAGTTGATCTTGTCCATCTTGTTTATCGCAACGACGAGCTGATTTATTCCAAGAGTTCTTGCAAGGAATACATGCTCCTTCGTCTGAGCCTGTACACCATCATTAACGTCAACTACGAGAATCGCAGCGTCAGCCTGGCTCGCTCCGGTGATCATGTTCTTGATGAAGTCCCTGTGGCCAGGACAATCGACGATCGTGATGTAATACTTATTCGTCTCGAATTTTCTATGTGCGACATCGATTGTGATTCCTCTCTCTCTTTCTTCCTTAAGCTTGTCCATGACCCATGCAAACTCAAAGGTAGCTTTTCCTTTCTCCTGTGCTTCTTTCCTGTATTTCTCTATTATGTGCTCCGGAATCTCTCCTGCCTCGTAAAGCAGTCTGCCGATTAACGTGCTCTTCCCATGGTCTACATGCCCGATCATGGCAATATTGATGTGCTCCTTCTCCTTAGCCATAATACCAATCCCCCATAATTATTCTTTTAATCTTTTAGCTTCTTTCAGCTGTCTTCATCGCTTTTGATAGCGGGGTATATAAAACTTTCACTGAGTAGACCCAATCTTTTTTATTCAAGAAAGTGGTTTTCCCACTTGATTTTAAATCCGGTTGGTTACTCGGCTGGATACCGTTTAGGAGTGTTATTTGAATGTTACGAGAGCTTTTTAACCGCAATTACATTGGGAATAAAATTGTTTCTAGAGTTTGCCCATGTCAAAAACATCCTTGCGAATCCAGAAATAGCGGAAAAGTAAAAAGGTAAGCGATATTTCGATAAAATAGAAAACCTATTGGAAATTCTTATATTCGAATATTTATATAGAATCGAAGTGTACTTGATATTTCACGATACTTATCTCTCTCCTCTCACCCACTCTCTTCAAATTTTTTGTAAAGTCTAGTAAGTCCAATAGTGATCAGGTCACACTTTAGAAGTCATTTTAACATACTTGGGAACTTAAAAAAGCTGAAAAAGAAAATATGAAACATGAAATAGAGTAGATGGATCCCCCGCTCTAAGCTACAAAATCTTCTGGTTTTGGAATCTCCAGCTTTAGTCCTTTCCTCTTCCTGACTTCCATCACGAAGTCTTGGAGCATTCCTCCCGGTACAAGTTCAAACCCTGATACCTCGGTACTCCATATCGCCTTTCCTGCTGTGGCAGACCTGATGTCTCCGGCAAAGCCGAACATCTCCTTAACCGGAGCTTTTGCAATAACCGTTACCATGTCACCTTCGGTCTTCATCTCCAGCACCTGTCCTCTCCTCCCCTGAATCTCCCTAGTGACATTCCCGAGCATATCCTGTGGGATTGAAATGAAAACCTTCTGATATGGCTCGAGCAGAGTTGGATTTGCCTGGAGCATCGCTGCAAAAATGGCGGATCTGACAGCGGGGATAACTTGTGCTGGCCCACGATGAACAGCATCTTCGTGGAGCTTACAGTCAACAAGCTTAACTTTAACCCCCATCACCGGCTCCCTTGCCAACGGTCCAGCACGCATCGCATCTCTAAAGCCCTCGAGGATGAGCTCCATCGTTTCATTCAAGTACTGAATTCCCTTCGTCACATCGGTAAAAACATTTCCCTCGTAGTACTCTTGAATTCCAGCTGCCTCCTCTTTTGTAAGTCCTGCCTGCTCCAGAATTCTCCTTCTCTCTTTCTTGTCCATCCTCATCGAAACTTCGCCTTCTTTGAACGCTTTCAGCACGCCTTCAGGCAAAGGCTCAACGACTATGTAAAATCTGTTGTGCTTGTTTGGACTCTTCCCCTCTACGGTTGGAGAAATAGCTGTGACTGTCTCTCTGAAAACCACTATCGGCGGGGAGGTGATAACTTCGAGATTCCTCTCTCTTCTTATCTTCTCAACCATAACCTCGAGATGAAGCTCTCCCATACCACTGAGCAGATGCTCTCCTGTTTCCTCGTTGAGCGTAACTTGAAGTGTTGGGTCCTCTTTGGCAAGCATTCTCAATACTTCAATCAGCTTTGGCAAGTCTCTCGGGTTCTTTGCTTCTATCGCCATAGTTACAACGGGCTCGCTAACGTGCTTTATGCTTTCGAAGGGAATGAAGTCTTCAACCGTTGTGCACGTTGAGCCGGCCACAGCATCCTTCAGTCCAACGACTGCAACTATGTTCCCGGCCGGAATCTCTGGTACATCCACCCTTTTCGGCCCCATGAAGAGGCCGACGTTCTGAATTCTGTTCTTCGTCTTCCTGTCAACAATGTAGAGTTCCATGCTTCCTTTGATAGTTCCGCTGAAAAGTCTGCCGACCGCTATCTCTCCCGCATGCGGGTCTGCGACGATCTTTGTTATCATCAAAGCTACCGGACCTTTGGGATCACATTTCACCATCGCCTGTCCTTCCGGGCTGTCGAGCTTGCCTTTCCATATAACGCTTATCCTCTCCTTCTGAGCCTGTGTTGGATCTGGCAGATGCCTGATAACCATGTCGAGAACGACTCTGTGGAGGGGTGTCTTTTTTGAAAGTTCCTTGGTGTCATCATTTTTCAGGTACTCCGTTACTTCTTTGAATCCTATTCCCGTTTCCTTCATCGAGGGAACGCTAACCGCCCATTTGTACAAAGCTGAACCGAATGCAACGCTTCCCTCCGTAACATCCAACCTCCATTCCTTGTATTTCTCCGGTCTCATCGCCTTGATGAGCTTATTGACCTCGTTTATAACCTTGAGCAACCTATTCTGCATCTCTTCAGGGCCGAGTTCGAGCTCCCTTATCAGTCTGTCAACCTTATTAACGAAAAGAACTGGCTTAACGTTCTCTCGTAAAGCCTGTCTGAGAACAGTCTCCGTCTGAGGCATTACACCCTCAACTGCATCTATAACGACTATTGCCCCATCAACAGCCCTCATCGCCCTTGTAACATCTCCTCCAAAGTCAACGTGGCCGGGGGTGTCAATGAGGTTTATCAAATACTCCTCGCCTTTATACTCGTGAACCATCGAAACGTTTGCGGCGTTAATCGTTATTCCCCTTTCCTGTTCCTGTTCATCAAAATCGAGGTAAAGCTGCCTTCCAGCAAGCTCCTCGCTTATCATTCCAGCTCCCGCAAGAAGGTTATCGCTCAAAGTCGTTTTTCCGTGGTCGATATGTGCGACGATACCCATATTCCTGATCTTCTTTGGTTGGTACATGAGTTCCGTAACTTTATCAATCATTTTCTTCGCTCTAACCATGCTATCACCTTAAAAAAGAAGGATTACCTTGCACTCTTGGCAACTCTCTCCACTTCTTCCTTCTTTGCTACAGCAAAGCTCTTGCTATCGTTATTTGCTGCAGCTATAATCTCTTCCGCCAAACAAACTTCGATACTTTTCTTTGATTTGAAGCTTGCCCTTCTCGCCCCCTCAGCTAGGTTTCTCAGAGCAACATCAAGCCTTCTAAGGCTTGAAGAGTCAACTGATTTGGGAACGGCTATGCCGCCGTATTTTAGCCTTACGATTTCCTCTCTGGGGCCAGCATTCATAACGGCATCAACTAAAACCTGAAGGGGATTTTGCTTCGTCCTCTTTTCGATAATCTCAAAGGCTCCTTTAACGATATTGTGGGCGAGGATCTTCTTTCCCGTGTTTTTCTCCTTTCTCATGACCTTGTTTATCAATCGCTCGACTATGAACACTTTCCTTTTCCCGAAAGGAATCTTCGAGTGCCTTCCATGGGTGTGGTAGACGTATGTTGGTTTTAAGGATATGTAGTTTTTCAGCGCCGGATCCTTGATCTCAACCTCTTCGGGGTTGTATTTGCCAAAAACAAATAACTCTTTCTCACTAAAACCGTACACGCTCTCACCTCAGTTTTATCTCAGTGGTTTCTCCTTTCTTCCCTTCCAGAGTTCCTTGAGCGATACGTTGTTGACCTTGATCACCTTATATCTTATGCCCGGGATGTCTCCCATGCTCCTTCCCATTCTCCCGCCAATTTTCTCGACGATCACTTCATCGTGCTCATCAATGAAGTTGATAGATCCATCTCCGGGGGTAAATGCGGAGATCTGCTTTCCGTTCTTGATCAGCTGAACCCTAACAGCCTTTCTTATTCCCGAGTTCGGCTGCCTTGCCTCAACACCGAGCTTTTCGAGCACGATTCCTCTTGCCATTGGAGCCCCTTCCAGAGGATCGGATTTAACGTTGAGCCTGAGGACTCTCCTTACGTACCTCTTATCGCTCCATCTGAACTTCTTCTTCTGCTCAATCAGCTTTCTTCCTGCGAACAAACCTCTGCCCATTTTCTATCACCTTGGCATCGTTATTATTATTTCACGATTATGCTTTCAATGTCGTGGTGTCTTTTGGCCAACTCCTTGGCCTTGTTTATATTCTTACCGCCTTTGCCGATCACCAGCCCTTTGAGCTGGGGATTAACGGTGATTATCGCATACTTCTTATCATCCTTTTCTTGCAGCTTCACACTGATATTAATCGGTTTAAAAATGTTTACTATGAATTCAACGGGATCATCTGAATACTCAACCACCTCTATTTTTTTGCCTATAAGCTCTCTCGTTCTCTCTATGTTAATTCCACCTTTTCCTATCGCAGTCCCCATGTCACCCTTCTTAACAACAAAAACAACCTTATCGTCCTGCACTACGCAGTCCTTAACACTGGCTCCTGTTATACTTTCAAAAAGGGTTAAAAATCTAATACTCTCTGCAGAAAGTTTAACTCCCATATTATCAGCCTCTATTGGCTTTACAAAAGCATCGAATCTTTTTCTTCATCTTCAATATCTCTTCGATATCAAATTTCTTCTTTCTTTTTTCTGACCCACCTCAAGATCAAACTGCGTTCAGTATCTCTGATTCTCCCGGTTCAACGATAGCAAGCATCGAAACACCAAAGGGTTTTCCACATGTTGCACCCAAATCCATATTTGTACCGTTATACGTTAGTACGGGTATGTCATATCTTTTAATCTCCTCCAGAAACTCCTCCGGACAGTTTACTGCCGTAACTACAAGTTTTACATCTCCACTCCTCAAAGCTTTGAGCGTTCTTTTTGCACCCAAGTAAACCTTTCCCGTACTCAGAGCCCTCCTCAGAGCCCTCTCAACATCGACTTTCATGCTCTCCACCTCGCTTGCTTATTTTTTGTTTCCTATTTTGGATACAAGTTTTACATCACCCGTTCCGAGCTTAATGGGCTGACCAACAATAATGTTCTCGGTTATTCCGGTTAGATTATCTACATCCCCTCTTATTGCAGCATCAAGCAAATTGTTGACTGTCATCTCGAATGCTGCCCTCGCAAGAATGCTTTGCTTCTCTCCTGCCACACCATGCCTTCCAATCTGCCTCAGCTCACCCGCGGATGTCATAGCGTCGGCCACGAGCATTATATGTCTATCATCAACCTCAAGTCCCTGCTCTTCAAGTGTGGATTTTGCTTCCCTTATTATCGCACTTCTTGCCCCCTCTATACCCAGAACCTCGTATATCTCATATATATTGTTTGTTATTGTCCTTGCAAAGTCAACACCTTTTATTTTCATAACCTTCTTTAGATTTGAGCCTTCCGTGTAGAGAACGTATTCATCATCTTCCTTTCGAATTATGACTCTTCTGATCTCCTTTATTCCCATTAGAACCATCTTTCTTAGTTTTTCGAATGTTGTCATTAAAGTTTTGTAGGAAGGTTCTTTGATCTGGATGATCAGCTGCATGTTCTCCTTGTCTTCCTCCACTGATACCTTTAGTCCCTTCTCTATCTTCCTCTTTACTTCTTCAAAGCTTAGCTGCTTCCTTTCCATTGCATTTGGATCGAGTTTAACGACTATCTGCATGTTTCTGATATCGGTAACGACTTCAGCTATGTCGAGGATGTACGTTGCCTCAATCCTATTTGCTACCTCCCTCGCCTTCTCCCTATTATTTGCGTATTCTTCGGTGAGTCTTATCGTCATCATGGGTGTTGAGGGGTTCTTTCTCACATCCATTATCTCGATCAGCCTTGGAAGACCGAGTGTTACATCTATTTCTGCAACACCAGCGTAGTGGAACGTTCTCATCGTCATCTGCGTTCCGGGCTCACCTATCGATTGTGCCGCAACTATGCCCGCTGGCTCTCCTGGCTCAATAAGATTATGGAGGTAAGCCTGAAAGCACCTCTCAACGATTTTTCTTGCCTGAGTCTTCTTGACGTTGAACTTCTCCAGTTCAGCGTTTATTTCCTCTTTAACCTTCTCAGGAAAGGGATATTTATTAAGGATATCTTTATATTTCATCTAACCACCTCTTCTCGCATTCAAACTACTTTCAACCCCTCTACTCCTTCGCCTGTTTTGCCTCCTCGAATTCCTTACCGAGAACTTCTCTCATGATTCTTCTTACATCAACTGCCTTTCCTCTGAAGCTCTTCATAGGATCCACACCGTCTTCTCCGTATTTGAACTGGATAACCATGTTTGAGGTCTGCTCCTTTACAGTTCCATCGTAATCAACCTTAAGATCCTGAAGAGCGTTGATCAGTCTTCTCTGGAGATAACCTGACTGTGATGTTCTTACGGCTGTGTCTACGAGCCCCTCTCTCCCTCCTATCGAGTGGAAGAAGAATTCAACTGGGCTTAATCCTTCCTTATAACTGCTCCTCACAAATCCTCTCGCCCTCGATCCGAGCTCCCCGGGCTTGAAGTGGGAGAGCGTTCTGTTTGTGTAGGTATAGCCCCTCTTTATCCTCTCTCCTCTCACGGACTGCTGGCCTATGCATGCGGCCATCTGGGTGAGGTTGAGCATAGAACCTCTAGCACCACTTACTGCCATTATAACGGCTGAATTCTCCATGCCGAGATATTTGCTTGCTATGTTTCCTGCCCTGTCTCTCGCTCTTCCCAGCACTTGCATAATTTTCATCTCAAGTGTCTCTTCAATGCTCCTTCCTGGCATTGGCTCGAGATTTCCTTCCCTGTACTGCTCGATAAGCTCGTCCACCTTCTTTTCAGCCTCATCAAGAACCTCCCTGATCTGCTGGATAGCTTCATCCGGGATTTCTTCATCGTTTATCCCGAAGGAAAAGCCGGCATTCATTATCGCCCTTATCGAAAGCTGGGTCATGTTATCGATGAACTTCCTTGTCTCCTCCGGCCCGAACTTCCTCATGATTTCATCTATAATGATTCCCTTGAACGCTCCGACCGATTTTTCATCAATCGTACCCTTCAAAAGCTCACCTTTCTTTATTATCACGTATGCATCATGTTCGCAGTTCTCCTTCTTGCATTCCTCGCATCCTTGGCATATCTCCGCTTTATACTCCAGTGAAATCTCAGGCAAAATCATGCTGAATATCTGCTTCCCGGTCCACATCCCGTCGTACTTTGGCTCAGGGATCTTGTCGATGTTGAGTCTTCTCGTGAGATAGATTACCTCCTCTTTGGTGAACTTCTTCTCTCCTCTTGTTAACAGGTAGAGTCCGCTTATGTGGTCGTGGATACCTCCAATAATCGGCCCGCCGAATCTCGGCGAGAGGATGTGCTCCTGGATTGCCATCAGGATTTTCGCCTCAGCCTGGGCTTCGAGGCTTTGGGGAACATGTAAATTCATTTCATCTCCATCAAAGTCAGCGTTATATGGTGGACAGACCGCTGGATTGAGTCTGAAGGTCTTGTAGGGCAGAACTTTGACGTAATGGGCCATTATACTCATTCTGTGCAGAGAGGGCTGTCTGTTAAAGAGGACTATGTCTCCATCCTTGAGCTGTCTTTCAACGATCCAGCCAGGCTCCAGCTTCTCAGCAATCTCTTCGGCATTAAGGTCGAGAACCCTTATCCTCCTTCCATCGTTCCTTATCACATAGTTTGCTCTTGGATGCTCCGTTCTGAGGATATATTCTCTGGCCTCCTCAATGTTGTTTGGAGTAACGTAAATCGGAACTGTTAGCTCTTTTGCGATTGCAATTGGAACTCCAACCTCCATTATACTGAGATTTGGATCGGGGCTTATAACGGTCCTAGCTGAAAAATTAACTCTTTTACCTGAAAGACTCCCTCTAAACCTTCCTTCCTTGCCCTTAAGTCTCTGAGCTATCGTCTTCAAAGGCCTCCCACTTCTGTGTCTTGCCGGAGGAATTCCACTCACTTCGTTGTCGAGATATGTTGTAACGTGATACTGTAAGAGTTCCCAAAGATCCTCAAGAATTAGCTGTGGAGCTCCCGCTTCCTTGTTCTCAATAAATCTCTGGTTTATCCTGATTATGTCAACGAGCTTATGCGTTAGATCGTCTTCGCTCCTCTGCCCGGTCTCGAGGATAATGGATGGTCGGACCGTTACGGGTGGCACGGGAAGAACGGTAAGAACCATCCATTCCGGTCTTACAGCTTTGGGATCGAGTCCGAAGACTAACAGATCATCAGTTGGAATCCTTTCGAGTCTTTCTCTAACATCTTTGGGTGTGAGCCTGTGGTCTCCTTCATAAACGAATGTGGGCTTTTCGAACTTTATATCGAACTGGTCAGCCCCGCAATGGGGACACTTCTTGATGGGCTTGGTTATCCTGAAAACCTCTTTAACGACGTTTTCATAGTCTTGGCCTAGCTGCTTTCTTCTTTCAATCTCCGAAATGAATTCCTCTTTTTTGGAGTCTCTAAGCAGAACCCTCCCGCACTCCCTGCAAGTGGAGCTCAGCAGCTTAGCGATAAGCTTGGCATAACCGACGTGGATAACGGGAGCAGCAAGCTCTATGTGCCCGAAATGGCCAGGACATTCGCCTGCTTTTCCACCGCACGTTTTGCATCTCAAGCCGGGATCTATGACTCCTAATTTAGGATCCATTAATCCCGCTTCAATCGGGAATCCATCATCGTCATACGTTTCTGGAGTTATGATCTTGGATACGCTCATTCTCCTGATTTCCTGAGGACTTAAAACCTCAAATCTAATCGACTCTATTCTTTTTGGGATCATTCTAACACCTCTTAATAAATTAGGCTTTATCTCCAAGGATAAGCCTTGGAGCAACCATCATGGACTTCAACTCATCGAGAAGGAGCTTGAAGGCGTAGCTCATAACAACTTTGTGGATGTTCGTGTCGTCGTCGCATACATGGCAGTATGCGGTGTTCTTTCTGTAATCGAATGTTGCGACATGCCCACAATTGCCACATACGTAAACCTCAACTTTGTCCGATTCTTCAAGCAATCTGTCTTTCAGAAGTAACGCAGCCCCATGACCTATCAGAACATCCCTTTCCATCTCTCCGAACCTTAGTCCTCCTTTCCTCGCTCTGCCCTCGGTGGGCTGCCTTGTGAGGACTTGCACGGGTCCTCTGCTCCTTGCATGGATCTTGCTTGATGCCATGTGATACAGCTTCTGATAGTAGATAACTCCGACAAAGATGTCTGCGACGAATCTCTTTCCCGTTATGCCGTCGTACATAACTTCCTTGCATGTATGGGAGAATCCGTACTTTTTCAGAGTCTCTCTGAGATCTTTCTCCTTTTCTCCATAGAAAATCGTCGCATCTATCCTTCTTCCCTCGAGTGCACCAACTTTACCACCTATCATCTCGAGCACGTGGCCGACGGTCATTCTCGATGGAATCGCATGGGGGTTGATGATTACATCCGGCACTATTCCGCTTTCAGAGAAGGGCATGTCCTCTTCTGGGACTATCAATCCAATTACACCCTTCTGACCATGCCTTGATGCGAACTTGTCACCAAGTTCGGGGATTCTTAGATCTCTAACTCTCACTTTCGCAAGCTTCGATCCTCCCTCTGACTGTGCTAGAAAAACCCTATCAACGATTCCCTTCTCGTTTGAGCGCATCGTTATGGAAGTCTCCCTTCTCTTTTGCGGCGAAATTCCGAGTTCGGTTGGTTCCTCAAGGAACCTCGGCGGAGATGTTTTTCCTATCAGAACATCATCTGGCCCAACCTCCGTTTCGGGAAAAACGAGTCCATCCTCATCGAGATGGGCGTAAGCTTCAGCTCCTCTGAAGCCGGAGATGTCAGCCCCAGGAATCTCGAACTTGTCTTCTTGGCCCCCAGGATATCTCATCTCCTCCGTCTCGTAGGTTCTGAAGAAGTGACTTCTTCCAAGGCCTCTTTCAATGCTTGCTTTGTTGAAAATTAGGGCATCTTCAATATTATAGCCCTCATAGCTTACCACGGCTACAACGAAGTTCTGGCCTGCCGGCCTCTCATCAAACTTTATCTCAAGCTGCGTATCGGTTGTGACGATAGGTATCTGTGGGTAGTGCAAAAGATGCCCTCTCGTATCTGCCCTCCAGTCAAGGTTTGAAAATGGCAATCCAAGGCTCTGTTTAATCATTGCAGCTCCCATTGTGTTTCTTGGCGATGCATTATGCTCTGGGTATGGGATCGAACCCGTGCAAATTCCAACTATGAGTGCTGGATCGAGTTCGAGATGGGTATGCTCAATCGTTAGATCCTCCTCGTTCACAGCGACGTATGC